>Ga0099364_10008729_pt1 | contig 14209 bp, 11 predicted proteins | sample TergutTh196P3_FD_73070 | JGI IMG/M metagenome (GOLD analysis project Ga0099364, IMG submission 73070) | Microcerotermes parvus P3 segment gut microbial communities from Pointe-Noire, Republic of the Congo - Th196 P3 | ecosystem: Host-associated > Arthropoda: Insects > Digestive system > Gut ... | reverse complement strand
CTGTGCTTTGCTTGATGATTCTAAGCGTCCATTCTGTCGGGGTATCCGCTTTCTCCAACGTATAAAATGGTTGACCGGAACTTGCCGTCCACTCTAAATAGGAGTATCCGGCTGTGCTGACGCTTTGGGCTGCATTCCATGCCGCCTGCGCTTCGGGGTGGCTTCTAAATGATGTATGGTTTGTAATCGACCAGATTGCCATTTGCGTACCGACCATACTGGCCTTGCCCTCACTAAAAGCAATCAGAAGCCTTAATACCTGTTGGTTTGCGCCCGCTCTGGCGGTATAGGTTGCGGTGGTATTCGGGTCAATGCCAAATCTGGCGCAGAACGGAATACCCGAAGAAGGGGTTGCCGTGTTCAAGCTTAGTACCGGAATACTGCCGATGTAATGCCCTGCGGTGGTAGTGAAGCCAACTGAATCGCCCCATACCCATGAAACTGTACCCGTATCGCCGGGAAAGGCCAGCGGCATGATAAGCGGTTTGTCGTCGATAATTTCTCCTACTGCCGCCATGAACGCCAGAAACTCCGCTTCGACATCGGGCGGCAAATCCAGCACCAAGCCGGACGCGCCAAGCATACCCGCCGCGGCTGTGGGCATTGCGGTTTCGCTTTTATCTTCTGTGGGAGCGGCGTTATCATTGTCGCCATTGTCGCCAAAATTGCCGCTGTCAAAATAGCTGTTGTCGTTATTAGGCTCACTGCTGCTAGGCGGCTCTGTTGTAATTGGCGAATTGCCGGGTTCAATATCAAAAGGCAGGCCGCCAAAATCGCCCCAGCCATTGCCTGTCACGCCGCTCAACGGTTCGTCAACAAAGGCGAACGCTGTTGTGGGAAATGCAGTAAAGGCCATGATAACAACGAGGAATATGCTCAGTATCCTTGTTGAAGCTTTGCAATAATGTTTCATTTATATGCTCCTTTGAATATATTTTGTGGGACAAAAAGAGAACGCCCCGTGTAAGAGCGTTCTTAGGTGAATATTGGGCTTTAGGTTTTATCCAAAGATAAGGGTGTTTGCGTACACTTCGGGGTCGCGCTCAAAGTACATTTGCCAGTACAACCCGCCATTTGATGTGATGTAGCATCCAGCGCCTACGTATTTGCGGTTGGCATTTAATATGGCGGCCCTGTGTCCGGGGGAATCCATCCATGCCGTTACAACTCCATCGGGCGCATAACTTTTTGCGGAGATTATTTCGTAACCGGCATTTGCTCCATCGGGTCTTGTGTGGGAGAACAATGTTACAAGCTCCGCCGCTCTGATTTGCGAATACTCCATGCACTTATCATTGACGATATACGCTGGCAATCCGGCTTTTTCCCTTTCAAGATTCACCAGCCTGATAAGCTCTTGTCTGTATTCTTCGATAGTGTCAGCGGTGTTTGATGCGACGGCTTCCGTCCGGCTTTTGGCGGTTAGGCTACGGTGCTTGTTAAACTCATCCGCAAACCAATTATGCCAATTGCTGTAGCCATTCGGCGGGGCGTGGAGGATACCGCCTGCGGGAACCTGAACCACGATTTTGTGCTTCTCGATTACGGCCAGATAATCGCTACGGGACATCACGCCGACTTCTTTATCATCCGCGGATACAAAAACCATGACATTTCTGTCGTTTACCCGGCCCCGCACATTCACTGCCGGGGTTGTCTTATCCAAGACGGTTACTTTGTACCCCTCGAACACATTGGCGGCTGTCGCAGACACTTGTGTTGCAGCATTAGCGGTAAACCCGGTCATGCAGAAAAGCGCGATAATGGCAAGAAACCCTGCAAGAAGCTTGTTCGTGTTTTTCATTTCGGCCACCTCACTTCTACCCTCATTATACATGGACGGCAATAAAAACACTAATGTGCGAATGGTTAAACCGCAGATTTTTCGATGGCGACAACACAGAGTCTTTTGCTTTCCTGCCCGGAGATACAAGTTATCATGGTTAAACGGTTATCGTCCGTGTAATAGAGCGGCGACCAGTCTGATGCGGCGATGATACTCACGCTTTCCACGTTGTAGGCACGTTCGCCCAAAGCGGTCAAATATGTGACTGTATCGCCCTTTTCCAGTGTATACAGATACTTGAAATGCCCGTCGCTGCCGTCAAAATTAACATTGTGGGCGCTCAACCCGACATTTGAATCCCACGCGCTGGTGGAAGGGAAATGCGCTACTCCTTTGAGCATGGCCTCCATGTTGTCCGGGCTTTGATAAACGCCCACGGAAAGCCCTATCTTCGGAATTGTCAATACCCCGATGCTGCCGTTTGCCATCTGCGCTTTTTCGATGGGCGTATGATTTCCGGCGTAGGTTTCATCGTTCCAAATCTCATCCGGGTCGGAGATAATTCTGAGCGGGGCGGCCATTGGCACGGCTTCAACGCCGATTTCCCCTATGACAACTTCTCCCTCGGAAGAATCGTGGATAACAACATCCTCGCCAAATACCCCGGCGTCATGGATGCGTCCGGGCGGGATTGGCTCTTGCTCCTGTTCGTCCGGCTGAATCTGCCGGGAAACCATGATTGCCGCCGCAAATGAACATAGCAAAACAGCGGCGCAGGCTATGGCGATAATTTTCTTGTGGTTTTTTAGTATGGGCAATATGTTTTGAATCATCTTCATGCTGTAAAATCCTCCCGTATTTAATAAATTGCCTTGATGGTTCCGGCGTTAAAATCGGCTTCAATCCGGTATATGTTGCCCTCATAGGCGATTTTGTGTTGTAGCTTCCCGGAGCCGAATATTACGTCAACCACTGTACCGTTCAGCCTTTTCGCAGCCAGCTTGTCTATTTCAAGCCGAAAACACAGGCTTTTGGATTGGCCGTCAAGCGGCGTAAGGTCTACCGCGGGGTCTTTCATGCGGATTCTATCCTTTGCCGCCAAATCATGGTAGCCGTCGTCCCCGATGCTGTAAACTTTGACGTTATGGCGCAGGAAAAAGAACGCGGCGGCTACGGCAAGTAACACGATTACAACGAAGGTGCAAATAATCGGTACAATCGAATTTGAGCCGCTGTCCCTGTCCGGCTCTGTTTCCGGTTCGGGTTCCTCCGTGGCGGGTTCGATTTCAGCACCGGGAAAAGATACCCGGTAAACCGTGTCGCCGGGGATTTCCTTTGTGATTTCGCCGGTGTAGTCTACCGCCGCTAGATAGCCGGTCACGATGCTTCTGGTGGCTGTTCCCACATATATTGCGATGGCGCGGTAGCTGTCTGGAATCGCCGTATATCCCATTGTGACGGTACTTTGTGCCACCCACTCCACGCTGTCAAACGTAAGTGTTATGCCGTTTTCGGCAATGGTTTTAAAGATATATGCAAGGTCGTTGGCGGGCAAATCACGGTATTCCCGCGTGGCTGTGACGGTGTAACTGCTGCTTTGCCGCGCCGCCGCCTCGAACTTCACCGAAGCTAAATCCGGCGTTAAAATTCCATAATAACCATCCGTGGATTCGTATTCCAACACCGGCGCCAACAAATTGATGATTTCGTTCAAATTGTCGCTGTCGGTTTCTAATTCCACGGTTTCAACATGATGGCGGGTGTCTGTACTGCGTGTTCTTTCCTCAGTAATATCGGCAAATTTATACAGCCAGCCGTCATCCGTAAAGCTGGCGCGGGTAATATCCGCGGGGTTTTCCTCTGCCGTGAGGATGTATGTTTTTACTATCCGGCGTTCTCCATCCTCAAAAATAGCCTGCACATCGGCGGGGTTATGCTCGACTTTTATGCTCACAGTAGAGTTTTCCGCCGCAAAGACTGTTAATCCACAGGATAACAGCATAGCGCAAACCATAATTGCGGCACAAGCAAGGCGAGGCGGTCTGTATCGGGTTTTAGATTGTTTCACAGGTTTTCCTCCTATTCGTTTGTTTTTGGTTTATTAACGCAAAAAATCCAGCCCTTTGGCTTGTTGGTGATAATTGTGGGTTAATACTTTTTTTGTGGATTAACAGGGGTGAGGGTAGCGTCTGCAAGCAGACGCCGGGAGGGGGAGAGCGGAAATGCAACTTTTTTTGGCTAGATTAGGCCCAATTCCCCCTTGTAGGCGGGGTTATCGGGCGTTGCGGTTTCGCTCCCTCTGCCGCCAAAGCTCCAACGCTTTGATGATGGTGTCCTCAATCTTCTGCGCGGGCGTCCCCGCAGGGAAGTACCGGTTGATTTTTTCGCGCGGCATTTTGAATTGCTCAACCTGATTCGGCTTTTCTTCCTGCATGATGGAAAGGATAACGTCATCGTTAAGCCGCCCTTCATCTGAAAAGCTCCGCATTTTCATGGCTTGTACATGGGATGGCGTACATTCTTCGCTTTCGATGGTTTCAAAAAGGGCTTGCTGCTGCTCCGGGGGCAAGTATGAAAGCTCCACGGCGGGGCGCATGGCGATTTTGCCCGCGTCTACCATCTCTAGCATTTGTGGGATAAGGTCATTAAGGCGAACGTAACGGAAGATTTGATTTTTGCTTTCGCCTACAACTTCTGATAATTCTGCGCTTGAAGTCTTTGCTGCTAACTTATTCCCCACTGGGGAATAAGTTAAATCTGTCCTTTGTCCTTGCCGCTTCATCGCATCCAACTTCATTTTATACGACTTCGCCTTTTCGCTCGGCAGTATGGTTTCGCGCTGTAAATTCGCGTCTACCATTGCAATTATGGCTTCATCACGGCTCATTTGCCGCACAATACACGGCATTGCTTCAAGCCCCGCAAGCTCACACGCCATCTTGCGCCGGTGCCCGCTGACAAGCTCGTATCGCCCATCCTCTTTCTGCCGCACAACGCCGGGGGTCTGTATGCCAACGGCTTTCACGCTGTCGGCCATCGCCTGCATGGATTCATCCAGCTTCACCTGAAACGGATGGTCTGGGAACGGGTCGATTTCAGATAAGGGAATATCCATAATCTTCTCGCGCTGGGCGTCGTCGCGCTGCTCCTGTGTCGAAAAGAGGTCAGCGGCAGGGGGCAGATTTAGCTTTAGCTCTCTCGGCATCAGCTAATACCTCCTTTGTGAACTCGGTATACGCTTTTGCGACTTTGCTACCTTTGTCATAGGCGAAAATGCTCTGTCCCGCCGCGCTGATTTCGGCGGCTTTGACCGCCACGGGGATTTGCGTTTTGTAGATTTTCAGCATACCGCCGTACTGCTGGCGTAGGGTTTCGGCGGTCGCCCGCGCAAGCGTGGTTCGCATATCTGCAAGTGTCAATAATACGCCGTCCACTCTAAGCGCCGGGTTGATTTGTTTACGTACTTTGTTGATGGTTTTCATAAGCTGTGTCATGCCTTTTGCCGGGAGATACTGCGCTTGCACCGGCACGATTACGCTGTCGGCGGCCGCAAGCGCGTTAATTGTCAGCATGGACAGGCTCGGCGGGCAGTCGATTAGGACATAATCGTATTCGTGCTTAATCATGCCGAGATAGTTTTGCAGGGTATGTTCGCGGCTCATGGCGTTTACAAGGCTCATTTCCATGCCTGACAAGTCAATGCTGGACGGGATTAAATCCACGCCCTCGTTGTGCTTTAGAATGGCGTCATAGCAGCCAAAGTCCTCATCATGGATGGTTTTTTCCATGACGTTGGCAAGGGTCATGGATAGCTCGTCTTGGTTCGGCCAGCCCAGCGCGGTGGTTAAATCGGCTTGCGGGTCAATATCCACAAGCAATACCTTTTTGCCCTCCATCGCAAGCCCGATGCCGAGATTAGCTGTCGTGGTCGTTTTCGTTACTCCCCCTTTTTGGTTACATATTGCGGTTACTTTACAACCGGACATCCGGGGTTCCTCCTCTCAAAAAATTCGCCGCCTTTGGCTGGATTGCCAAAAACGGCTATGTACAGGGGTAAATCTCCCCGGAAACGAAAAAAAGGCCGCTTATTCTTTGTTAGAGAAAAAGCGGCCTTGCTGTGTGTGTATGCGGTTCTTATTCATCTCCTATGTCGTCCGTGATGAAATCCTCCCACGCGGCGGTTATATCTTCCTCTTTTGCGTTTATTACCAGCGTGATAAGTATTTCAATCTCGTTATGAAAATGCCCTGCTTCTTTTGTGCCGTCCTGCATAGCTGTCAGCGCCGCTACCAGTTTATCCTTGTCCACTTTTTCACCCCCCTGTTTCCGTTTACCCAGATTATATTACTTCGCCTTTACGGATTCAAAGGTGCGAATTTTATGTTTTATCTCCCCCTGCTTATTGACTGAAATTCTCTGAGGGTAGGGCGTTTGTCGGGGTTTAGCGCAAGGTCGCCATGCTTTATATCTGTAAACCCGTTTTTACCGATTACCAGCGGTTTTTTTGTGATAACTGTACCGAATCTGCGCCCGATTGCACTATTCCAAAGCTTATCCGGCTTTAGGTCATCAGGCGAATATTGAATATCATAAGCATACAACCCTTTTGGCAAGGTCGAACGGTCTATCTGATGTCTTGTGAAGATACATTTTGAACCGTAGATTTTTGCGTCAATGTATTGCGGGATATTAGCCGCCATTGCAGATACGCGATAGTCAACCTCACGGAATGAATCCTCCGCTTTTTCTAAATCCTTAATGACTTTCCCTAACGCCGTTTTTGTATCTTCATCAAACATACCGCCCTCTCTTTGCATCGTTTTCTCACAAGAGCCGCGCAGATATTTAATGTTATCGGGGGTAACAAGCTGTTCCTTTGGCAACAGGCCGCTGCGGGAAACAAAATCGAGCTTTGCTAAAGGGTAAGCGTCCATATCAAAGTAAATGTTATCGCGTATGGTTTTGAAGTTGCCGTAGCCGCTGACTTTTACATCTGTCATGAACGTGCCAAATTCCAATTCCCCCAGCCTGCTTTGGCCTCTGACCGCGAGGACGCAATTATTATGCTGCATGATTGCCCTGTAACCTAGCGATTGGTCGTAGCCCTGCAAAGGCTCGGCGGCTTCGTAGAGCATATATAGGTCGCGCAGATAGATAAACGAGTAAAACAGTTTGTGATGATCCTGTTTGATTTCCGGGCGGGTACTATCATCTGTGCGGACCTGCAAGTTCCATCTCTCGCCTAATTGACGGTCGTCGAATGTACAGATTTTTATTTTCCCACGGTAAATATCAATGTTTATTTCTGACCCTATCGAACGCGGGGGATTTTCTACAATTGAATAACCCTCTTGACGCACTCTGAGTAAAAATTGTTTGACAAGCATTTTATCAACTTCGTTCATTATATATACACCGGCCTTTACTTTAGATTTAACTGCCCGTAGCTGATTGCCGCGGGCGGCTATGTATGTAGGAGAAAAAGGAAAGACGCACCAAGAATTTTAACAAACAATAGAATTAACCGCTTCTAACAAAATGCCAGAAGCGGCTATGTATATGCTTTATATTTGGTATTACATGAGCGTTCGTTAGGCAAACCGCTTCATTGCGTGGTTTTTCGTGTTTGCGTTTATGGGGGGCCTACTTTTGAAAATTCGTCTAACAGGCAGCGCACATGGATAGGCAATCTACCGCCGAAATCGTTGTCGGCAGTATCACAGAGGATATTGAAAAGCTGTGAATACATCAGCGCGACAATGAAGTTAAAACTGCTATCGGTATCGGAAATAATCACGAACAGGGCAACCTTTTGTGTTACGGTTTCCACTTCCCCGGTATCGGGATTTAGCTTCTTATACCCGCCGATTTTTTCGAGCTCCATTTCATCCCTGCTCATCAAGTCACGAACCTCGTCAATATCAAAAGGGCTTAACCTTGCGCCGCAACTTATGAGGATTGAGCGCGCCGTTTTTCCTGTTGCATTTTGTCAAGGACTTTTTATCATGCTCCTCTGCAATCATGCTTTTATGGATTTCTCCAAGACGCAAAAACGCCATCAATCTGAAAAAAGATTGACGGCGTAATGCGATATTTGGTTTTTAGGGATTACAATACAAATCGGATAAATCGCGCCTTGCTATGTGCAAATTGACAGCACTCTCCGTTGTAGCGAATAGGATTGCCTCAAACGGAGCAGGGTACTATCCACGAAACAGGATAGCTGTAAATCGCTTTCTACTTTCTCACAAAAGCTCCATCGCTAACAATGATTGCACCTGCCAAGTCTGTACAGAAAATCAAATACCCATTTGCATCAATACGATAGTTCGGCTGCCTGATTTGTCGGTAGGCGTTCCTCTCTCTGTCGTAAGCATAGAACACAAGATTTTGAGTGTTCATCCCAGTCAAATCAACTTTGGCGGCAACACGAACCGTCTGCCCCCAATCGCCCGACTGGTCGAAATAAACAACTTGCATCTTGTTGTTAAACCACCGCTCGAAGAAAGTCCGTGTACGGTTTACATCATTGCCTTGTATCCAAGCAGAAACAAATCTATCGACTGTCATTGCTGCGGGGTTGTCAATGTACAAACGCACCTGTACATTTCTGCCATCCATTGTGTCGTGTTCATAGCGTTTCCCAGCTAATGTCTGCCACGTCGCCGCCCTTATGCCGAATCTGCCATTATGACTTGTTCGAACGAAATTTTGACCGTTTCTGTTTGCTGCTTGAACAAGAGAGTTAAAAACATTTGCGTTTGCCCATTGTTCTTGCGGAGCGGCGGCTGCACTTGTCGTTACGCTACTACCAGAACTACTGCTGCTATCTCTGTTGTTATCACGGTCAAGAATAGGGGGAACTATCGGACTGCCACCGTTTGCTCCGCTAAAATACAGATGAGTATCTAGTAGCGTTTGATTTGGGGCTGTTACCACCCCATCATCCAGCGTTGAGAGCCAAATCGCGTTGACATTGCCATTATTCTCAACATATAATTCTAAATCGCCATACGCAAAGAAGTCGTAAACATTTACGTTAGTTGCTGAAGTCACAGGAATGCCTGAGAATTGATGGCTGTCAGCAATTCCTGTTTCATCATTATATTCTACCGTAAAGTCCATCGTCCCTGCTGCATTTCCAACTATACTAAAATCATAATCAAGCCCATAATCAAGTGATATTTCTATTTTCCTATCATCGGGAGGGCCATCTACAATCATTGCACCAAAACTAGTAACGAGCTTTCCTGTTGCACTATTAAGCTCCTCGCCATCATAGACAACAGATACATCCACAGGACAAGAAATCCTTAAATGTGTATACTGTACATTAACTGCAAGAACGCCGTTTGATGGTTTAAGAATTTTATATCTATCGACCTCATTAGCAAAATCTTGATATGATAAATATAATAGGCGAATTGGGTCACTTGCTCCCCCGCCAAAATCAAGGCAATAAAACCCCGCACCACCTTGTTTTTCGGCAAGATAGAGTACCTCATGTTCACCTGTACCTGTACGCCAATAATGTAGTGTATCACCAAACGCTATTCTACTATTTAGTGTTGTTCTTACGCTTGAGACGTTACTTGCGCTGAATGGAGCATCTGCTCTTATGCCGGCAGATGTTCCGTTTTGAAGATTGTATATGTATGCACGACCAAATCTAGCATATGAAGCACATCCCATTGATGAAGAAAATCTTATATTTGTATTTGGTGAGCTTGGGAAAAGGCCAGGGTCGCGAACGCTATTATATAGCGTTCCCTGACTGTTGTTAGGATATGGCCATCTAGTTGTTCCGCCAAAATTATTTGGGCGATGTGTTGCATTGAAAAGTAAATTAAATACTAAATCTCGCTGGACAGTTGTGGGATTAATACTGGTTAATAGGGTGTTTACAAAAGATTGCCTTTCTCCTGATGGCACATTTGATGCCACACTAGTAATTTCGCGCCATCTACTACCGCCAAAATATCCATCAATATTTATTGTTCCACCACCACCGCCCGGTGATGCTTGGGCTACAATAATTCGCATCTCGCGTGTATGATTACCAACAGAATTTGTAGCCCTAACTGTAAAGGTAAATGTTCCTGCTGCCGTAGTCGTGCCGGAAATAAGTCCTGTGCCTGTATTCAGGTTTAATCCGGGTGGTAGCGAACCGCTTAATATGCCCCACGTTATAGGTGTACTGCCGGTTGCCGTTAGTTGTGAGGAATAACTATATCCAACTGTGGTTGGACCGGTGACTGAATTAATAAAGGGTGCTGTCGCTCCTGCATTTACAGTTAATGTGTATATTTTTACTGTCGTACCATTGGCATTCGTAGCCCGAACAGAAATTCCCCAATTCCCTGCTCTTGTGGGTGTACCCGAAATTACCCCGGTAGTTTGATTTATTGTCAAACCGGGGGGCAAAGTTCCACTCCAAGTAATAGGTGCAACGCCAGTTGCAGCAACAGTTTGCGAATATGCCTGCCCTACAGTAGCAGGCACTAGGGTATCAGTTGTAATAGTTGGGGCTGCCGAGCTACCAGTTGTGAAAGTATATGCTCCTTTGGTTAAACCGCCGAAATACATAAAGTAGAAGTCGCTTATGGCACTATCTGTTATTTCAATATAGTATTGAGTATTAGCTTTTAGATTTGCTGTTGGCGCGATGGATAACACATTTTCCTGCCAATTAATATTTATCGGCACAATTTGGTCATTGCTAAATTCTCTAAGCCTGATGCCGCCATCTAACGCCCAATAAATCCAACTATTAAAAGCAACTTCTATTGAGTTATTAACTGCCACATTAGTCGCGTTATGAGCAGGATTGCGATTTGTTATTTGAATGGACGCTACAGGGTCGCCATATGTAACCGACCTGACACTAATATCATTCAGCGCCCGTATTCCTATTCTGCCCTGATTATAAATTCCAGCAGTATCGTTGTAATTATAGCCGACATACCCGCCGATGTGTTCGCCTGTACCCTCAACCTTGCCGAGGTTATAACATCCGGCAAGCATCCCCCCGGAGAAGTCGCCAACAACGCCGCCAACATAGTTGACGCCGATTACAGTTCCATTATTATGGCTGTTATAAATGCTGCCGTTGTCAAATACGTTACCAACGATACCGCCGATAGACGATACGCCTTTGATAATGCCGGAGCTGCTACAATCCATAACTGTTCCATTGCCGGAGAGTGTGCCGACCATCGCGCCGACAGACCATCCGCCTGTAATGTTACAATCTACGATATTCAGATTAGAAATATCGCCATCATTCACATGCCCGAATAATCCCTGCCGACCTTTTTGCGGTTGGTTGATTCGCATATTCCTAATGGAGTGTCCATCACCATCGAAAACGCCTTTGAAGAAATAGTCAATTTTGTTTACGCTGTCATGCCACCCGATAGCAACCCAACCCGAACCACTCGAATACGCAGACAGGTCAATGTCATTCATCAGTTTGTAATGGGCAAGATTATAATCCCCAATACCTTCGTTGACCAGCCTTGATAGATTGGCAAGCTGCTCTGCCGTTTCAATCTGATAAGGTTCATCAAATGTGCCTGCGCCACCGGCAAAATAATCGTTGCTAGAAACTGTGACGTTCGTTGGTGTTGCAACATTCTCGCTGTACCCTAACGATTCATCGTAAGTCTCGCCGTTGGGTTCGTCGTTCTCTGCCGCAAAAACCGGCACAATGAACGATAGGAGCAAAATGCTCACAAGTAATAGGGAAATTTGCTTTTTGAAAATTTGTAACATGCCCATACTCCTCTGCTAATTTTTATATCAATGGTTATTGATAACGGGTTGAATGTATTGCGTGTAAAGAGGATTCACCGTTTCTAATTGCGCGTTCATGGCATGAACCTTTTCCGACATTTCTTCATGCGATATAACCCCATCTGTCAATGCCTGTGACAAAACAAGCCTGTATAAATTTTGATAAGATTGATTGAAGCGCTGAATTTCAAAAAGCCTTTGCGATAACTCTACTGCTTCGGAGTATTGATTGTAATATAGATGCACCATGACAAGCGTTTCAGTTGAATCGGTATCAAACTCATTTAACGCGATTGCCTTATGCAAATAGCTCTCTGTAAGGCTTACATCTCTTGTAGATTGCGACATGTTAAAGTAGGCGTTGTTGTTCATCGGATTCAGCATAACGCTTCGACTACTGGCGGCCATAGCTTCCTCAAGGTGATTATCAAGCAGTAGCTTATTTGACTGACTATAGAACCATTCTGAACCCCAAATTGATATTAAGATGACTATGGGAATCCACGCCGCATGACGGAAGCATCTTGGATTTATAGTAAAGTATTTTTCGCTCTGTAATTCCGAAACAGAAAACATGGTTATAAGAATTACGCAGGCGAACGTCATGTGAAAATCGATAATGATGTGTAGCATTATAGTTAGCAAGATAAAGAAATGGATGCTTTTCTTTTTCCATCCTCTTACAAGGGCAGGGAGGGTAACAGCCAGAAACAATATGACAGAAACTGCGCCGCCGTCTAAAAAGAGTTGCAGATAAAAGCTGTGAATGAATCGCGCCGTGTATGGGGCTGATTGATAAAGGTACTGCTGCTCCTGCCAATTCCCAATGCCAAAGCCTTGTACAAATCTGGATTTCAATATTGTTAAGGCATCTTGATATGTGATAAAGCGTTCAATTAGTGTCGGCTCGAATATAGATATTCGCACAATCCGAAAATTGAGTGCGGAAAATATCCCAACTGCCACAAGCAATATTGCTAAAACAGCAAAACCATATTTTCTAGGTAGAAGCATAAACACATACAGAACTGCTACGAACAAAAAAATGATAAAGCTCGTCCGTGAACCCGTTAAGACAAGGGCGTAAATTAAAATCCCTGCGGCAAGCACATGATAGATTTTTCGAGAATCGCGCCAATAATTTATACTGTAAATAATTCCGATAACCATTATCAACGCTGTTGTATTCGCATATTGGATAACGGATTGCAGGCGCCAACTTGCTTCCAACATCGAAAAAGGAATTTCGACTATGCTCATGTAGGACAGCAGCCCAAGTGCTGCGATGATTAAGCAGCCGCAGTAAATGGCTTTAGCGACTATACCCTTATCTTTATGGTTGGAGAAGAATACGACCGACAACGGCAACAGTAGGTAACGTGTCCATTCCAGAACCCCAATGTGCTTATTGACCGAGAAAATCAAAAGGCTGAATAGCATAATAATTGCGATACCAAACAGCAATATTGCATCACATGATAATCTTATTTGCGTTGGCCGAAAAATGAATATAGCGAGAATAGCTATTGCAATAGGTATAAACTGCAAGGCAAAAAATGAGCCGCTCCAAAGCATACATATCAAAATCCCTGTAAATAGCATGAAAATATCAATTTTGCCTAATTTCAATCTTCTTCCTCATTTTATGGATTTTGAAACAGTTGCGATGTGTAACCATTATCAAAAGGTGTACCTTTATATAAATGCTGCTAGAAGCCAAATCAAAGGAAATTTATCCCAATATGACTGTTGCATTTCTACCTTATTCGTGATATAATACTAAAAGTTAGGTGTTTTAACACGATGTTGAGCAGCTATAAAAAGGTACACCTTTTTGTAGTTTGTCATTTTTTCTTGTTGCTCCTATGCTCTCGTAAACGGTTATAAAACGTGGCTTGTTTAAGTCCTGTCTGCACTAATACATCTTCAAAAGACAGCTTGCCACGCTCCCATTGCTCTACCAGTACAACGAAATTTGCAGGCGGCCTTTTTATAGGGCGTCCAAGATGCACACCCCGCGCCCGCGCCGCCGCAATGCCTTCCGCTTGACGTTGGAGGATATAGCCGCGCTCAAGCTCCGCGACTGCCCCGAACACGGTGAGCATAAATTTTCCGGTCGGCGTTGTCGTGTCTATATGTTCTTTCTGGCTGACAAACTCCACGCCTTTCGCTGTGAGCTTGTCGATAAGGTCAAGCAGGTCTTTTGTGTTGCGGGCAAAGCGGCTGACGGATTCTACAACCACCGTATCGCCGTTTTTGACTTTTGCCAACAGCTTCTTTAGCCCCGGACGCACCGTGTTCTTGCCACTCTGTTTATCCATGAAAATATTATCGCGTAGGATATTCAACGCAGCCATCGCGTCAAACTGCCTATCTGGATTTTGGTCTGCGCCGCTAACTCTAATGTAACTGTACGTTGCCAATATGAACCAACCCCTTTCAAAAAGAGCGGCGGGCGCGATTGCGCCCGCCGTGAATAAATTATAGTGGAAATGTTTGCGGGCGTGTGGTATAATCAAGATGAAGCAAAGGCGGTGTAACAATAATGAGCGTGGAAATACTCAGCCCCCGCAGCGATGTGATTTTCAAGTTGTTCTTTTCAGATGAGCGAAACATCGAACTGCTGAT
>Ga0099364_10008728_pt1 | contig 14210 bp, 11 predicted proteins | sample TergutTh196P3_FD_73070 | JGI IMG/M metagenome (GOLD analysis project Ga0099364, IMG submission 73070) | Microcerotermes parvus P3 segment gut microbial communities from Pointe-Noire, Republic of the Congo - Th196 P3 | ecosystem: Host-associated > Arthropoda: Insects > Digestive system > Gut ... | reverse complement strand
AAAGCACGTTACTGAAAACGCTTTTCCCAAATGCTTTGGTCTTTGACTTGCTGATTTCACAAGAATACAAACGGTTAAGTCAAACTCCTGATATACTGCGTGAAACAGTTTTGGCAAATTTGAACAAATCACCTGTAATCATTGATGAAATACAGCGCATACCAATGTTACTCAATGAAGTACATTGGTTAATAAGCAATCACGGCATCCGTTTTATAATGAGCGGTTCCAGTCCTCGAAAAATTCTTCGCACGGAAACAAATTTACTTGGCGGACGTGCATTACGTTATGAATTATATCCACTAACAAGTGCCGAAATTCCAAATTTTGATTTGTTGCGGGCGTTGAATAACGGACTTTTGCCTCGTCATTATGATGCAGCCAATCCTAGCAAATTAATTTCGGCATACATAGGCAGCTATTTACGCGATGAAATTGTTACCGAAGCCCGTATTCGAAATGTCGGGCTATTTTCACGTTTTTTGGAAGTAGCGGCATTAACAAACGGCGAAATGATTAATTATACAAATATCTCATCCGATTGCGGAGTAAGCGCAACAACGGTAAAAGATTATTTTCAAATTTTGGAAGATACTCTGCTTGGCAGATATTTGCCATCGTTTCAGAAACGCCCAAAAAGAAGGGTCATAACCGCTCCCAAATTTTATCTTTTTGACGTAGGCATAGCCAACAGTTTGTTATACAGAGGAAAAATTGCGCAAGGGTCAGAACTTTTTGGCAAAGCGTTTGAACATTTTATTTATCAGGAAATATATGCGCATAGCCGCTACAGTGGTAAAGAATATCCGATTTACTATTGGCGCACGGCTTCACAATTGGAAATAGATTTTGTGCTTGGCGACCACGAAGTAGCAATAGAAGTCAAAGCAACTACTCAAGCGAATAGCCGTCATTTAAAAGGAATAAAGGCATTCGCCGAAGAATATCAGGTCAAAAAAGCCATCCTTATAAGCAATGACCCAATGCCGAGATTATCGGATAATATATTAATCTTACCATGGAAAATATTTTTGGAACGACTATGGGGAGATGAAATAATATAGGTATTTTTTGGATAAAAAGATTTTTTTTACTATTTTTGTACCCTGAAATATTTTAATAACTATTGTAAAGCATTAATTATAAGTAAGATAATGATAAAAACAACATTTTTGCTGGGATCATTGACGGGTATTTTGATTGCCGCTGGATATATGATAGGCGGTACACCGTATGCTTTCCTTGCGTTAGGAATTGCCTCCGTTATGAATTTGTATATGTTTTGGAACTCTGACAAACTAATTTTGAAAATGTACGACGCAAAACAGGTAGGACCTGATACTTCTCCTGCTCTTTATGATATGGTAGAACGGTTGGCAAAAAAGGCAAATATGCCAATGCCAAAGGTATATATTATGCAGAATAATACTCCTAATGCTTTTGCAACGGGTCGTAGTCCTAAACACGGTGCTGTGGCGGCAACAACAGGTATTATGCGTCTTTTGAGTAACGAAGAATTAGAAGGCGTAATGGCGCACGAATTGGCGCACGTAAAAAATCGCGATACGCTAATAAGTACAATGGCTGCTATAATTGGTGGCGCATTGTCTATACTCGGACGAATGATGATGTTCGGCGGCAACCGAGGAAAAGGAGGAAATATGCAGGCTATTGGAGCATTATTGATGATGGTTTTAGCACCATTAATAGCCACTTTAATAAAAATGGCTATCTCCCGAAGCCGTGAATATATTGCCGATGAAACAGGCGCACGTATTTGCGGTAAACCACAAGCTTTAGCATCTGCTTTAGAACGTTTACAATCAGGAGTCCGTGCAAATCCGATGACAGAACAGACAGGAAATTCAGCAACAGCGCACATGTTCATAGTAAACCCTTTCAAAGGCTTAACTGCTTCTAAACTTTTCAGTACGCATCCACCAATAGAGGAACGTGCGAGACGGCTACGGGCGTTGAGGGTTTAAAACGGTACACGGTGAATTGTTAGTTTATAAAGTTCCAAAAATAAGGGTTTGAAAAAACGAACGAATATTTTTTTGTAAAAATACAGAACTCCAGACTTGGCGCAAACTCGATTGTCGCAAATTTTAGAGGAAAGATTTTTAGACATCAGACACTCACTCACATCCTGGACGTGCCCCGTGTTGCGCTACCGACACGAAATTCATATTCAGTAACGGCAGCTACGGCAAAAAACATATATTTTTCTGTCAGTTTGAAAAATAGGCTTTTCGCTTTCTCTTTTTTGCGATAAAAGTCAATTAATACAGAAGTATCCAAACAAATTCAGACTACCTGACCTCTGGGGAAATCAAAATGTCCCTATTTTATGAAATAAATACGCAAAATTTCACATGAAAAAACATTCCGTAGGAATGTATCGCTCGGTAGAACAAGGAATTAACAACACAATCCCGCATGCCGTAGGTATGCGACCATTATAAAAGATGTAAAGATGCATTCCTAACGGAATGCAGGGGCGTAGGTCGATTGATTTCTACCGAAAGATTCATTCCTAAAGGAATGAAAAAAACATAAATGTGGGACATTTTGGTTTCCCCAGCGACAATAGATTTTTCCTTATAAAATAACAAACAAAAGTTGCTGAGGTCAGGAATTCTGAAATTATTCTATTCTCCATTGGTTAAAATGCGTTCTTTGTTCTTTGAATTTAGAATACTGTTCGTCCGACATTGTGGGAGCAGACAAAATAAATGTTTGAAAATCAGACATTTCTGCTTTTGATTTTTCATCAAAACTATTTTCAGTAAGTTCGTACTTTATCTTGACTTTCTGGTTAGCTGGCAATTGGCTGACAAGATTAAAAATTTGGCTATAAGCCATATCTAATGTTAATTCCATTTCAAAAATTTTTGCAAAAGTAAGAAAAAAAATCAAAAAAGAATAATTTTGACCGTTTATTATCAAAATTTTTCCTAATTGGGACAATTTTTACAACTTCTCTACGCATAATAAATCACAATTTTTTTTAATTCACGACATTGTCTTGATTCCATTCACTGCGCCGAGTGTTAACAATTTTTCGTCCATATTCACCGTAAAAATCAATAAACTTATTATCAATTCGGTCGAAAGCCTCTTCCAATGTGTACAACTGTTTTTCTTCAGTCTTGTTTTCTGTTTTCCTGTAAGCAGTTTCAACTAACACGTTCATATTTCTATTTTTTTTATAATCAAAAAAACAATCAAAATTTTTGCAAAAATAAGACAAAAAATCAAGAAAAAATAATTTTGAGCGTTTATACACAAAATTTTTACTATTTTTGTACTGAATTTAAACAATTAATTTATGTAAATGAGGATAAATAAGTGATAGTTTGCGTCTTTTGGCGTGGATTGTTTATGTTTATTTATCTACATGGGTTTTGGTAGAGCCTCAGATATAAATAATAAGTGAATTTTTACGAACATTTTCACGCTTTTTTTATGCAACCAACCCAACCAACCATACATCTCGGAACACTCATCAAACAAAAATTTGAAGAAACATCAATGACTATCAGCGATTTTGCGGACAAAATTCACGTACATCGAACTAATGTAAATAATATTTTTAAGCGCAAAAGCATTAATTCCGAGTTGTTGTTTGAAATATCGAAAGCGTTAAATTATGATTTCTACAACGAAGTCTATCTAAAAAAAGAAACTGATAATTTTTCCAAAAAAGTTCTGATTGCTTTTGAAATAGATGAAAATAAAATTGATAAATTAGATTTATCTATTGAACAGATTTACTTGTTGAAAAAGGAATGAAAAATAAATTTCGGTAGAAAACCTCATCTTATCAACAAAACTACCTCAGTAGCAGAGGATCAATGTTTTAAACAATAAGATTCCGAATGGAACGAAGTGAAATGAGGAATCTAAATTTATGCCTGTTTACAATTAATCAAATACTATGTGAATTTTTTTCACCCAAATCGTTGAATATATTCACGTAAACAGTGATAATATATGGAAAAAATGCCTTTTCTTTGCACTTTATTTTAAATTAAATAATTTTTAAAAATCCGCATTAGGAGGCGGATGTAAATAGAGTACAGATGAAAAAAATTTTTTTAGTGTTGGTTTTATGTTTCTTTGTAAAAGGAGCATTTGCTCAGGAAAACGGTTTTTCCATTGGTTTAAATCTTGGGAAAAACAAAAACGATGAATTTGTGGGCTTGAATTTAACAAGTCCTTACCTTGCAGAGTTTTGTGCGGTTCGATTATCTTTCAATGAACATGTATTTGATTACGTGCCGTTCGGTGAAGAAAAAATTAAGCAGGCAGACTATTGGTCATTTAGTTACGGGATAACCGTGCGAACACCTGAAATAGCAGATGTTCTATTCCCTTATCTTGATATCGGAGGAATAGGAATGAAGCCGCATGAGAATTTTAGTGATAAAAATTTTCAGGGAGGTCTTTACATGAATTTTGGGTTGGAACTAATACAAACAATTGGTATAAGCCAAGGAATAGGTTATTTTGCTGAGGCAGGGTTTATAGTTTTAATTAATGATCCAAGAGGTCGAAGAGGTCGAACTACTTTGGGAAATGAATACGATTACCTTCAATTTGCATTAGGTTTGCGTCTTTACTTTGGTAAGTAGGATGTAATTAATTACCAACAATGAATATGGACGATAGGAAAAGTTATTAAACGCGAAAGACGCAAAGGATTAAAACTAAGGACGCAATAAATTAAAATTTTTGATTGCGACTTTTGCGAAAGTCTTTGCGTCCTTTGCGTTAAAAAATGGTGAAAAATGTAAAACTTATTTTATTTATTAAAACCTCGTCGATATAAAGGTTAATCGCAAAAATAAGATGAGACAAGGATTTTTTAAACATTTGACAAAAACGGTACAAATGATTTTTACTGCCTACGGTTGCGGTAGCGGTGGTTTGGCAAAATTTATGAAGACCACACAAATTGGCAAAAGAGTGAAATTTCTATTTATTGTGATAGTGCTGTTTACGGCAATGTCTATCGACACTTTTTCGCAAAGAAAAGAGGAATTTCGTGCAGGTGGAGATTTGGGAGTTACCTTTGGTGGAGGAGGTATGGGGAATTTAAACCTTGGAATCAATCTGCAAGATAACACGACTATTGGCTTTAGGTGGGGCGGGGCTTTTAATCATTCCTCTCATTATATAGGCACTTATACCTATTACTTCAATACAAAGGTACTTTCTTTTAGCCCCTTTGTTGGTAGCGGATTTGGGATTTATTATATAAACAAGAGTTGGCAATATGGTTTTCTGGACAGATTTGGTGGTTTATTGACTACAGGATTTGAAATAGGAAAATTCAGGTTAACGGCTGAATATAATCTTATTGAGGCTTCGCAAGTTGAAAGCAGTCAAAAAGAAGAATTAATGAAACACAAAAATAGTTATGGTGGGTTTACTGTAGGTTTCTACCTTGGCGGCGGTAATCCTCAAAAAGAAGCAAGAATAGCGAAATTAGAACGGGAAAGAGCAGAAAGGGATGAAAGGGAAAGAGCCGAAAGAGAAAGAGAAAGAGAAAGAGAAAGATTGAGAATGAAAATAGAAGAAAGCTATAGAGCCGAAGCAGAAAGAGTAACCAGAGAAAGAATTGCTCGCGAAAAAGCCGAAAGAGTTCGAATCGCCAACTCCTACATCCTATTCGCCAATAACTACGTAGAGGCAAAAGTAACAGATTGGAAACGTAGACACGAAACTGAAACCATAGACCAATGGCAACAGCGGCTAAATACAGACGAAGCTAACATAACTTCTGAATTGTTCAAGGAAGCCGAACTGATATACATAGAGGAACGTTCCAAAAATTTTGCGATGGGAAATATTATGCTTGGCGTTTACACTAGTGCACACTACGCTTTTCCTATAAAAACAAATATGCACGGCGATTTGTTGCTACCCATACCCGCAAATGAAGCGGAAGATTTCAGAAGGAAATGGAACAGCAACATAAGAATACCCCAATTTGCAATCAGCAACGACAAATTGGCACTTTCAGGCATAAATTTTATTTCATCAGACGGCACAACGCAACAATACAATTTTGTTCCTGCGGTTGAAATCACTATTTCTGAGGAAAATTTGGCAATTCTGAAAGGCACACAAAAACCCGCTACAGAAAATCTTACTGCAGAAACAGATAAACCCGAAACAATAAAAGAAACCCCACCAACCGTTATTACTCCCGAAACTTCAAGCAATTATGACTTGATACTTCTAAGAAGCGGACAGGAAATAAAAGCAAAAGTAAACGAAATCACCTTGTCTGAAATCAAATACAAATCGTTTGACAACATTGAGGGACCTACCCGTATGGCAGCGAAAAAAGATGTAATTGCCATTATTTACGCAAACGGTCAGCGAGAAGTTTTTGGTGATGCCGCAACAGGAAAAAGCGCAACGGCAATGAATAGTAAGGGGGATTTTGCGATGGGGGTTAGTCCCTTAATTTCGGGTAACTGGTATATTGTCCATTTTGGTATTTGCGGAAAATTTCGGTACAGTTTTTCAGACGTAAGTCGTTTTGAGGGGTCGTTTTCATATCTTTTTCCAAAAGAAAATTTTGGACTGATATATGAAGCGTGGGAAGCAAGTTTGAATTTGCAAGCAATTTTTGCTAACAAAGACAAATTTTCATGGTATGGCTTGACGGGTTTAGTAGTTACAAATGTGAAAATTACTGAAACTATATCAGGAGATAATAACACAAGTAAGGACTACGGTATAAGTGGAACAATGGTAGGTCTTAACACAGGCATAGGAATTGATGTCAAGATATTCAACAATCTATTTTTGAATAGTGAAACGAAGTTCATGACGTTTATCCATGAGGGTAGTTTGGGCTACAGATTTATGGGTTCTGCAGGGTTTGTGTTTAGGTTTTAGCTCTGTCTTATTCATAAAACATTATTAAAAAGATAATTACGCAAACAATGCTCGTCATTGCGGGTTTGACCCGCAATCCCCAAAAACAATGGGATTGCGGGTCAAACCCGCAATGACGCACTCTATAAAATGGCTTATGAATAATGCAGGTTAAAAACTTTGCGTTCTTTGCGAGAAGTCTTTGCGACTTTTGCGTTGAAACTTTCATAATAAGTTCAGAATTCCTGACCTCAGTGCCTTTTGTTTGTTATTTTATAAGGACAAATCTATTGTCGCAGGGGAAACCAAAATGTCCCACATTTATGTTTTTTTCATTCCTTTAGGAATGAATCTTTCGGTAGAAAATAATCGCCCCACGCACCTGCATTCCGTTAGGAATGCATCTTTACATCTTTATATAATGGTCGCATACCTACGGCATGCGGGATTGTGTTGTTAATTCCTTATTCTACCGAGAGATACATTCCTACGGAATGTTTTTTTGTGAAATTTTGCATATTTATTTCATAAAATGGGGACATTTTGATTTCCTCTGAGGTCAGGTAATCTGAATTTGTGAAATAAAAAAAATTTTTTAATATTTTTCATTAAAATTTGGAAAATATAAAAATTGGTTGTACTTTTGCCGCGCTTTTGAGACCGGAAGATTTTGATGGGGACATAAGTCCCCTATTTTATTAGAAAATTTTGAAGTATGATTATGCAATCGGCTATAATTCAACTTATTAGCGATAAGTTGTCGGACGATGGCTACTTCCTTGTGAGCGTGGAAGTAAAGCCGTCAAATATTATTATTGTGCTGATTGATAGCGATGAAGGAGTGAAAATTGATTATTGCGTCAAAATTGCAAAACTGATAGAAAGTTCGTACGATAGGGACGAAGAAGATTATTCACTTGAGGTGTCATCACCCGGAATAGGTCAGCCTTTCAAGGTGTTACGGCAATATCAAAAGCACGTAGGTAAAGAAGTAGAAGTATTAACAAAAAATAAAAATAGTGTTATCGGCATTTTATCCGATGTTACGGAGACAGGGTTTAATATAAAGGAAGAAAAATCCGTCAAGCTTGAAGGCAAAAAGAAAAAAGTTGTTCAGGTAAGCGAGCATCGGTTTAATTATGATGACATTACAAGCGTTAAAGAAGTTATTAGATTTTAATATCATAATTTATTGTTACAATGGAACATATCACTTTAATAGATACATTTTCGGAGTTCAAAGAATTAATGAACATAGACCGGGTAACAATGATTCGCGTTCTCGAAGATGCGTTCAGAGGGGTTTTGATAAAGCTTTTCGGGTCGGACGATAGTTTTGACGTTATTATAAATACGGACAAAGGCGATTTTGAGATTTGGCGCAACCGAAAAATTGTTCCCGACGGAAAAGTTAAGAACCCCACATTTCAAATATCTTTATCTGAAGCAAAAAAAATAGACGAAGATTACGAAATAGGCGAAGAAGTTACAGACGAAGTAAAATTTCTTGATTTCGGACGTAGAGCAATACTTGCCCTGCGACAAAATTTGTCATCCCGAATTCTTGAATTAGAAAAAGACACAATCTACGGAAAATATAAGGAAAAAATTGGACAAATTATTTTTGGCGAAGTATATCAAATTTGGAAAAAAGAGATATTGATATTAGACGAAGAGGGCAATGAACTCATACTTCCCAAAACAGAGATGATACCCGCCGACTATTACAAAAAAGGCGACAACGTAAAAGCAGTAGTCTTTAAGGTCGAAATAAAAAACAACACTCCTTTGATACTATTGTCCCGTACATCACCGATGTTCCTTGAGCGGCTGTTTGAAATGGAAGTACCCGAAATTTTTGACGGACTTATTACAATCAAAAAAGTAGTCCGCGCACCCGGCGAGCGTGCAAAAGTAGCCGTTGAATCTTATGACGACCGTATCGACCCCGTAGGCGCATGCGTAGGCATGAAAGGCTCGCGAATACACGGCATAGTCAGAGAACTACGCAACGAAAACATCGACATAATAAACTATTCTTCAAACTTACAACTTTATATTCAAAGAGCGTTAAGTCCCGCAAAAATTTCGAGTATAAAAATTTTGGAAGATATAAAAAGAGCGCAAATATATTTGGCACCCGAAGAAGTTTCGTTAGCAATCGGCAAAAACGGTATCAATATTCGTTTGGCGGGACAACTAACAGGCTATGAATTAGACGTATATCGCGAAACAGGAAACGAAGATGACGAAGAAGACGTTCCATTAGATGAATTTTCTGACGAAATAGAAGAGTGGATTTTAGACGAACTCAAAGCAATAGGCTGCGACACCGCAAAATCAGTACTCGACCTATCAGCAGAAGACCTCGTCAATAGAACAGACCTTGAAGAAGAAACAATAAGTGAAGTATTGTCAATATTGAAATCAGAGTTTGAATAAGAAAATAAAATATAAACAGAACGTTCAAAAATTAAAATGGTTATCCGATTAAGCAAAATAGCAATAGAACTGAATGTGGGAACATCCACAATAGTGGATTTTCTGCATAAAAATGGGTTTGATTTAGAAAATAATCCAAATTCAAAAATTTCTGACGAAATGCTGAAACTTTTGAAAAAAGAGTATAAAGTAGATCAAACCGTCAAAAAAGCATCGGTGGAACTGATTGAACGAAAAAAGCCCGAAATAACTGCTTCCAGCAATATTTATGATGACGATTATGATGATGACGATGACGATGATTTTGAAATTGTTAAGAAAGATTTTGAACAAATAGTTAATAAAATAGAACCAGAAGAAAAAACATATACCGAAAAAAAAGAAAAATATTCTGATACACAAATTACCCCAAAAAAAATTGAACATATTCCCATAAACGTAATAAAAGAAAAGGAGGAAATTAAAGTTATCGGAAAAATTGATTTGGACCCATTTAAACAAAAAAAATCCCGAAATAAGAAGTCAAATAAAATAGAGAGTATCGAATTAATTCTCGCAGAAACCGAAAAAAAAGAGTTCCCAGAAGGTAAACAACAATATAAACAAGGAAAAAAAGAGTTTGCGGAAGGTAAACAACAACATTCGCAAGGAAAAAAAGAGTTTACAGAAGGTAAACAACAACATACGCAAGGAAAAAAAGAATTTGCCGAAGGTAAACAACAACATTCGCAAGGAAAAAAAGAGTTTGCAGAAGGTAAACAACAACATTCGCAAGGAAAAAAAGAGTTTGCAGAAGGTAAACAACAACATTCGCAAGGAAAAAAAGAGTTTGCAGAAGGTAAACAACAACATTCGCAAGGAAAAAAAGAGTTTGCCGAAGGTAAACAACAACATCCACAAGGAAAAAAAGAGTTTACAGGAGACAAGCAACAATTTAAACAAGGAAAAAAAGAGTTTGCTGAGGGAAAACAACAACATCCACAAGGAAAAAAAGAGTTTACAGGGGACAAGCAACAGTTTAAACAAGGAAAAAAAGAGTTTACGGAGGGAAAACAACAACATTCACAAGGAAAAAAAGAGTTTACAGGAGACAAGCAACATTTTAAACAAGGAAAAAAAGAGTTTGCTGAGGGTGGTAAACCGCAAAATATTGACGGGAAAAAGCATTTTTCAGAGAAAAAACATCAAACAGGTAAAGATACAGAGTCAAAATTTGATGCAGGAACACCAAAAAAAGAGAAACCACCCTATTCCCCTACTGAAAAACCGAAATCTAGTGACGTTCCAAAAGATAGTAAACCAATAGAAAACTTTGTACCAACAAAAGTGCAAAAGCTCATTGGACCAACCGTAGTAGGTAAAATTGACCTTCCACGTGCCCACAAACACATAGAACTCAGAGAAGACAAAAAGTTCAAAAAGAAAAAACGAAAAAGGATAAAAAAAGACAAAGAGAGGGTTAATATTACTGCTCCACCGCCAGTCAAACAGGAACAACAAGCGGGAGGTGGTGGTCCAAAAGATAATAAATTTAAGAAAGATTTCGTAAAAGGTACGGATAAGCCTGTAAATCAGTTTGATAAAAAGAAGCATCAGCATCAGCATCCGCAGCAACAACAGCAACATCAGCAGCAGCAACAAAAAGCAAAAAAGCGTCCTGTCCGACAGGAAGTCAAAGAAGAGGATGTTGCAAAACAAATAAAAGACACACTTGCTCGTCTTACTACCAAAGGAAAATCACGCGCCTCGCAGCATAGAAAAGGTAAACGTGACTTGATTACACAAAGGCAGCAAGAAGAGATGGAAAGAAAAGACCAAGAAAAACGCACAATCCGCGTAACTGAGTTCGTTACTGCAAATGAACTTTCTAATATGATAAATGTGCCTGTAAATAAGGTTATTGCCTCTTTTATGAGTTTAGGGCTTTTCGTTTCAATCAATCAGAGGTTAGATGCCGAAACAATAGCGTTAGTAGCAGAAGAGTTCGGCTACAAAGTTGAATTTATCAGCATTTCTGTCGCCGAATCAATAAGAGAAACCGAAGACAAACCCGCAGACCTGATTGAACGTCCACCAATAGTAACTGTTATGGGACACGTTGACCACGGCAAAACATCACTTTTGGACTATATCCGAAATACGTCAGTAATATCGGGCGAGGCAGGCGGAATAACACAGCACATCGGTGCTTACATAGTAAACTTAGATACAGGACGACAAATAACATTTTTGGATACGCCCGGACACCAAGCATTTACAGCAATGCGCGCACGCGGCGCACAAGTAACCGACATCGCAATTATCATCATCGCCGCTGACGACAACGTGATGCCACAAACGGTCGAAGCAATAAATCACGCATCGGCAGCAGGGGTTCCGATAGTTTTTGCAATAAATAAAATCGATAAACCAAACGCAAACCCCGAAAAAGTCAAAGAAGAACTTGCAAATATGAACTATTTGGTAGAAGATTGGCAAGGAAAATATCAATGTCAGGAAATTAGCGCCAAAAAAGGAATAAACGTAAAAGAACTACTAGAAAAAGTGCTTTTGGAAGCCGATATATTAGAACTGAAAGCAAATCCAAACAAACCAGCAATAGGGTCTGTAATCGAATCTTCCCTCGACAAAGGACGCGGATATGTGGCAACTCTGTTAGTACAATCCGGGACGTTAAAAGTAGGTGATATGATACTTTCGGGAACTAACTACGGATACGTAAAAGCAATGTTCAACGAGCGCAACCAAAAAGTGGAAATCGCAATGCCCTCCGAGCCTGTCGTAGTACTCGGACTGAACGGCGCACCACAAGCGGGCGAAAAATTTAACGTCATGAAAAATGAAAAAGAGACAAAAGAAATTGCCTCAAAAAGACTGCAACTGCAACGAGAACAAGGATTAAGAGCACAAAAACATATTACATTAGACGAAATCGGACGCCGAATAGCAATAGGACATTTCCAAGAACTCAACTTAATCGTAAAAGGAGACGTGGACGGCTCTGTGGAAGCACTTTCAGATTCTTTGATAAAACTTTCTACCGAAGAAATTCAAGTAAACGTCATTCATAAAGCGGTGGGCGGTATTTCCGAATCAGATATTAATCTGGCAGCCGCCTCAAATGCAATAGTAATAGGATTTCAAGTGCGTCCATCAATGGCGGCACGAAAATTAGCCGAAAAAGAAGGAATTGATATACACTTATATTCAATTATTTATGACGCTATTGAAGAAATTAAAGCCGCAATGGAAGGAATGTTATCGCCCGAAATAAAAGAACAGATCCACGCAACCGTCGAAATATTAGAACTTTTCAAATTTGCAAAAATAGGAACCATCGCAGGTTGTATGGTCAAAGAAGGAAAAATACGACGCACCTCAAAAATTCACCTTATAAGAGACGGTATCGTTGTTTATACAGGCGAATTAGGCTCACTAAAAAGATTTAAAGACGACGTGAAAGAAGTTACCTCAGGATTAGAGTGCGGACTTAATATTCAGAACTTCAATGACATAAAAGTCGGTGACTTTATTGAGGCTTATGATGAAATTGAGGTTATGAGAAAACTGGGGAGTTGAGAAGATCGTCTCTTAATGTAAATGAAAAAGAAACAAACACGCTGCCATCAATATCATTCCTGTTATTAGTCCTGCTATTGAAATATGGTGTTCGCCGTGTTTTTGTGCGGTTGGCAAAAGTTCATCAACCGAAATGTAAACCATAATACCTGCAACGGCTGCCATGACAATTCCGTTAATCTGCGGCGACCAAAAGGGCATCAAAAAAAGATATGCGACCAATGCGCCTGCTGGCTCGGTTAATCCTGATAAAAATGAGAGCCAAAATGCTTTTTTTCTGTTGCCTGTTGCGTGGTAAATCGGTACTGAAACGGCTATACCTTCAGGGATATTGTGTATTGCTATTGCAACTGTAATAGGTATTGCAACTGAAAGTCCGCTTGTCATTGCCGTTGTGAATGCAGCAATGCCTTCGGGGAAATTGTGAGCAACAAGAGACAATGCAACTACAATACCCGTACGATGCAACGACTTTTGCTTGATGCCATGTCGCGTCATATCCTCGACACCGTGCATTTCATGAGGGTTGTTTGGTTTTGGAATTAGAAAATCAATGATTGTAATCAATCCCATACCACCAAAAAAAGCTACCATTAACGACAGCATACCTGTTCTGTCGCCATAATAAGAGACTAATTCTTCTTTCGCATTTGGAATTAAGTCCAAAAACGACACATAAAGCATCACTCCTGCAGATAATCCAAGCGAAAAGGAAAGAAATTTAGTATTTGTACGTTTGGCAATTAAGGCAATAAGACTACCGATGCCGGTCGAAAGACCGGCAATCATAGTCATTCCAAATGCAAGCAAAACAGTATTGTCGGACATCTATCGTTTTCCGAGTTCGTGATCCAAGGCATACAGACCCGCAGGGCTCTTTTCTATTCTTTTAAATTTTTCTAAAATATTAGCGACAGAAGATTCTTCTTCAACTTGCTCGTCAACGAACCATCGCAACATGCTTTGTGTAGCGTAGTCTTTCAACTCGATTGCCATATCCATTAGGTTATGAATCATCGCTGTTACGGCTTTTTCATGTGTTAATGTTTCGTTGAACGCCTCTAACGGTGATGTCCATTCTTGCTTAACTTCTGAAATCGGCATCAGTTTTACTTTTCCGCCTCTTTCACCGACAAATTTCATAATCCGAGTGGCATGTTCAAACTCTTCCTTCGCTTGCAAAGAAAACCAAGAAGCAATACCCTCATAACCCTTATCTTCCATATCATAATACATAGACAAATAAAGATAACTTGACCATAATTCTGCATTTACTTGTTGATTTAATGCAG
>Ga0099364_10008727_pt1 | contig 14210 bp, 11 predicted proteins | sample TergutTh196P3_FD_73070 | JGI IMG/M metagenome (GOLD analysis project Ga0099364, IMG submission 73070) | Microcerotermes parvus P3 segment gut microbial communities from Pointe-Noire, Republic of the Congo - Th196 P3 | ecosystem: Host-associated > Arthropoda: Insects > Digestive system > Gut ... | reverse complement strand
GAGCTGGGTTCAGAACGTCGCGAGACAGTTCGGTCCCTATCTGCCATGGGCGTTGGATGTTTGAGAGGAGCTGTTTTTAGTACGAGAGGACCGAAATGGACGAACCTATGGTGTACCGGTTGTTCCGCCAGGGGCAAGTGCCGGGTAGCTACGTTCGGAAAGGATAACCGCTGAAGGCATCTAAGCGGGAAGCCTGCCTCAAGATTAAACATCCCTGGGGGTGTAACCCCCCTAAAGATACCAGGAAGACTACCTGGTTGATAGGCTGGAGGTCTAAGCACAGTAATGTGTTCAGCCGACCAGTACTAATCTATCGTGAGGCTTGACCATATTATTGTTCCAATTTTTAAATAATGCCCGGTGATTATTGCGGAGGTGTTACACCCGTTCCCTTTCCGAACACGGAAGTTAAGCCCTCTAGCGCCGATGATACTATGCCTCTAAGGCATGGGAAAGTAGGTTGTCGCCAGGCTTTTTTTTGTCCTAATAACCGGTTTTTAAAAAGCCGATAATATTGATATGAAAAAGAATTTTGTTTTTATCACACTAATTGCAGTTGTTTTATTTAATTTAAGCGCCCAAACGGCGGAAGTTTTTAAACAAGAGGGGATTGCTTCTTGGTATGGTCCTGAGTATGATGGGCGTCCTACAGCTTCAGGGGAGATTTTTGATTCTTCTCTATTAACTGCGGCTCATCCTAGTTTGCCGTTTGGGACTAGGCTTGTTGTAACAAATACGCATAATAATAAAAGTGTAACGGTTAGGGTAAATGACCGTGGGCCTTTTGTGCCGGCTAGAATTATCGATGTTTCAAGAGCGGCGGCTCAGCAGCTTGATATGATTGTAACAGGGACGGCTCCTGTTTCTATTGAAAGTATTGATATAATTGCAGTCTCACCGTCTCCATCTGTACAACAGGCACCATCAGTACAACAGACTGTTCCTGTAGTTCAGGTGCAAACTGTAACTGTACCACAGCCGTCTCCGATTGATGACTCTGTTATTCAGCCGATTGTAACATCAATTCCTCAGCAAATTTCTGTGCAGGTAAATATAACTCCGCAAATCAATGTTGTGCCTGAAAAATCATACCGCTTGCAGGTTGGCTCTTATAGGAACGCCCGTAATGCTGTCAGTGCATTTGACAGGCTAAAAAATGCAGGACTAAACCCCGCTTATGAACGATTCATGGACGGTGCCGATAGTGAATATTTTCGTGTAGTGTTGGCGGGCGTTCGCGGCGCTGATGTTCAATCAACAGCGGAAAAACTTGGAGAAGCCGGTTTTAGGGAAGCGCTGATTAGAGAAGAAAATTAGCAGACAGCCGCTTTCATTTCTGCAACATACTTGCTAATATACGGTGTTGCCCCTGCGCCGTGTTCCGCTATGATTTTAACAATTGCGCTGCCTACGATAACGCCGTCAGCAATTTTTGACATTTGTGTTGCCTGCTGCGGAGTGTGAATGCCAAAACCAATTGCCACAGGAGTTTGTGTAACGGATTTTATTGCCGCAACAATAGAAGCTAAGTCCGTTGTAATTTCTGAACGGATACCTGTTACTCCCATCGAAGATACCAAGTAAATAAAACCGGAAGCAGTTTTTGCAATCTCTTTTATCCGTTGCTCGGAAGTAGGAGCAATCAGCGAGACAAGATCGATGCCATGTTTGCTTGCCGCTTCTCTTACGGGGGCTTGTTCTTCAAAGGGCAGGTCGGGAATGATGATGCCATCAAGGCCGACTTTGCCGCATCGTTCAAAAAACGCTTCATAACCTGCCTGGAAAACAGGATTAACATAAGTGAGGAACACCAACGGTATTTCCGTTTCTTTGCGCAAATCCGCAACAAGGTTAAAAAGTTTTTCTACAGTAGCGCCTGCGGCAAGAGCGCGGTTGTTCGCTTCCTGAATAACCGGCCCTTCTGCAATTGGATCAGAAAAAGGAATGCCAATTTCAATCAAGTCCGCCCCCGCCCTTGCCATTTCCAAAACAAACTCTTTTGTTTTCTCGATTGTGGGGTCTCCGCCAGTGATAAATCCAATGAAAGCCTTTTCTTTTGAAAAAGCGTTTTTAATTCGACTCATATTAGATTTCTATTTTATAAGGATTTAGAGTTGAAGGTCAAGGGCACTGCAAAGCATTCAAAAACGGCAAAAATTCGCCATTCTTTTTATAAAATAGCCATAAAAACAAAAAATGACTAAAAACTATTGATCTTTACCATAGTTGGTTGTATAAATATAGTTATGAAGAATACCTATAAAATTTTACCCTTTTACTCACTAAACAAGAATATTTACTCACAATCCGTATGATATACAAAATTTTTAAATATCTTAAGGATTTAAGACAGTAAGTTGGGGATAGGGGTTAGTAAATGAAAACAGGGAATTTGCAAGGGTAAAGGTAAATGGATAATCAACTTGATCTAAGCTGTGCGGCTTTTAAAAAAGATTCTTATCTCATTATTGAAGGTAAACAAAATACCGGCTGTTTTTATATTATTAAGGAAGGCAGGGTGATGGTTACTAAAGAGGCAGCCGTGGAGGGTGAAAAATATGAAATGCTTGGGGTTGGGGACTTTATCGGCGTTATTTCTACAATGTCTTTTCAAAACCATATTGAGACGGCTGTTGCGGTAACCGATGTTGTTGTTATAAAGGTTCAGCAAAGTCAATATATCGCTCTTATTCAAAAAAATCCTACAGTAACTAATAAAATTATTAAGCAATTTTCCAATAGGTTAAGGGCTTTGAATGATACTCTTGCAGAGCTTACTATGAAAAATACCGCGCAGGAAGGTCCCTCTCATCTTTTTAATGTGGCAGAATATTATCTTGCCCAAAAACAGTATCAGCATGCTTTTTACGCTTATGTTAAGTATTACAAGAATTGTCCTGATGGTGATAAAATCCCGGAAGCCAAAAAAAAGATGATGCAGCTTTCCGGCAAAACGGAAAAAATAATTGAACACAGTTCTGATGAATTAAACCGTACTTATAAAAAGAATACGATGATTTTTGCGGAGGGTGAGCCGGGTAATGAGCTTTTTATTATTCAAAAAGGTTCTGTAAAAATTAGTAAAGTTGTTGATAAAAATGAGGTTCTGCTGGCTATATTAAAAGTTGGTGATGTTTTTGGAGAGATGGCTCTGCTGGAAGACAAACCCAGACTTGCCAGTGCTGTGGCTCATGAAGATTGTAAATTGATGGCGGTTAACAAAATCAATTTTGAGCTTATGATTAAGAGTCAGCCGCAGCTTATTGCCAAGATAACTTCACTTCTTTCTGACAGGATTTGGCTTATTTATAAAAAATTGGATAACGCTCTTATGGATGATCCTATGGGGCGGCTATATAACACTATTTATCTTCAGCTTGAAAAAAACCGTGTTCCGCTTGATGGTTCGGGGCCTCTAAATTATGGTTTTAACTTTGGCTGGGCGGAGCTTTTTGGCATGACGGGGCTTCCTGCGGAACACAATAAACCGCTTCATCAAAAAATTAGCAATAATTCAAAAATCCAGATTTATGAAAATTCTATTAATATTACTTCCATTATGGAAATTGTCAGGCAGACGGAATATTACAGGAAGATGGACAAGAGAGATAAACTTAAAAACAAAGAGCAAGGAGCATTTTAGTATGAAAAAAATTTTTATAGTAGACGACAACGATGCCAATCTTCTGATTGCCAAAAACACATTGGACGGTATTTATGAAACTTATGCCATGCCGTCTGCTGGGCGGATGTTCAAAATGTTGGAAAAAATCACGCCGGATCTTATTCTTTTAGATGTGGATATGCCAGAAATGGACGGGTTTGAAGCTTTACAAGCATTAAAATCTACAGAAAGGCTGAAATCCATCCCCGTAGCTTTTTTAACCGGTACACACGATACAGAACTAGAAAAACGCGGTACAGAAATGGGAGCTTTAGACTTTTTTATTAAACCCTTTTCTGCGCCCGAACTAATTAAAAAGATAGAAGCATATACTGAAGAAAAGGAGATACCATGAATCAGTATGTTAAATCAGATGTTTTTAACAGATATGAAAGCAGAATAACCCATCAAATGTGTAAAATTTTAAGAATTTTATTTTTTGCAATACCTGTTATTTGGGCAGGAACTGCAGCGGGTTTATTTTCTTCAAGACATAATGTTGTTTTATTTATAGTAGGATTTGTAATTTGTTATCTTCCATCTTTATTGTTAAAGCTGAAAGTATCGGAGAATGTAATAAAATATTTGACAATAATTTCTGTGAGTTTTTTGATGAATTTGATGTTCGTTTTTAATTCCAAAATACAAATTACATTTTTACTTGCACCTGTTTTGGCAACCATGTATTTTGATAGAAAATTTATCCTAAAAATATCTGTGTTAAATTTTTTGTTTATAATAGGGTCGCTTGTAATAGTCAACCCCGAACAGGGTGAAATATACGCTCAGGCAGGATTAATCAATTCGGCAAACGATTATCTGTTGGAACGAATTTCCAGTTACACACTTGAGCTGTCGGCTATGACGATAGTACTGGTTTCTGTTGCCGGATTTGCAAGGCGGCTTCTGGATAAACTTGTAAAAGCTGAAAATGAAAAAAATAGAATAGCAGTAGCCGAAGCAAGCAGTAAAGCAAAAAGCGAATTTCTTGCAACAATGTCACATGAAATCCGCACACCTATGAACGCAATCATTGGTGTAGCCCAGATACAGCTGCAAAAAGAGGACTTGTCAAATGAATACGCAGAGGCGTTAAACAAAATATACGCATCCGGCTCCAATCTGCTTGGGATTATCAACGATATTTTAGATATGTCAAAAATAGAATCAGGCAAGTTCGAAATTAACAATGTAGAATACGATGTGCCAAGCCTTATAAACGATGCGGTGCAGTTGAATATTGTTCGTATTGGATCAAAACAAATAAAGTTTTTGCTTGATATAGATAAAAACCTGCCGTCAAGGATTATAGGCGATGAGCTTAGGCTTAAACAAATACTAAACAATCTTTTGTCCAACGGAATTAAATATACCAATGAAGGTTTCGTAAAATTATCCATAAGCCATTCAATAGAAGGCAATAATGACATAAAGCTGCGCTTTACTGTTGAGGACACAGGGCAGGGGATGAAACCCGAAGATCAACAAAAGCTGTTTTCTCAATATATAAGATTTAACACCGATGCAAACCGCTCTACAGAAGGGACAGGGCTTGGTTTAAACATTACAAGAAAACTTATTGAAATGATGGACGGTACGATAAGTGTTACAAGCGAGTATGGAAAAGGCAGTACATTTATTGTAGAAGTAAAACAGGAGGCTATGTATTGCGAAGCTATCGGTGCAGAGCTTGCTGAGAGACTAGCAAACTTTACATTCTCCGGCGAGAAGCAGATTACTAAACTGCAAATTACCCGCTTCCCAATGCCTTATGGAAAAGTATTGGTAGTTGATGATGTTGACACTAACCTATATGTTGCAGAAGGACTGTTAGCACCGTATGAACTTAAAATAGAAACGGCTGACAGCGGGTTTGCGGCAATTGAAAAAACGGAAAAAGGCAATTTATATGATATTATTTTTATGGATCACATGATGCCGCAAATGGATGGAATACAAACTACTAAAAAGCTCCGTGAAATGGGCTATACCGGCACTATTGTTGCGTTGACAGCTAACGCATTGGTTGGCAATGATGAAATGTTCAAGCAAAACGGTTTTGACGGGTTTATTGCCAAACCAATAGATTTACGGCAATTAAATGCGGTTTTAAATGCGTTTATCCGTGACAAGTACCCGGGAGAAGCTGCAAAATACAATGCCGCCGTGGCAGTTGCAGAACAGAAACCGGCGGCGGACACAAAACTGATTCAAATATTCTGCCGTGATGCGGAAAAAGCCATTGTAACGATGCGGGAAACGATAAAAAACGGAGACATAAAACTATTTGCATCGACTGCACACGGCATAAAACCCGCACTTGCAAACCTTGGAGAAACTAAAACGGCTGATACGGCATTTAGCTTAGAAAAAGCAGGACTTAACGGCGATATTGATTTTATCCGGGCAAATACCGAAAATTTCATTACAACGCTTGAAACCTTAATTCAAAAACTGTGTACCGAAATAGTTGTTGATAATGATGATTCAAATATAACAGAAGACACGGCGTATTTAACCGGGCAATTAAAAAATGTTCAGGCTGCCTGCGAGGATTACAATACCAAAGATGCGTATGCAATTCTTGATAAGTTAAAAGAAAAACCGTGGAAAGTTGAAACAACAAAAGCCCTTGAAAAAATCCGTGACGCGCTATTTTTACACAGCGATTTTGAGGGCGCCTGTGTATTGATAGATGAGTTATTAGTAAATAAAAAGGAGATACTATGAAAATACTGACAATTACGCTTATCATACTGCTTGCCATTGTTGCTTTAATGTTCATTCTATACAGGAGAATGAAAAAAAATAATAATGCGGCAATACAACTAATGGAAAGTTTGGTAAAAGCAGAGAAAGAAAAACACAGAATTGAAATAGCCGCGGCAAGCAATAAAGCTAAGATAGATTTTTTTGCCGCAATGTCGCATGAAATCCGTACGCCCATGAATGCTATCATTGGCATTACGCAGATACAAATGCAAAAAGAAGACTTGCCAAAGGAATATTTATCGGCATTATACAAAATATATGCATCCAGTACTAATCTGCTTGGAATTATTAACGACATTTTTGATATTTCAATAATTGAATCGGGCAACTTTGAGATTAACAGTGCCGAATACGATGTGCCAAATCTTATCAATGATTCTGTACAATTGAATATCATGGGCATTGGCTCAAAGAAAATAGATTTTATAGTTGATGTAGATGAAACCGTTCCGTCAAGGCTTTGCGGCGATGAACTGCGCTTAAAACAGATTCTGAATAACCTTTTGTCCAACGCCATTAAATATACGGAAAAAGGATTCGTAAAACTATCTGTAAACCATTCCATGCAGGATAGCGATATAACTTTGCACTTTAAGGTTGAGGATACAGGGCAGGGCATGAAAGACGAAGATCGACAAATGCTGTTCTCCGAATATATGCGTTTTAATACAGCCGCTAATAGAACTACCGAGGGAACAGGACTTGGTTTGAACATTACAAGAAAACTTGTAGAAATGATGGATGGAACAATTCAAGTACAAAGTGAGTGCGGAAAAGGCAGTACCTTTACAGTAGAGGTCAAACAGCAGCCTGTGGATTGCGGTATTATTGGGGTTGAACCTATTGGCACGCAAGTTGCAGAAAAACTTAATAAATTTACCTTTTCAAGCGATAAGCAAATGTCGGAGATGCAATTTATCCGTTACCCAATGCCCTATGGAAATGTCTTGATTGTAGATGATTTACCTGCAAACCTATATGTTGCAGAAGGACTTTTAGCCCCGTATAAGCTGAGCATAGAAACGGCTGAAAGCGGGTTTGCGGTAATTGAAAAAATAGAAAGCGGAAAGTCGTATGACATAATTTTTATGGATCACATGATGCCGATAATGGACGGAGTACAAACAACACAAAAATTGCGCAGCCAAGGTTATGCAGGCGTTATTGTAGCATTGACAGCTAACGCACTTGTCGGCAATGAACAAATGTTCAAACAAAAAGGCTTTGACGGATTTATCGCAAAGCCAATTGATTTACGGCAATTGGACTCGGCATTAAATACATTTATCAGAGAAAAGTACCCCGAAGAAGCGGAAAAGTACAATTCGTCAGCGGGATTTGCCATGCCAAAACAGGATAAAGACCCAATGTTAATTAAGGTTTTCTGCGGCGATGCAAAAAAAGCAATTATTACATTACGGGAAACGATTAAGAACGGCGATATAAAACTATTTACATCCAGTGTCCATGCGCTTAAACCCGTGCTTGCACACCTTGGAGAAAACGAAGTGTCCGAGGCGGCATTTAACTTAGAAAAAGCAGGACTTTCAGGCGACATTAATTTTATCCAAGCCAACACAGAAAATTTTATCACAATGCTGGAAACCGTAATTCAAAAGCTAGAGATGGAAAAACCGGATGAAGGTGAAAATACAATGCCTTCTAATCCAAATGTAGTGGAAGATACAGCATACTTTAAATCTGCATTAAAAAAGATTCATGCTGTCTGCGAAGATTACAATGCCAAAGAGGCTTATACAATCCTTGACAGCTTAAATCAAAAGCCGTGGAAACCAGAAGCAGCAACCGTCATTAGACAGATTCGTGATATGTTATTTCTGCACAGTAATTTTGAAGGCGTTTGTGAATTTGTTAAGGAGAAAATGATATAGAAAAGATGATATAACTTGTTGCAATTTTTTATTCTTCTATCTTTCTGCCTCTGTACCGCGCGATTGCCGCTACATCTTTATCTCCTCTGCCTGACAGACACACAATAATATTCTCATCTTTTCCAAAGCTGCCCGCTATTTTTTGCGCATGGGCAATAGCGTGCGCGCTTTCTATTGCGCAAATTATTCCCTCTGTTCTTGCAAGGTATTCAAAACCGCAGACGGCTTCTTCGTCTGTAACAGGAACATACTGCGCTCGCTTTTCATCACAAAGCCATGCGTGCTCCGGCCCAATGCCCGGATAGTCCAGTCCCGCAGAAATAGAATACACAGGCGCAATTTGCCCTTCTTCATTTTGACAGAAGTACGACTTCATACCATGAAAAATACCAACCGTCCCCTTTGCAATAGAAGCGGCGTGTTTCTCTGTATCGATACCATGCCCTGCGGCTTCACAGCCAATGAGTTGTACGCCAGTGTTAGGAATAAAATTGTAAAACATTCCAATAGCGTTACTTCCTCCGCCGACGCAAGCAATGACTGCCGCAGGAAGTTTTTTTTCTGTTGCAAGAATTTGTTCGCGCGCTTCACGGCTGATTATACTTTGAAAATCCCGTACAATCATGGGGAAGGGGTGGGGCCCCATTACAGAGCCTAACACATAATGCGTATCATGCACACGGCTGACCCATTCGCGCATTGTTTCATTTACCGCATCTTTTAAAGTTTGCGTGCCTGACAATACAGGATGCACTTTTGCGCCAAGGAGTTCCATGCGATAAACATTCAGCGCTTGCCGCTCGGTGTCTTCCTTGCCCATAAAAATTTCGCACTCCATCCCCAACAGGGCAGCCGCAGTCGCTGAAGCAACGCCATGCTGACCTGCCCCCGTCTCCGCAATGATGCGGGTCTTGCCCATTTTTTTTGCAAGAAGGGTTTGCCCCAACACATTGTTGATTTTGTGGGAGCCCGTGTGGTTCATGTCCTCGCGCTTTAAGAAAATTTTAGCACCGCCTAAATCATGAGTCATTTTTTCCGCGTAGTACAAAAGCGATGGCCTGCCCGCATACTCTTTTAACAGGGTGTCAAGTTCCGCTTTGAATGTGCTGTCTTCCTTAAAGTGATTGTAAGCTTTCTCAAGATTGATGATTTCATTCATCAATGTTTCCGGAATGTACTGCCCGCCATAATCGCCAAATCTACCGTTGTTCATTGTGTATCCTTACTGTTAGTTCTAATATTTTTTTTTGATCTTTAACACCGTTTGTTTCCACCCCGCTGGATACATCAATGCCGTACGGGTTTAGGGACATTGCTTTATCAACATTTTTTATATCGATGCCTCCCGCCAGAAACCACGGTTTGTTTATTTTTATTGATTTAAGTATATCCCAGTTGAAGGTTTTTCCTAAACCCGCTCCTGAATCAAGTAGTAAGAAATCAGCATTCGTGGCAATAGTCCGCCCTTCATCGCCCTTATCAAACTTGATTGCTTTTATAACAGGGATTGCTTTTAAATTTTCCGCACCGGTTACTTCTTTTAAGCGTTTGATATAGGCATCGTCTTCATCTCCATGAAGCTGCGCAATGGAAATAGTACCGTTTTTGTAAAGTTCTGCAATTAGTTTGATTGGAGTATTGACAAATACCCCAACAGGCTCAATGCCGTCTGCTAAGCGGAAACGCAAATACTGAGCCATTACGGCGGAAACTTGCCTTGGGCTGGAGGCAAAGACAAAGCCGGCGTAATTGGGACGGGCTTCATTGACATAATCGATGTCTTTATCGCGGGAAAGACCGCATATTTTAATCTGCATAGTATCGATATTATAACATAATTGTAGTAACTAACATATAGATAAAACCATTTTAAACATATATAATGAATAAAAAAAGGAGTTTATATATGAATACTGTGGTCAAATTAACCGGAAAAATTACCGTTTTTATCTTTATTCTATTAATGTTTGCATCCTGTATTGGCTTTCTTTTTACGCCTTTGGAAACACTCCAGGGAAACGTCTCCATTGAATATCAAAATCCGTACAATACTGTTGTTATGGGAACAGAGCTTTCCGCAATTTACACGGGCAGTGAACCTGTTACTTTTCAATGGAATAGAGATGATGTCAGTATTTATGGCGCAACAGGACAAAGATATGTTGTGTGGCAGCCGGGAAGATACACAGTTTCCGTAAGAATGTCAGGTTATTATACAAAAACAAGTGATACTATTACTGTAATCGATCCAAATCCTCCGGCTCCTGTGCCGGTACCTCCGCCGCCTGCTCCGCCTTCGCAGGTAAATCCGGGCAGACCCGGACATGGTTATCAGCCGGTAATTGCTGTTTCTATAAGTCCTTTAAATCCATCAGTGCAAGCCGGAAGCTCGCTCCAGTTTGCCTCCGCAGTAGCAGGGACAAATAACACTCGTGTAACATGGAGGGTAAGCTCTACTCCTGACATGAGAGGATCTGTTACAAGCGGGACAAGTATAAATTCAGGTGGAAGGCTTACAGTATCCGCCAATGAAAGGGCTCAAGTCTTATATGTAAGGGCAACTTCCGCAGCGGACACTTCAAAAGTTGCCGCCGCTTCAGTTACGGTAATCCCAAGAACGCCGACACCACCACCGCGACCAACTCCTACGCCACCACCACCTACACCTACACCTACACCTACGCCCGTAATCAGCGTTTCAATAAGTCCATTGAATCAATCGGTGGAAGTTGGAAGCTTAATTCAGTTTACTGCTACGGTAACAGGAACAAGTAATACTGTTGTAACATGGAGAGTAAGTTCAACTTCTGACATGAGAGGATCTGTTACAAGCGGGACAAGTATAAATTCAAACGGAAGGCTTACAGTATCTGTCAATGAAAGGGCAACAACCCTTTATGTTACGGCAACTTCTGTTGCAGATACTACAAAAGCTGCCACCGTTTCTATCGCTGTAACTCAAAGGAATCAGGGTGGTCAAGGCAATCAGGGGAATAGACCGGGACAAGGTAATCAAAGTAATCAAGGCAACCAAGGTAACCAGAATAATCAAGGAAATAGACCAGGACAAGGTAATCAGGGGAATCAAAGCAATCAGGGTAATAGACCGGGACAGGGTAATCAGGGTAATCAAGGAAATAGACCAGGGCAAGGCAATCAACAACAGCCGCCTCCACCGCTACCGACTCCTCCACCTCCACCACCCACTCCGGTTGTTAATGTTAGTATAAGTCCTTCAAATCCAACTGTGGCAGTTGGCAGTCCGTTGCAATTAACCGCTACGGTTACAGGCAGTACAAACAATAGAGTAACATGGAGGGTTGGTTCAAACCCCGATGGGACGGGAGCCGTTGGAAACGGAACAAGCATTAACAACAATGGAAGACTTACGATCTCGGCAAATGAAACCAGAAGTGTTCTATATGTAAGTGCAACCTCCGCCGCAGATACAACAAAGAGCGCGGTAATAGCCGTAACGGTAAATTTGAGAAATCAAGGCAATCAGGGGAACCAAGGTAATCAGGGTAACCAAGGGAACCGAGGGAACCAAAACAGATAGAGAAGGGCAGGGGGGGGGGTCACCCTGCCAATTCTTGCAATAACCCTTTTCTGTCCGATGCGCGCATTAGGCTTTCACCAATTAAGACGGCATCTACGCCTGTGTCTTTAAGAGCTTTGATGTCATCTGCGGATTGGATGCCGCTTTCCGCAACGGTTATTACGGTTTTTGGGAGTAGTTTACATAATCGTGTGGTAAGAGTTGTATCGACATTAAATGTTACAAGATCACGGTTGTTAATGCCGATTATTTTTGCACCTGCTTGCACAGCTTCTTCCGCTTCAGTTTCACTGTGTATTTCTACCAAACAATCAATTCCCAGTTTATTTGCGGTTTGCAAATAAGAAGAAATTGTTTGTGGTTCTAAAAGGGCGCATATTAAGAGTACTGCTTTTGCCCCCCATAGTTTTGCTTCATAGATTTGGTATTCATCGATTATAAAATCTTTTCTTAGTGTAGGTATTTTTACGGCGGCGGAAATTTCCCGCAAGTATTGATCACTTCCCAAAAAAAACTCAGGCTCTGTAAGAACAGAAATTGCCGCCGCTCCCCCTTCTTCATAGTCTTTTGCAATATCCATATAGGGGAAGTCCTCTGATATTACACCTTTAGAGGGGGATGCCTTTTTAACTTCACAGATGAAGGAAAGGTTAGGGGTGGAGAGTGCTTGCATGAAAGTGGGGAGTGGGGAGTGGGACTCGCTTGCGTGGCGATAGCCTGAGGGGAGTAGGGAAGAGAATTTTTCTAATGGCAAAGCTTCTTTGGCTTTTGCTACGCGGGCTAGAGTGCTTTTTGCTATTTTGCCCAATATTTCCGGTGGGTTTTTCATGATTTATTATAGCATATTTTACAGGCGGGGTCACGACTTAACGCTGATTTACACTGATTGAACGCGGATTTACGCGGATTATCTTGGCTAGTTAAGATAGATTATCTAACCAACCAATCTTAAAAATTTAAAATTTTAATATAGCTATGATAGGATAAGAAATCTAAGCTCTCATAGATCTCTGCGTTAATCTGCGTTCAATCCGTGTAAATCCGCGTTAAATGGTAATCCCGCCCGTGGACAGCTTTACAAATTGTTCCAGATGCATCTTTGCTTTGCCGGAATCTATTGCTTCGGCGGCTATGGCGACTGCATCCTTGATGCTGACTTCAGGCCGGGCTATGTGAATGGCGGCGGCGGAGTTGAGAAGTACTGCATCTCTTCTGGGGCTTTTTTCACCGGAGAGGATTGTTCTTGTTATTTCTGCGTTTTCCGCAGGGGTACCGCCCAAGAGATCTTCTTTTTTGCTGCGGGTAAAACCAAATTGTTCGGGGGTTATTTCATAAGTTTTTATAAAGCCGTCCCGTAATTCACAAACGGTGGTGGGTGCGCTTAATGAAATTTCATCAAGTCCATCGTGCCCATGCACAACCATACCTCTTTTTACGCCAAGATTGCAAAGTACTTTTGCCATAGGCTCGATCAATTCAGGCTCATAAACTCCTAAAAGTTCCATGTTTGCGCCTGCCGGATTTACAAGCGGACCAAGTATGTTAAAAATTGTCCTAATCCCAAGTTCACGACGGACGGGCGCTACATATTTCATCGATAAATGATAGTTTTGTGCAAACAAAAAACAAAGATTGATTGTTTTAAGTATATGCAGACTTTGTTCCGGCGGGATAGTGATATTTACGCCAAGTGCTTCCAGTACATCTGCTGACCCTGTTCTGGAAGAAGATGCCCTGTTGCCATGTTTTGCCACAGGAATACCGGCGGCAGAAATGACAATGGCTGAAGTTGTAGAAATATTAAAAGAGTTTGAATGGTCCCCACCGGTTCCGACTATTTCCAGTACATCCATTTCATGAAGAACTTTGACACAATGTTTGCGCATACCTGCGGCGGACGCGGTAATTTCATCTATAGTTTCACCCTTAACCGACATTGCGGCAAGGTAGGCTGCCATTTGTATTTCACTGGCTTTGCCTTCCATTATTTCATTCATAACGGTTTCAGCGGTTTCATAGGACAGATTTTGCCTGTTTGCCGCCTGTATTATTGCTTCTTTTATCATATTTAGTTGTACGCTTTTAATTGTATACTGTCAATACATAGGCCAAGGGTGAGTGTGTTTTTGTGGGTGTTGACAACTTTTTCATTTTGTTATAATATAATCCTATGAATTGGAACTTTATCCAACTTAGTCAAGGAACCGCTTCTTGTATTACTGTCCGTGATCTCTGTTTGTTGGCAGAAAGGTTAAGTGTTATAAACTACTTAACAAATGTTACCCCCCCCCCCCCTCCCCCCCGCCCCTGCCCCGCCCCCGAC
>Ga0099364_10008726_pt1 | contig 14210 bp, 9 predicted proteins | sample TergutTh196P3_FD_73070 | JGI IMG/M metagenome (GOLD analysis project Ga0099364, IMG submission 73070) | Microcerotermes parvus P3 segment gut microbial communities from Pointe-Noire, Republic of the Congo - Th196 P3 | ecosystem: Host-associated > Arthropoda: Insects > Digestive system > Gut ... | reverse complement strand
CAAAGCAATATCTGTGGTAGGGTCTGTACCGATTATTTTAGCAAAAAATGTCCTGTTGGCGTTTAACGATACTTCGATTGGATCTGCTCTTTCAACGACATGGTTATTTGTAATGATATATCCGTCGGTCGAAATAATGACCCCTGACCCGACTCCTGAACGGGGTTGTGGTGTACGAGGCGTTTGTTGCGGGTTGCCGAAGAAATAGTCAAAAAGATTATACTCTTGGGTGTTTCTTCTTGAAGTCTGCGCCCTTTGTACGGACCGGATATGTACGACCGCATGAATGGCTTGTTCGGCTGCATACGTAAAATCTATGTTTTCAGCCATTTCTGATGTATAATTGGCTAAACGCACCGGTTGCTTAAAAGTTGCCTTTTCTTCAATCAGGAAAGATTGTACACCCTTGTTGTTCTTTATCAGATAGGCAACAGCGCCGATAGATGTAATAAAGCTGACGGCAGCCACTATTACAAATGTTAATGTTCTTTTCCAAAATGTTTTCATATATTTTTTTGTTTTTAATTTAAACCTCAAATTTCACAGTTTCTGTTTGCAAAGAAAGTTCAAAATTAGCGCTAATATTTGATATAATCCTAACTTTTTAGTACTTTTAACGTTATTTTTATCTTTGTTAACCCAGATTAACGATAACAAATAGGTTGCCAATTTTTTTTAACATTTAATTGCTGTCATTTTGACGTATTTTTTTTGAAATTAATCGAAACCAGACAGGCGAAATGACACCTTTTATAAGGGAAGAAATGGATATGGCCCACCAAACGCCTGTGATTCCCATGACCGACGCCAGAAAAATTGCCAAAGGGATGCGCAATAGATTGAAAACAATGCTTATCGTTGAAGGAGGGATGGTCTTGCCAAGTCCGTTGAACATCCCCTGTGTCGTTATTTCGATTGTCATAAATACTTGCGACACACCCATAATCGCTAAATATTCTCCTCCTGCTTTCATTGCTTGTTCTTCGGGAATAAATAATCCGAATATTTGTTTTCCTGCAAAAATAAAACATAGTGTCATCAAAGCGCCCAGCGACATCATAAAAAACAAGGTATACCGGTAGGCTTTTTTCATGCGTTCGATTTTACCGGCTCCGTAGTTTTGGGCGACAAAAGCGCCCAAAGCAGTCGAAAATCCCAATGAAGTGTACCAGGTGACCCCTTCGATTTGGCCGCCGGTTGTTTGACTTGTAACGCCGATATGTCCGCCATAAACCGAAGCGATCCTGGCTAAGTATGTATTAATCGAAGCAAAAAGTACCTGCGTCAACATGACCGGAAGACCGATCCTGATAATTCTGAACAGATATTTTTTCCTTAATTTGATAAGATATGGAAATCGGCTCAGAATACCGTTTGCCCGTTTCATCTGCCACATAAAAAGTATAAACACCACACCTTGTGATATCCAGGTAGCGAAAGCCGCTCCAAGCACCCCTCCTCCTTTGATGTTGCCGATACCATAAATCATTAAAGGGTCTAAAACCATATTCAGGACTAATCCCGTTGATATCAGGTAGAACGGTATCCGGCTCCTTCCGGCTGCATTGTATATTCCAGAAAATGTTAATATCATAAAAATAAATGGCTGTGCCGTACATACTACACGCAAATATTGTACAGCCTCAGTTGATACCCGGTCGTTTACCTTAAAAAACAAGATGATGGTATCGGCTCCAAAAAAACAAACACAAGCAGTTATCAAACTGACAATGAATGAAATAGTCGTAGTATGCGAAGCGTATATCTTCGCCTCGTCTAATTTGCCTGCTCCGATTGACTGCCCAACTGTTATTTCTGCACCTACCTTCGAAAGATAAGCGATGGATGAAGACAGCCACATCAATAACCCGACTGTCCCGACAGCAGCAGCAGCTTCGCTGCCCAATCGACCAACCCATGCCATATCGGTAAGGTTATAAGCCATCTGGACAAAACTTGTCGCCATAATGGGAAAAGCCAGATTGGTCATCTGTCCAAAAATACTACCCCGTGTTAAATCTCTTACGCCTGACGACATCTGTTTCGTTTGAATCGGGCGCAAAGATAGCTAATAAGTAGAGTTTAGCACATAAATTTCAGCGATAAATTGTGAATCGACCCTTTATGCCCATTGTGAAAATTCTTTGTGATCTTTGTGGCAGAAAATTTTCATCTTCATTCGAAAAAAAATGATATTTTTGCAGTAAAAAATAAGAGGAATGCCAAAAAACGCGGTTGAATACAAGTCGAATATGAAACATCTGATAACATATTGCATAATCTTGATGTGTTGTGGCTTTCCAGATGTTTCGGCACAAAAAGTAGGATTGGTTCTGAGTGGTGGCGGAGCTAAGGGAGCTGCCCATATAGGCGTTATTAAAGCATTGGAAGAAAATAATATACCCATCGATTATATTACGGGGACATCAATAGGGGCCATAATAGGCGGTTTATACGCTGTTGGTTATACACCTGACGAAATGCTCGAACTGATGTTGTCGGACGAATTTGGATATTGGCAAAGCGGAATCATTGAAGATGATTATGTCTATTATTTTACAAAACCGGATGACACACCCGAATTTTTACGTTTTTCCATTGATTTGAAAGATACAATACCTGTTAAAACAAATCTCACCGGCATCTTACCGCAAAGTCTGATTAATCCGGTTCAGATGAATCAGGCATTTATGGGATTGTTTGCGCAGGCGACGGCAAAGTCGGGGTGGAATTTCGATAATTTATTTGTGCCTTTTCGTTGCATGAGTTCGGACATTTATAATAAAAGGGCGATTAAGTGGAGGAATGGAGATTTGGGAGAGGCGATTCGTTCGTCCATGACCCTTCCCTTTTTTTTCAAACCGATTTGGAGAGACGGCGTGCCGTTATTTGACGGAGGGATTTACAACAATTTCCCTGTTGATGTGATGAAATCAGACTTTCGACCGGACTTTATTCTTGGCTCGGCTGTTGTTGGAAAAGAAAACAGGCCTTCTGAAAATCCGATGAATCAGATTGAAAAAATGGTGATGCAGCACACCGATTACAGTGTGGAGGAAGAGGATGGTATGATGATTCATTTTGACTTCCCGGATGTGTCCCTGCTTGACTTTGATAAAGCAAAGGAAGTGATGGAAATAGGATATAATCAGACTGTATCTATGATTGATTCGATAAAGAAACGGGTAAAAAGAGAAGTTCCTCCCGACGAACTGAATGAAAAAAGAAGAGCCTACAAAGACGGTTTACCTCCCTTGATGTTTAAAAATATATACATCTCCGGCGTTACCGAAGCACAGCGAATCTACATTGACTATCAACTTCGCCGTGATATGAACGACGAATTTTCGATGGAAGAATTTAAACAGGCTTACTTTAAGATGTTGGCAGATTCCAAGATTAAAGAAATCATTCCGCAGGCTGTTTATAACCGTAGAAATCAGAATTTTGACCTTTATTTGGATGTGAAGGTATCGGAAGAAATCAAAGTGAGTATCGGAGGTAATATTTCATCGCATCAGGCGAATCAGTTATTTTTAGGGTTAGGTTATCAGGGTTTGGGTGAATATGCCGGCGATCTGAATGCCAATTTTCAGATGGGAAATTCGTATAGTGGAGTAGCTTTGAACGGACGACTTTATTTGTCAACCAGGATTCCTGCTTATTTCAATCTTCAGACTGTTTATTCGTACCGGAAATATTCGGAGAGCCAATCGCTGTTCTATGAAGATATAGTACCGGCATTTATCAAACAACGGGAGACTTTTGCCAAATTGAAGTTGAGTTGGTCTGTTCTGACACATTCAAAAGCAGAAATCGGTATGGCGTACGGACGGTTAAGGGATGATTATTTTCAGACAAAAAATGTATCTTTTACAAATTCGGAATTTGACCGGAGTATCTACAATTTATTTCAGGCTTCGCTGCGAATCGAACGAAATTCGTTGAATGCCAAACAATACCCTACGGGGGGGAGGCAACAACTTTTGGCTGTTCACTATGTTTCAGGATCGGAATCGTATCATCCTTTTGATAAGATAGATGTGGCAAAGAATGATATAAATTGGTTGCAAGTGAAGGGGAAATGGGATCATTATTCGACGTTCGGCAATACGTTCAGGTTAGGTCTGATGGCAGAATCTGTTTTTTCAACCAAAAAGCTGCTGAGTAATTACACCGCTTCCATTTTGCAGGCCCCGGCATTTACTCCTACGCCTCACAGTAAAATCGTTTTTAATGAAGCATTTCGCGCCAATCAATATGTAGCGGGCGGCATTACCCCGCTTTTCACCTTTAGCAAAACAGTCCATCTGCGCACCGAATTGTACGGTTTCTTGCCGTTATATCCGATAAAAAAAGAAGTGATGGGACAAGAGCCGTATCGCGACCGTTCCTATTATGGAAAGACATTGGATTCATTTCAATACATGGGTGAAGTGTCTTTGGTTCTTACGCTTCCCTTTGTATCGGTTGGCTTATTTGCCAATGGCTACAGTTATCCGAAAAGCAATTTCAATATTGGATTAAATATTGGTTATCTTATATTTAACTCAGGATTTATGAATTAATTATTCTTTTTGATTTTTTTTTCAGCAAGAAACGTTTATTTTATTTGGAAGAAATCAAACAAAGTATTAACTTTGCAGCCTCAATTTTAGTAAAAAAACGGCTCCGTGGCTCAACTGAATAGAGCATCTGACTACGGATCAGAAGGTTGGGGGTTTGAATCCCTCCGGAGTCACAAACAGAATGACAGGCGTTTACGAGTATGATTGTAGACGCTTTTTGTTTTTAAAGCAGTCAATTTATAGGGTTTTTTAGAGCGTTTTAAGGGACAAAGTTAAACCAAGAGTTAAACCGAAAATTAAATGAATGCAACGGTTAATGTCTTGTGTTACAAGTCTAAAATTTTGTCAAACGGTGAAAATCCGTTAATGATTCGTGTCTGCAAAGACGGAAAAAAGAAATACCAAAGTATAGGTATCTCTGTAAAGCCTGAATATTGGGACTTTGAAAAAAATAAACCAAAGCGGAATTGTCCTGATAAAGAGCAAATACAAAGGATTATTACTGAAAAATTAAGAGAGTTTTCTAATCAAATCATTGAGTATAAAACTGAAAACAAGGAATTTACAGTAACAAACCTAATGGAAAAAGTAAGCAGTTCAATAACAAAAAAGACTGTGGAACAATTACTTAATGATGAGATTATTCGTTTAAAAGATGAAAGCCGACTTAAATACGCCTTAACGTATAAAGAATTGAAAACCTCATTTTGGCCACATCACTGTCTACAAGCATCTTTTGGCTTCTGATGGTGATGATTTTACCGGTTACATCGCTGAATTTGACTATATTCATGATTCACTGGTTTGATTCCATTGCAAATATAGATGGAATTTTTTCTTTCATTTTCAGAAAAAAAAGATTTTTTTATCTTCTAAATCCTTTTCTCTTTTTCTTTTTGTATTTGTGCTGTTTCAGTAGTTCCACCTCGTCGGGGTCGTAATCTGTTCCTGATGGCCGGATGGCTAACAGTCCGCTTAATGTTGTGCCGATATTTTCTAATACAGAGGGTTTCGATGTATTGTTTGTTGATTGCAATGTAACGTGTAAGGTTGTCAATGGCTTTGTCGATGTTTTGGATGCGGGGCATGAATTTTTTCTTGACCGATATTTCGATGGTGTTCATATCGTAATTGGCTGCTAATTAGGAATTTTATTGTAGTTCAGACACAATCACATTGTAAATGGCGGTCTCTTTCGCAGGGATTTTGTAGCGTTTTCGGCGGGGCATACGTCTTTTTTTTACTTGTAAAAGCAGTTATTTGAAATTTGATGAACCAATTGTGAACCGTTTATGAGCCAATTGTTTTTTCTAATATAATTATCAATGAATTAGAATGTAAATAAATTTTTATACAAATAAAAGAAATACACAAAATTGTTACGATGGATCAAAAGGTTAGGGGGTTGAATCCATTTGGATTAATAAATTGAAAATAAGGCGCTTACAACACGATGAGTAAGCGCCATTTTGTTACCTCCCAACCGCCTGATGTTTTGCAACAAATTCAGGGTCAAAAATCACACCCATACCAGGTCCTGTGGGCGCTTTCATCTTGCCATCTACTAATACGGGGGGGGCTGTCGGACATTCGTATACCACATGCGTATCGAATCGTTTAAATTCGTGATGAGGATCTGCATTGGGTATTGCCGACACAAAAATGGAATTATAAAGAAATCCCAATCCACCGCCCGACATGTGCGGGACGCAAGTCTTCCCAAGCGCATGTGCCATAAGGGCGACTCTCATGGAGCGTATAAACCCTCCAAAATAATATGTATCAGGCTGTACAACATCTATCCCATCGTGCGCCAATAACCACCGGAAATTATAAAAACTGAAATCCTGCTCTCCATTAGCGATGGGGAGTGTAAGACCGTCGGCAACTTTTTTAATATCTTCAAAGTGAAAGAACATGACCGGCTCTTCAAAATATGCATACTTGTATTCTTCCAATATCTTTCCTATCCTGATTGCCTCATCCACATCATAATAGCCATTGGCATCAGCATACAGCGCCATTTGATCGCCATAATGCTCGCGTACCATCGGAATCAATTTTTCAGATTTACCGGGTATTCCCTTGTAATGAATATCTCGGTTTCCTCCCCACATAAATCCTACCTTAATTTTCAACGCATTGACTTCGTATAGCGCCACTTCGTCCTTGATACGGGCAAAATGTTCTTCCAAAGGCAACTCTCTGAATTCGGTCGCCACATAAAAACCTACATAAGGGTTGTATATTTCACCAATCAATTCAGCGACAGGTTTTTGGGCTATTTGTCCCATCATATCCAATATGGCAAATTCGATGGTAGCCAAAGGCAGACCAAGTGTCATGCCTTCTAATCTGAAGTTCAGATTGTATCGTACAACCATTTCTAAAATCAGGTCTAACTCCCTCGCATCCTGTCCGATAAAAAACGATCGGAGCCTTCTTAGAAAGATCGGATAAAAAATAGCCATGTCGGAATGAGCTACCGAAATACCTTCCGCTCCGTCGTTCGAACGGACACGACATAGAAAACGGTTGTTGTATTCCAACAATTCAAGTGATTCGATAATCACAGGAGAGGAAAAGAGTTCCTTTTTGAAAATCGGTTGTTTGAGCGCTTGGTCAAGTTTGTCGAAACGAGACTGGAGTTCTTCATCCGAAAAAGATGATTTGTTGCCGGCTCCGCAAGAAGACATAAGCGGCAAATTGGCCATTGCCATTCCACCGGCTACGGCGGAAGTAATGAATTGACGTCGATTTGTTGTTTTCATATATCAAATTATTTTATTGTGATGCCCATTTTTTCCATCAGGAAACAAGCGTTCATATTCTGTGCAATGCCTTCGCGAAGCCGGTATGAAAACGTAAGTTCATCGCCGGTCATATCGGCTTCGAAACGGTAGTTTTTGATGTTGTCGGGAAATTCCTGCGCCAACGAACCTAACAGCAGGTCGTGCGTGGCAATGATTCCGCAGGTGTTTTTGGTAATCAACTGTTTCATCAATGCGAGCGATCCTTTTTGTTTGTCTTCCGAGTTGGTCCCCTTCAGGATTTCGTCGAGGATGATAAACAGTTCTTCGCCTTCGTTCAGCCGGTCGATCATCATCTTTAAACGTTTCAGTTCGGCAAAAAAATAGGATTCGTTTGCTGTCAGCGAGTCGGCTGTACGGAGGCTGGTAACAAGATGCGCCGGATAGACCGTCAACGATTCGGCGAAAACCGGCAACCCCGTACAAGCCAAAAGGAAGTTCACGCCCACCGTACGCAGATACGTGCTCTTTCCCGCCATATTTGCTCCCGTGACAATTAAAAAATACGGATTTTTTTCAATCAGCAAATCATTTCGCACACACTGATTGCGATGGATCAAAGGGTGTCCCAACGCTTTTCCTTTCATTTCGAAATACGTATCGGCAATTTCGGGATAGGCGTAGTCGGGATGATTGAAAGCAAATCCTCCCAGCGAACACATCGCATCCATACATGCCAGCGACTCAAACCATCCGGCAAAATCGTTTGCATACGTTTCAACCCATCGTTCCAACTGCATGGCATGCCGCATATCGCGCAGGTACAAATGATTTAACAGCACGCCTGCCAGACTGTACCGCTGATCAAGCGCACCGATGATTTTTGAGAGTTGCCGGATGGCTGTAGATGCCCGTGTCCTTTTCGTTTCAAGAAGGTTCCGGTTCGATTGCAGCAATTCCGAACGAAACGATTCCTGTTCGATTTGTTCGATTAACTTGGCGTAAGTCAAAAGAATATTTTCGATCTTTTCGACGGATTTATGCAGTTTATGAATTTGCAGTGTCTTTATATTGGTAAGAAAAAAGGATAAAGCTAACATTATCATACCAATACTCAAAGGAAACATACCTGCTGCAATGCTGATAATTACTCCCGACCATAACAGGGGAACAACCCATATACACAGTTTCCAAAAGAGGTTTTCAGCAAAATGTGTTGTTCGTTCCGACAGATTTTGAAGTCGTTCGAACCATTCGCCGTCGGCTGTCTGTAATATCCCTGTGACGTAAAAATGCTGTCGGAATCGTGTTTTTCCGGCTAATTCCTGTACGGCCTGTTGACGCATGAGAATAGCCTGTTTATGATCTAATGGTTTGGTGAACCAGTCAATCAGGCATTTTTTGCCCGGTCGGGTGACTGTCCTGTTCAGACTTTGAAACAGGGATTGGTTGCCGAACAAATCAAGATCAGGGCTGAATGAATGATGAACATCGACTGATTCGGCGGCTCCGTTGAACGAGCTAAAGTCATTTTCTATGCCTTTCAATTCGCTTTCATCCAATTGAATCATAGCTTCGGCATATTCTTTTTGGTAAAACAGTTTCGTATGGTAAACCATCAAAATAATAAAAGGAACGGCATACATAAGCAATATACCCAACCAAATCAGCCGGTTAGCGTCTCTGCAAAACCAAACCGTCACAAGAGCGCCAACAAATAACAGCAGTCGAACGGTGCCTAACTGATGGATTTTTTTCTTTAACGCATCCCTTTTCTTCGTAAAAGAGGCTATTTGGGTTTTATAAAATTGAATTAATGCGGACAATGATAGACAAACCTTTTTTTAATTGTACTGTAAAATCATAAAAACTGTGGTAAAGATAAAGATAATTTTGTTTATACATGGTAGTTCCACCCAAAAAAATCAAACAAAAATCAACATACCCAAATTTGTTAAAATATTCAACAACAACATAATAGCCTGTTTTTTGTATGAAAAAAATCAACCAAAAATCAACCTCATTTTTTTGCTTTCTTACGGTTTTCTTATTCCACATCAATTCGGGACGACAGCGTATATCCCTCATTATCAACCACTGTAATCGTATGCCTGCCCGGCGAAGGGCTTAACGAAATTTTGTGGAAATTACGGGTAGCCGTTACATAATCTTCATCCAAATGCCAGAAAACCGTTGCGTCATTGCTGCTATGCGCCAGTTCGAAGGTGATTGTGCCCGGACTTCCGTCTAACTGTCTGGGCAGCGTGACACGTGTGAGCGCACCTTGCGGATAGATAAACTGCATGGGCAACAGGGCGTCATTGCCGCATCCCGGCTGAAAAGGAGGAAGTAACTTATAATCCAAATGAATCCGCCTGTAAAACCATTCCCAAGCAGGAGGCAATACAAACCAGCTTTTCTGTACGACAGGCTCATTTTCAATGCAATGTACATATACCCGGAAACGTTCGTCCGGACTCAGATTCACTTGAATATGATACGGACAGGCGTCGGTTTTCAAACCGTTTGGGCAAATCGTCACGAGTTCCGTGTCGTCACAAAACCGTCCTTTCAAGTGTCCCGACAAGCGGCAGACTTCGACTTCTGTAAATTCGTCGAAAGGCTTTTCAAACCAGACAGATGAGGGCAGCAGGTTGAATATGTCGAACATGACCGGGCCTGCCGTGCGTGCGCCAACTAATCCCGGCTTTCCTTCGCCCGAAGCATTGCCAACCCATACTCCAACCACGTATCGCGGCGTCACTCCGACTGCCCACGCATCGCGGAAACCGTAACTTGTTCCCGTCTTCCATGCAATGGTTTGCATGGATGGGATGACGCGCCAGTCGATTTCTTCGGGACGGTTCACTTCCTTGATGGCATCGAAGGTTTGCCAGACGGCAGCCGGACTGAACATCCCCCTACCCCCTTCAAAGGGGGAATTGTGAAAAAACATTCCAAGGGAGGTTTGACCGAGGCCTTGTAGACTGCGTGCCATATCGGTGTAGATGGAAGTGATATCCCAAAGCGTGGCTTCGGCGCCTCCCAGAATCAATGATAAGCCGTAATGAGGTGAAGGCTGAGATAAGGTAGAGATCCCCGCTTTTTTCAGGAAATCATAGAATTTGGGTACGCCGTAACGACGCAATAACCCTACGGAAGGTACATTCAACGAACGGGCAATGGTTTCGGATGCAGGTACTGCCCCGTCAAATTTCAGATTGAAGTTTTGAGGCGCAAAGCCGTTCATATTCATTGGAATATCAGGCAGCAACGTATGAGGCAGGATTTCCCCTTCTTGCAGCGCAGCATAATATAAAAACGGTTTCAGGATACTGCCCGTACTTCGCGGAGCGCGAACGATATCCACCTGATTGCCTGAAGTTCTCTCCTGATAATTCACATTTCCGCAATAAGCCAATACCTGAGCGGTTTGCACATCTATTACCAAAGCGGCCATATTCCTTATATCGCTCTGTATAAATTCTTCATTCCAGCGTTGCAACAAATCTTCGACCTGTATCTGTATGCCTCTGTCCAACGATGTTACAACTTGTTCTCCCTGTCGGTTCTGATAAAAGATGTCTACTAAGTGGGGCGCTATTTGAGGCAGAGGTTGTGGTTCGGAAGGCAACTCTTCGCTCAACGCCAGTTCATAGTCTGTTTCGTCAATAATCTTACGCTGATATAACCTGTACAGCAGTTTATTGCGTTTTTCCGTCAGCGTTTCCCTGTTTCTCGACAGGTGAATCATGGAGGGAGAATTTGGCAGAACAGCCAGCGTAGCCGCTTCCGCCCAGGAGAGATGGTGTGACGAATGACCGAAATAGCGCCAGGCCGCCGCATCAATTCCCACCACATTTCCGCCAAAAGGAGCATGGGAGGCATATAACGATAGGATTTTTGTTTTGGAATACCGAAATTCGAGGCGGGTAGCCAGAATGATTTCTGTTATTTTTTCCGTAATCGTTCGCTTTTCACCGCGTGAAAGACGAATGGTTTGCATCGTGATGGTACTGCCTCCGCTTATGATCCGTCCTGCTTGCACATTCCGTATCAAAGCACGACAGATAGATACCGGATTCACTCCCCAGTGATACCGGTAATAACGGTCTTCAAACTCAATCAGGCATATTGCGAACTTTTCAGGCGCCATATCCGATGCAGGGAAACGCCATTGTCCGTCGGCAGCAATCCGCGCACCCAGCAAGTCGCCATTCCTGTCGGTCACCACAGTAGCATAAGGCATATCAAACAACTGCCGGGGCAGACAGAAGGCATACATAACAAGTAAAATTACTGCTACACCAAGAGCAACTTTTTTACGTTTGGATATTCGCCGGATGAAGGCACCCATATTTTTTATATCAAATTATATCTTTTGATGAAATCATATTGTATGTTTTCATCGCTTTGCGTTTTTTAAAATTATCACAGCAAAGATACAAAAACAATTATAAATGCTGAATTTTGCATTTCGTAAAGATTGATTCCCTTCGGGGGACGAATAGAATTGAGTATATTCCCATTCTCTGCGCCTCCTCTGTGTCTCTCTGTGAAACTCAAGAGAATCTCAAAATTACACAGAGTAACACAGAGGAGACACGGAGTTACACAGAGAGTTTGAAGCGTTTTAAACCGTTCTTCAATAGGGTAACATTGAAATTTTATTTGTATCCATGATTGTTCAAAAAATCCATTATACATTGGTTCAAAACTTCCGGTTGTTTGAACATCCAGAAATGGTTGCCGTTCGGAATAATCAACCGCCGGGAACCGGCAATTGCGCGGCTCATCTCGTCATTGTGGCTTTGGCTTACCATATCGTTTTCGCCTGTGACAATCAATGTGGGGGCTGTAATCCGTGATAGTTCCTCAATGGTCAGATTCGGTTGGCCGACCATCAAACTCCATATTTCTTTCCGTTTACGCATCTTTTCCGAAAACAAGGAAACAATCGACAACCAAATGTATCCAAATCGTATTTGCAAACGAGGAATCAACCGCAGCCCTTTGGGATTGTAGTTTGCGCCCAGCAAAACCATTGACGAGATAAGTTCGGGACGGATCAACGCCAAGTGCAATGCGGTAATCGCGCCGTCGCTGAAACCGACAATATGCGCCTTGCCGATTTGGAGCGCCTCAAAGACATCTGCCAAATCGTTCGCAAAGGTTTGAAAGTTGAGTGGCGCTGTTCCTCTTGTTGATTTTCCGTGTCCCCGCGTATCTATTGCAATCGTTCGGAAGTATTGTGAGAAATAGCGGATTTGTGAATCAAAAATATGCAGGTCTTCGCCATTGCCATGCAGCAATACCAGGGCGGGCGCCTCTTTGTCACCAGCAAATTCGCAATAAATCAGTGCGTCAAATAATGCGATTTGTGTCGAATGTATTCTTTGACTTTCTATATTCATCTCTCCACTACCACTCTACCTGCTCTTGCCCGTGCCCCTTTGGAGCAAGGTCTCCTGTCTTGTGCCTTTGTTTCATTTGAAGTTTGTAAATTCCATTGTTTTCGATGAAGTTGTAAACTTCTGTAGTTTTCAGGGCACAAGTCCGGAGACCTTGCGCCAGCGAGCCGTAACCTCCGCCGCCCATTTCGCCAAACCGCATGTTAGACAATCGCCCATTTGTTTTGCCGTTATTGTTTCATTATTTTACTATTCCCGATTATTTTACCTTTAGAAAAAATCCTAATGTTATAAACCCCATTTGGCAAATGGGTTATATTGATTGCTGATTTTTCGTTGATATTTTGATTCAATACCTCTCTTCCGAGCATATCATAAAGTGTTATCAAGCTAAAGTTTTCACATTCAATAAAAAAAATGTCTTTTGCAGGATTAGGGTAAATTTTAATATCTTCAACTTTGGGTGTATTCATATCCATAAAAATAAAATAATCGCAAGGTAAAGATTGATAACTCCACCAATCAGAAACAAAAGATAAATTAGCGTCAGAATAACATCTTAAAAAAAAATGACTATCTGCTGTATGAACAACATTATCAACCATCGGAATAAATACGTATTCATGTCCTGTTTTTTCAGTATAGTTATAAAATGTAGGAAGAACCGTTTCATTATGTATTCTATAGTTGTCTTCTTCAAGAATTACTGTTTTAAATGTCTTGAGATTATGGGCGTTTGTCGTAATAGCCTCTATTTCATATCTTGCAGATAATACGGTATCTTTATACAATGGCCAATTATCGAAATCATATTTTTTATACTGAAAGGTAAATTTGACAGTATCACCTGTTTCTGCATCAAAATCAAATAACAGATTAAATTGTTCTTGATAATAATAATAGACTTTGCCTTGCTCTTGTTTGATAAGATATTTTTCATTTGCAATTTCCGAATTATCATAATATTGTCTTAGAAGACGACAATGATTCCCTTCGATAATAGTATCTTTTTCAGAGACAACGCGATTAAAGTGATTTGCGGGCATTTCCCCTCCTACAGTGAAAGTATAATACCACTCAGCCCCAACCGGCGCAAATTCTGTTTGTGCGCTTGCCTGCCAGGCAGAACAAAATACAAGACAGGCAATAAAGATTTTTATTTTCATAATAAAATTTTATGACCGCTCCTTATAGATATTAATTGTTTAACCCTACTCATTTGGCTTTTTGGATACCCCCTACATTGTCAATTATCAATTGTCAATTATCACCTTTCCACTACCACCCTTCCCGCTCTTGTCCGTGCCGTTACGCTGGTATCATACATGCCTTCGCATTGGATTGCAGGTAAGACAAAGGAGCCGCTGTACGTAGCCATCAGCCTGACACGGAATGTTTTGCTTTGTCCGCCGCCCAGGTCGAAATACGTCATTACGCGGTCGTCGCGGATATCCTGATAGGTGAAGGGCGTTCTGCTTGCG
>Ga0099364_10008725_pt1 | contig 14211 bp, 8 predicted proteins | sample TergutTh196P3_FD_73070 | JGI IMG/M metagenome (GOLD analysis project Ga0099364, IMG submission 73070) | Microcerotermes parvus P3 segment gut microbial communities from Pointe-Noire, Republic of the Congo - Th196 P3 | ecosystem: Host-associated > Arthropoda: Insects > Digestive system > Gut ... | reverse complement strand
GTTATCATTTACCAACCAGTATAGGAAGTTGACCTCTAACGGCCCTGTTGACGTTGCCTGGAATGTAATCGTTTCACCACCTGAGAGAAGGCCGTCATCGGTAAGTGTGTGTGATGATACTATGGCGGCACTGCCGGAAGTACTGTTATTTACCGACACTTCAATAAAATATCCGATTGCCGCAGCTTGCACCGCTCCGGCTGCCGCATTTACGGCCGGTATAGGATTGCTGTAGAAATCCGTTGTTGGGTACTCAGCAGGCCGGCTGGTAATAATATTCTGTGCTTCCCTTCCGGAAAGGATAGTAAAGCCAGAAGGTGCCATCGTTGGATTTCTGGTAAATTTATCGGTACTGTGACCGGCCCAGCCGCTCTGACCGGAGCCGGTACCCAAGGGTGCATCAACCACATTGTACCCATTGGAAATGATAGTACTTCCGTAAAGCGTACACGCAATAGGACGAGAATTACTTGTGTTATTCTCATTTCCATAAAACAGATTTCCCGTAAGAGTAAGCTGCGCCCCAGAACTGCCATCCATGTAAACCCCGCTGGAATTTGCAAAGTTTTTATAGAATGTAGAACCCTGTATACTCATAGTTCCGCGATTCCGGATAATAGCACTGCCGGTGGTCACATTATGTGAAAATATGCATGATTCAAGGCTTAGATTACCTCTGTTATCAATTGCAAACAGCGTATTGGTAAAACGGACACGGTTTATAGTTACTACCGCATCAGTATTGAAATAGAGCGATGATGACGCCGTTGATGATTGAATTGTTACGCCGTCTCCTTCGAGAACAAAGCTCTTTGCCGTTGATATTTGGCTTGTCAACCGGATAATGTCTACGCTGCGATCAACAACAATTGTGCCGCCCGAGGGTACATCCGTTATAGCCTGGCGCAAACTTCCTTCGCCGGTATCGTTACCATTTGTTACTCTGGTATTGTAAAAATGAAATTGGCTATTTTCAAATGTATATTCAAAAGCGCTTTCCATGTTTTGATAAATGTGCAGTATTTCCCACCGCTCGGCGCCTTCGTTTGCGATAATATCGCGTAACGTAAAAATAACGCGATAATAACCTGCATCCAGGGTTTGGGTCCCGGATGTTCCGTTTTCCAGGGCTATAGTTTGTGATGTACCACCCGTTTCAGCTATGGGTGAAATTATAATACTGCCGGTAATAACCCTTGATTCGGGATAATGTATAAGCCAGCTAAATGTTCCCTGACCGGCATCGGTAATAGCTGCCAGTTCAACACTGCCGGTAGTAGTTTCTCCTTCAGTAATCACGATATTTGTTGTGCTTCCCCAGGCAGCAGGTTTTACTTTTTCCGTGTCAAGCCAGGCTGTTATATGAAGATCATAAGTTCCCGTACCCAGCAGAATCGGATAGGAGGGATAAACCGAAAACCAATCGGTTGTTTTTTCCAGTATACCGTCTGAAAGAAACTCGAGAGTAAAGACAGCAAAATCATTTACTGCGGGGGTGCCCGGTAAAATGGTCCGCCCTAAGCTAACCCCGCCCGGATTAAACAAAAAGTAACCCGTACCTGCCGGTGTATTAGGGGGAAATTCAGAAAGCGGCCGCTCAAAAGAAGTATGCTCAAGAGAGTTTTGACAGCCGATAAAAATAAATAATAGTACCATTGCCGCTAAAACTACATATTTTACAAAAGCCGGTTTCATTTTCATTAATACACTCCGTACATATTTATGGGGCTACAGTAAAGACAATGGTCTGGTTATAAGGTATTCCTGCCCTCATCACTTCTACTGTTAAAAAATGCTCTCCAAGAATGGTATATACGGGATTCCCCGCTGTGGTCAGGGTAAAGTCCGGCCCGGTTCCGGTGATACTTGCTCCGGTTATACGCCAGATAATGCTGGTGTATTGATCAGCATTATCCAGTGTTACAGTAACTGAATTCGGCGGTTCTGAAGCTGGCGTTCCTGAATGGGAAATTGTCGGCCCGTAAATTGGCGACACAGAGATATCGGTAATTTGGGCAAAGGTAACGGTAAACTGGGCATTTCCGGCGGAATAGACCGGGGTTGCAACAGCAGAAGCCGCTGCGCCGTTGCCGGCAGCGTTGACTGCGCATACCTGGAAAGTGTAACTCATGTCGTTGGCAAGGCCGGTAAATGTGTGTCCGGTATTGCTGCTTGCCGTTAACCAGGATACGCCGTTATCACCGGAAACCCGATAACCGGTGATTGCACTACCGCCATCGCTGGACGGCGCAGCCCATGAAAGCACGACTCGGGTATTACCCGGTGTTGCCGTAAAGTTTTGCGGTGCGGAAGGACCAGCAATGCCGACGGTAAAAATTATATTGAATTGCGCAGAAATGTTATTTCTGCCGGACACGGTAACAGTTGCGGTATATGTACCTGCAGCAAGATCGTCATTAGGTATGATGGTAAATGCATCTTCTATACTGCCGCCGGCAGCTATGCTATTCAACGATACAGATGAAAGTGTGAAACAGTTCGCGTTTGTGCCTGATAACGCAACGGTGAGCATTCCTGTTGCCCGGTTACCAGTGTTCGTAACGGTTACCGACTGTGAAGTTTGCCCACTGTAACCTTGTACAACTTCAGTGAATGTGTAAGTGCCGGTTTGAGAGAGGGTGATGCCATAGGTAGGAGCAGGTGAAGCTTCCATTGGATCTTTACAGGCTGTAATAATGACCAGGCATATAAGTGAAATGAGTGCTACATATGAAAAAATTATTTTTTTCATAGATTTCCTCCTTAATTATTAACGTGCTCCCCCTACTCCGGCAGCAACACCACCTGCGCCGGACCGTTTTGCAGGAGCTGTGCACAAATCCTCCTGATCTCCGCCGGAGTAACCGCATCAATGTACTGGGGCCGCCGGTCAAGCCGGGACAGGGGCGTATTCAGCAGCACCGATGAATTAGCGTAGCTCTGGGCAATGAAAGTATTGCTTTGTATTGATGTCTCCCATTCCATTTTCATTGCTCTTACTGCCTTGTCAAAAACATCCATGTCTATTTCACGCGCTGTTTGATTTAAAAGATCAATCACCGCACTTGTTAGTTCCTGTACCCTTCCCGGATCGCAGTCAAATAATACCCGCATGTATAACTCGCTTCGGGGAACCGGTGAAAGTGATACACCGGCCCCTATCGAATACACCCCGCCGAGTTTTTCGCGTATTTCTTCTACCACCCTGATATCAAGGTATCCGGTCAATACTTGCGCTGCAATGCTTAACTCTTCGGAAAAAGGTGCCGGCGAAAACCAGGCTATGAATACCCTGCTTTGTTCTTCCCTTCCCTTGTACACCGTTCTTTCGACTCTCCCCGGACGGACGATGCCAAGGTCGGTCCATGTGTTCCAGCTTTCGCCGGTAGGAATGGATGCGAGGTAAATTTCAATGTAATCTTTCATTGATCCGGGGTCAAGATTCCCGGTAAACACAAACGTGTAATCAGCAGGGTTTAATCCCTTGCGGATAAACGCAAGCGCTCTGTCTATATTAACCTGAGAAAGATCCGCCAATTCCATGGGCTTAAAACGGGTATGATCGCTGTAAATTGTCCGGTTGATCTCATCGGAAAAGACAGCTCTGGGGCTTTCCGGGCGCAGTGCAAGGTCTGTTGCATAATGTTCCAGTATAACTTCAGCAGCTTCTGGGGTGATTCGGGGGTCGGTGAAATTCAGGTACAGCATTTCAAAAAATGTCCTGAGATCGCCGGATGTAGAAGAGCCCTGGAAACCCCGTTGATAGTTATACATAACGCGTGAGAGGGATACTTGTTTTCCGGCAAGTATCCGTGTCATATCAGGATATGAAAAGGGGCCAAGGCCGGATGCCTGCACCATTTCTGCAGCCAGATTGGCGGATATGTCGTCTTCCGGTGCGGCGCTGCTGATGCCGCCGCGTGCCATGGCTTGCAAAATAATTTCATCGTTTCTGTTTTGGGTCGGTTTAAGGATAACTTTTGCCCCGTTGCTCAACTCCCAAATAACAGCGCCGGTTTCCGCATCAACAGATTCGTTAATTACCGATCCCCGTTCGGGAAGGCTGGAGAGAAAACTTTCTTCCACAATAATATCCCGCGGCCGTTCGACACTTAGCTTGCGGCTTTGACTCACCATCTGCCTGATGCGGGCATCGCCGGGAAGGCTCTCTTGTTCAGAATCAGGCGCAAAGATAAACACTTGAATGTCGCCTGATGCAAAATAATCTTTGATAACGGCATTAATGTCCCGTGCGGTGATGTGCGGCAGCAATTGCTGCATGGCGTTAAGTTCCCATTCATAGCTGGCGAAATTTCCCCCGTACATATAAAACGAGGTAAGCGAACGAACGTAGGTGTCTGATTCATGCCGGTCTTTTTCCAGTACCTTTTGCTGCATATCTGAAATTATAGAATTTTTGGCAATGGCGATCTCAGAACCGGTAAAACCGTAGCGAAGCATTGACTCTTTTGCCCGCAGCAGTTCGGTAAGGCTTGCTTCCACAGCGCCCGATTTTACCTGCGCTCCCATCACATAAAACCGCGATGATGCGGCATAATTGGCTGTACCTGCATAGGCGTACATATACGGGGTTTCAGGTTTTACTATTTCGTCATTAAAACGAAAATCCAGCATCCGTTCAATCAGAGTATCGATCAACTCATTCCGATAATAGGACAGATCGCCGCGCCTCGCTTCACGGCTGCGCCTGAAGTACAAGTCAACATGAGAACTGGTCAATTCCGGATCTGTCATGATAAGGGTTTCAATACCTTTTTTCGGAACCGGCAGATCGTGCAGCAGTAATTGTATGGGATCTGCAGATCTGCCAATCAGGAAGTGATCAACCAGTGAGGCTTCCAGCGCCGCTCCGTCAAAATCGCCCACGAATATCAGGGCCATGTTGTCCGCTTGATACCATTTCCGGAAAAAGCCTTCCAATTGTGCAGCCGTTGCGTTTTCAATAACTGCAAGCAGTCCAATGGGGCTGCGATCGGCATACAGTGAACCCCGGAACAGTACCGGCAGCCATTGTTGCCGTATTCGTTCCCACGCGCCCAGCCGTGAGCGGTATTCTTCGATAATGATAGGCCGTTCCTTGTCCACTTCCTCGGGATCAAAGGTGATTGCCCGTGACCAGTCATCGATGACTGCCAGCGCTGTATCGGGAATAATCTTTGTTCCGCTGCCGTCAATTTCCACCGGAACTTCAATACCGTATACGGTTCTGTCATAGGTAACATAGGCATTTACTTCAGGACCAAAACGCATTCCCAGCGAACGAAGGTAATTAATCAGTTCTGCTTCGGGGAAACGGGCAGTACCGTTGAATGCCATATGTTCAACAAAATGAGCCAAACCCTGTTCGTCTTCTTCTTCCTGCAAAGAACCGGCTTTTATTGCAAGCGTCAGGTAGGCGCGGTTTTCGGGCATGGAATTTTCCAGGATATAATAACGCAGGCCGCTGGGCAGGTATCCGGTCCTGACATTTTCCATAAAGGGGACGGAGTCTGACGGATGCCCCAGACCGCCCCATACGGCAGGATTGGTATTAGGAGTGCCGGAGCACGCGCAAAACAAAACAGCCATGAAGGCTGCTGACAAAAACAGAATTTTTCGCATTTTCATAAACCCAAGTATAGCAAAAAAATTGAAAAAAGTATAAGATTATACAGAAAGGCGGTACATAATGAGATTATTGACTAGATCAGATTTTGACGGATTTGGCTGCGGCGCATTATTGGTATACCTGGGCCTTGTTGATGAATGGAAATTCGTACATCCCAAAGATATCCAGGACGGCCTGGTTGAAGCAACAGATAATGACATTCTGGCCAATATTCCGTATATACCAGGCTGCAAGCTGTGGTTCGACCATCATTCGAGCGAAAGCGAACGGCTGGGAAAGAAAACTTTTTTTGAAGGCGTGTCCCGTAAAGCCCCAAGCTGCGCCCGTGTTGTGTACGAGTATTACGGCGGCGATGAAAAATTGGGTCGTTTCTCGGAGATGATCCGCTATACGGATAAAGTAGACTCGGCAAACCTGACACCCGATGAAATTCTCAATCCTTACGGCTGGGTTCTTTTGGGTTTTATTATGGATCCCCGTACCGGTCTTGGCCGTTTTCGCAACTTCACCATCAGCAATTATGATTTGATGAAAAACCTTGCCCGCGACTGCGCCGAAAAAGACATTGATGCAATTATGGACATGCCCGATGTCAAAGAACGGGTAGCAGTGTACCAGGAGCAAAACAGTTTATTCCGCGATATGATAAAAAAATATGCCAAGGTTGAAGGCAATGCCATAGTGGTTGACCTCCGCGGTGTTGATACAATATATGCCGGAAACCGATTCCTCATCTACACCCTGTATCCCGAACAAAACATCTCCCTGTGGATCGTTGACGGACGAAACAAAGAAAACACCGCCGTCACCGTGGGCTACAGTGTCATCAACCGTAGCGCCACAGTGGATGTCGGTAGCCTGATGCTCAGTTACGGCGGCGGCGGTCATGCTGTGGTGGGCACTTGTCAGGTGCCCTACGAAGATGCCGAAAAGGTAATAGCGGAAATTCTCGAAAAAGTAAAGTAAAAGACCCCGCCGCAAACCCAAATTTGTCAGGCTGGTAACACACCGGCGGCGGGTGGGCAGCGGGGATGGCATTCCTGCTGCTCCATGCCGTGGTTACACGCCTTCGTGCGTTTGCCCGCTTTTTTTGTTAGCCTTTTGGCTCGTAAAACTTTCACTTGTTGCATTATTTTTCAGGGCAAGCCGACACGAAGGTTGGGTCGGTTACCCCTTTTTTTTCGGTCGCAGATGTCATGCCACCCCCGCTTCCCGCCCGCCGCCGGCCTGGTTCCAGGACAACGGGATCAGGGTTTATAATTGTGAGTCAAGTTTAGGTACTGGGTCGCCACGAATAACTAATGCTATAACCTTTTCAAAAACAACAGCAGCGGCAAATGGTCACTCAAGCCGGAACCGGTGCGGGGGTTATAATGCACCGGGTATCCGTTTGCATTGGCAAAAGGCGGAGCGTTAATCACTTGGCAAGTATCGAATTCCCAGCCGGTTTCATCAAATAATTGACCGGAAAGCAGGAAATGATCGATGGTTTCCCAGGCATTGCGGTAATAGTAGGATCCGTCCTGCAGTTCCGCCGACCAGGGCGAGTACAAAGTCACCACCCCGGAAGGAAAATACCGGGGTTCAGGCGGTTTGCTCCTGCTCAAAACGATAAAATCCTTTTGCAGCAGCATTATTGCGGCGGCAGCTTCCGGGGCATTCCCGTCAATGCTGTACAGGTTGACATCTTCAGCCGCACGAGGATCGTCGGGCAAAAGTGCACAGACAATGGAACCGCTGCGGCGGTAAAAGTCGTCGTAATTTTCATTCAGGTCACCCATAACAATCACGGGAACATCCGGTTCGCTTTCCGCCAATTCCCGGATCCTGCGGATTATGATCCGTGCCGAGGCTCTGCGGGTACTTTCAGTGGCATCATCACCGCCGAGCTTTGATTTCCAGTGGCAGACAAAAAGTACCATTGCATTATTCGCTCCGTTATCTGTCTCATCGTCCGCTGTTTGCGCCGGGACTTCAATTCGGGCTTCCAGCATGGGCCGGGGGGCAATTTCGCCGTCAATGTGTACCGAGTGGGATTTTATTTCGAGCAGCGGGTAACGGCTTAACAGGCCAATACCCAAAGCCATCCCCGGAATGATGGAAAAACCAGTCCAGCCGTACTTTTGAGCCGAAAGTGCCAGAGCCAGGTCTTCCATTACCTGGGCCGATTCAACTTCCTGGAGAGCTATAATGTCCGGTTTTTGCTCCATTCCGCCAATGGCACCGGCAATAACATTCAGGCGCCCCCGGTACTTTTCCTGTGTCCAGCCTGCCGATTCCCGGAAATCATCGTATTCTGTCCCGTCTTCAACCCCGTCAAACAACGTCTGTATATTCCATGTCATAATGGCAATGGAATCCCATTTCCCGTCAGTTTCTTCCTCTAATCCGGTAAGATTGCACCCGGCGCATCCCGTAGACAGTACCAGCAGCAGCACAGCACAAAGCAATGACTGCATAACTTTCAGACCTGCAAAATATCTTTTCATATAAATCTCCTCTACATATATATGGCGGGAAAATGGGTTTTGCTTTATACTATAGGCAGGGAAATTTGAAAAAAAATCCTTTTGATAAAAAAGGCAGGAGGAGAGGCGCATGCACAAAAGTTCTGCAGGGCAGGAGAAAAATGCAGCCGGGCGGCCCGCTGTACTGGTTGAGGCGTTGGACAAGGCCCTGGAAATTTTTTGCTCTCATGACAAAAAAACATTTGAAGAAGAAATGACATTCGGCCTGCGTCCCATAGCAGAAGCTTCGGAAGTAAGCCGCATTATTGTTTTTCGCAGTGTCGAATTAAACGGGGAAAAATTCTTCAGGCAATTGTACCGCTGGGACAAGAACGATGGCGGATTGGCAGAGAGGAATATTGTCTCACTGCCCGTTAACAAAACAACAACCGGATGGATGAATACCCTCCTGCAAAATAAATGTGTAAATCAACAGCGTTGTGACATGCCCGAAGATGATAATGTTTTTATTGAAGCGATTGGCGTACAATCAATTTTTATAGTACCTGTTTTTTATCATAATGAATTATGGGGAGGCGTTGCCTTTCTCGATCATTGCAACGAACGGCTTTTTGATGAAAACTGCATGGGTTTTATGCGTTCTACTGCGCATCTCTGCGCCAATGCCGTAATTCACCATGAAATGGAAAAGGAGATTTCCGAAAAGAGCGAGTTTGCCCGTTCCGTGATGGAGGCAAGCCCTGTTTCATATATTTTATTCAATAAAGATTTACAGGCAATTGATTGTAATAATGTTGCAATTGAGGTATTTGGCTGCCATGACAAGCAATATTTTCTGCGAAACTACTGGAAGAGTTTTTCACCGGTGTATCAGTCGGACGGAAGAAAATCATTTGAAAAAGCGCATACCATGAAGGACGATGCATTTACCAAAGGGAAAGTTGTTTTTGACTGGGTTCATAAAACACTCGATGGTGAAGTGCTTCCTGTAGAAAATACCTTAACGCCGATGGTATATAACGACGATAAATACCTTATTTGTTATGTGTACGATTTACGCAGTATTAAGCAAATGGAAGCAAATATCCGATGGCTTGAAACAGAAGCGGAGAAAGTATATTTTGATGCCCTGACAGGTATTTTCAACAGACGTTATTTTGACGAAAACCTGAGCCGCATGATAAAACTTCTGTCTCGTTCAGGCAGCATGATCAGTCTGATGATGATTGACATTGACTTCTTCAAGAATTACAACGATACATACGGTCACAGGCAGGGTGATGTCTGTCTGAAAATTGTTGCGGAAACCCTTTCAAAAACGCTTACCAGAAGCGATGATTTTGTCGCCCGGTACGGAGGCGAGGAATTTGCCGTTGTTCTGCCAAATACCGATGAAGACGGCGCGCGTTTCCTCGCGGCAAAACTCCTTGAAAATATACAAAACTGCATGATACTGCATGAAAACAGCGCCATAGCCGATCATGTTACCGTCTCAATCGGTATAACAACCGGTAAATCAGACCATTTACGAAATGTAGATGATTACATCAAACGGGCAGATGAGATGCTTTATGCATCAAAGCAGAGTGGACGCAACAAATATACATTCGGCGCTTTGTGAGCATTTCGTTTTGCTTTCTCTAAATAATCAATTCTCCATCCCGTTCAATAAACTGCTCGGTTCCGTCGGCAAAAATTGCGGTGATAGTGGGTTTTTTAACTAACCCGTCAAGGTGGATTAAACTGGGAGCATCTTCGTCGTAGTTTGAGCCGATGGCAAAATGGCAGGTATGGAAAGCTTTTTCATCTTCAAGCATTTTGCCGATGATGCGGGCTGCGGGATTGAGACCGATACCCAACTCTCCAATGTTGCGTGCGTTGCGGGCATACACTTCCCCTTTGCCGAGCGGCAGTTTTCCGTCCCGCTCAAATTCTAAAGCGTTGTTTTCAGCAGCCTCAATGGTCTGCAGCAGGCAGGCTGCTTCTTCACCGCCTAAAACTTCCCGTACAAATCCGTCTGCAACAATACACTCAATGGGCGTACTGATGACCAGTTCGCCTTCTTTAACGCTGATAGAACCGTCAAAACAAATGCGCCCCCCGGCAGTTCCGTTTTCCGGGCTGATAAATGTTTCTCCTGCTGGCAGATTTCCGCCTGAGCCGGGGACAGAGAAGTTTCCGTCATCGGATTTTGCTTCTCTTCCCTGCAGCCCAATGGTAATGTCTGTCCCCCCGGGTGCAGTAACACGAACAGCCGCCGCTGTATCCAGTATTTCCTTGATTGCAGCGCACCGGCGCTGTAATTCGGCGTAGTCGATGGGTACGGTGCGGATGAAGGATTCAACCGTAGTCGAAGGCGACCAGAACGAACGGCAGCTTTTTTCTCCGTACATCTGCAAGTGAAAAATGTGATCATAAGGCACACCGTTATGCATATATGGCGAGGCAATACCCACAGGGTCTTTCCCCAGTTTTTCATCGCTCAGGGAAATAACCACTTCCGGCTTTGCACCAAACGCGGCAATCACCGCCGGTTCGGCAAAACTCATCTGGGGCTTAACCGGCTGAAACAGCAGTATCGGTCTGCCGCCTGCGTCAAGGCTTGCATCGTATAATGCCTCCGCAATGGCGGTTACATCCGGTCGTGGGTTACTGATAATCAAAACCTGTTCCCCTTTCTGCACTTTCAACGAGACTGCAATCGCTATGCGGGCCGCTTCCCGGAGTTTCTCGTAAGCAAATCCGGTGTTACGGTACCCCAATTCGGCAAATTTTGACAATGTCTTATCCATAGAAAGTATTGTACCCATCAACCTAAACTGCCGCAAGTAATGTGTCTGTCCCCATCATGTGTTCTGCTCCCCGCTCCCTATTCCCTATTCCCCATTTTTTACATATCCTAAAACAATAGGTTAAGGAGGATAGTAATGCACTATAGTAACTTTGATACTACAGCCGCATACCGGCAGCTTGCGGATTATGCCGCAGCATGGAAAGGCGTTAATTTCAAAACGGCTCTTGATGCTGACCGTGTCCGGCAATGTCAGGCGCCGATGGCTGCGGGACTTATGTTTTCGTGGGCGGCAAAAGCCGCAGACGATGAGGTGATCAAGCGGTTACAAGCGCTTGCCGGCGAACAGGAACTTATCGCCAAGTACCGGGCGCTCCTTGACGGGGAGATTATCAATACCGGCGAAAAACGAAAGGTATTACATCAATTGTTGCGCGGTGAACAGGGAAAGCCGGTCATCGAAAACGGTAAAAATATCGGGGAATTTTACCGGGGCGAATTACAGCGATTTTGTGAATTTGCCGGTAAAGTACACAGCGGAAAACTTACAGGCAGTACAGGAAAGCCTTTCAGTACCGTTGTGCAGATCGGCATCGGCGGATCGGATCTGGGGCCGCGGGCACTGTACCTTGCGCTTGAGAATTGGGCTGCAGCCGAAGGCAAAAAAAAGATCAATGCACACTTTATTTCCAATGTTGACCCGGACGATGCTTCGGCGATTATGGCCTCAGTACCTCTGGAACAGAGCATTTTTGTATTGGTTTCCAAAAGCGGTACCACCCAAGAAACCCTTGCCAATGAGCTTTTTGTCAAGGACAAACTGCAAAAAGCCGGGCTTGACAGTTCTAAACACATGGTCGCCGTTACGAGCGAGACGAGCCCCCTTGCCCGTAACCCTGCATACCTCGATTCTTTTTACATAGATGATTATATCGGAGGCCGTTATTCGTCATCGTCTGCTGTCGGCGGCTGCGTACTTTCGCTTGCCTTCGGCCCGGATGTGTTCAGAGAATTGCTTGCCGGAGCGGCTGAGGCGGACAAACTGGCGCTTGAACCGGACATCCTTAAAAATGCTGCCCTGCTTGATGCCTTGATCGGCGTGTGGGAGCGGAACTTTTTAGACTACCCCTATACCGCAGTACTGCCTTATAGCCAGGCCCTTTCACGCTTCCCTGCACACCTCCAGCAGCTTGACATGGAGTCCAACGGCAAGCGGGTGAACCGGGACGGTAAACCTATTGCGTATAACACAGGGCCGGTAGTGTTCGGCGAACCGGGAACAAACGGTCAGCATTCATTCTTCCAGCTTTTACACCAGGGGACAAGCATTGTCCCCCTGCAGTTTATTGGTTTTACCGACAGCCAGCGCAGCGATGATGTCAGTGTTGACGGTTCCGTCAGCCAAACGAAGCTTAACGCCAACCTTGCCGCGCAGATTGTTGCATTTGCCAAGGGGCAAAGCGACTCTAATCCGAACAAGGATTTCCCCGGCGGCCGGCCTTCCAGCCTGATTTACGGAAAAAAACTCACCCCTGCTGTTATAGGCAGTCTCCTTGCCCATTTTGAAAACAAGGTAATGTTCCAGGGCTTTGTGTGGAATGTCAACAGTTTTGATCAGGAAGGGGTGCAGTTGGGAAAAATCCTCACGAAAAAAGTCCTTGCCGGCAATTCCGGTGATTCTGCTTTGGATGCGTACAGTGATATATTGTTGAGGTAGGAGTTAGGAGGTAGGATTCCTTGTTTTCGTGTATTTTTTGATAAACTCGTTATTTATCCGCAGAAGATCTTCTTTCGGCAGTGTTGCCAAAACCTGCCAGCCAAGATCGAGCGTTTGATCTATGCTGCGGTTTTCAGTTTCGCCCTGGGTAAGGAAAACTCTTTCAAATTGTCCGCCAAATTGCAGATAACATTTGTCGTTTTCGGAAAGTTCTTCTTCGCCGATAATCGACGCAAGGTTGCGGACCTGTTTTACCTTTGAATAAGCGGCGAAAAGCTGGCTTGAAACATCTTTGTGATCTTCGCGGGTCATGCCGGGACCTATGCCGTCTTTCATGAGCCGTGACAAGCTGGGAAGCCCCGCAACCGGCGGATAGATGCCGCGCTGAAACAGCTCGCGGTCAAGGACAATCTGGCCTTCGGTGATATATCCGGAAAGGTCAGGGATGGGATGGCTGATATCATCGTTGGGCATGGAGAGAATCGGCAGTTGGGTGATTGACCCTCCTGAGCCTTTTATTTTTCCTGCCCTTTCGTATAACGAGGCAAGATCGGAGTAAAGGTAGCCGGGATACCCCTTGCGGCTGGGAACTTCCCCTCTAATCGATGATACTTCCCGCAATGCTTCGCAGTAGTTGGTCATGTCGGTCATTACCACCAGGACGTGCATGTCTTTTTCGTAGGCAAGGTATTCAGCGGCGGTAAGAGCACAGCGGGGGGCGATAAGCCGTTCAAGCGAAGGGGCATCGGCCAGCGAAAGAAAAACCACTACGTTGGATAATACACCTGAACGTTCAAAGTCATCAAGGAAAAAACGCGCCACATCGTATTTTACTCCCATAGCGCAGAAAACTATTACAAATTGCCCCGCAGCGGAGATGCGAGCATCACCGCTGTCAGCATTGGCATTTATAATTTTTGCCTGCCGGACAATTTGCGCGGCAAGCCGGTTGTGGGGCAGGCCGCTGCCGGAAAAAATCGGAAGCTTTTGTCCACGGATAAGCGTGTTCATGCCGTCGATGGCGGATATGCCGGTTTGGATAAAATCATGGGGATACACCCGTGCATAGGGATTAATGGGAAGACCGTTAATGTCGAGCATGGTTGAAGAAAAAATGTCTCCGTAACCGTCAACCGGTTGGCCAAGCCCGTTGAAAACACGTCCGAGAAGATCTGTCCCGACCCGCAGCTCCATGGATTTTCCCAAAAACTCAACCCGTGAATCATCGGCGGAAAGCCCGGTACTGCTGCCAAAAACCTGTATTGCCGCCCAGTCCTCGCTGAGATCAACGACACGACCCATCCGTTTTTCATTGTCACGACCATATACGGCGACTACTTCGTTATATCCGACATTACGGCAGCGGCTGGTGATTACCACCGGGCCTTCTATCCGGGTCAACCCCTTGTATTCAATACCCCTCATGTATGTTCAGCCTACCCTAATTTTTCGCTGTGTTACAATACTGGTTCAGAACAGAAATGTATGCTTTCAAGACTTATGCGGGGCCCGGCGGCTGGTCAAAGGCACCCCCTGCGCGGGACGCCTTCCACCCACACCCCCCCCATCCTGTCCTTAAAACAAACAATTCTTCCTCCTTTAGTTT
>Ga0099364_10008724_pt1 | contig 14214 bp, 11 predicted proteins | sample TergutTh196P3_FD_73070 | JGI IMG/M metagenome (GOLD analysis project Ga0099364, IMG submission 73070) | Microcerotermes parvus P3 segment gut microbial communities from Pointe-Noire, Republic of the Congo - Th196 P3 | ecosystem: Host-associated > Arthropoda: Insects > Digestive system > Gut ... | reverse complement strand
ATCCCAGTCGTTTTGCAAACTCCTTTTGACTCATTCCTAAAGCATATCGGATTTGCCGTATCTTTTCACGCATAGAATAACTCCTCTCGCCGCAAAAGGATAGCAAAGAAGAAATTGAAAAGCAACGAAAATATCAATCATTTAATTGAGAGATAATTTTGAGTTTGACAATGTTATATTTCTTGATACAATAAAATTGATAACTTAAAATACAGAAGGTGGTCACGGTGGGTCGATCAGAAGAAGCAATGGAACTTTTTAAGAAGCTTACGCCGGAGAATCAGGCAAATCTGCTCGCGTGTACGCGCCTTGCGTTTAAAGCCGAGTGTTCGGTTAAGCGATCTTTTGCCCCCATAGAAAATATTTCCTCCGGGGAATTGTTGCTCGACAAGCAGGTTTGTCGCGGGTAGTGAATAGGATTAACGCGCAGTTTGTCTTGCGCTGAAAATCGTTCCAAATTTTGCAAAAAAATTAAAGGAGAGGTGTTCGTTAATGTCAGGAAAAAGAAATCGTAATCTGTTTGTGTTGATGTCGCTTGCAGCGGCAGTGTTTGTCGGAGTCTTCCTCATAGGATGCGCGGCGGAAGCGAATCGGGATTGGCTTGAGGGGGAATGGAAGCTGACTTTCGTCGAAGGTGAATTTGTTGATGGTGATAGTAAAGATGATTATGATGTAGACGTAAAAGGCTCGATTAACGCCATAATCAGTAATGTAACGGAAACAAAACTCGACTTCGCAACCACGGGTAGTCCCACTTTAACAATTGAGGATGATGGAACACCTGTTGTGGAGGAGATAATGAACCCCGATGAGAAGGACGAATGTAATTATACTGAGTCTGGCGGTACTTACGCAATAGTACTCGGTACTGGTTTTAATTTAACAGTTAAGGATCTTACTGAAAAATCTGCCTATTTTACGTTTGTAACGACCGCTGATGGAGATCCTTTCGAGGGCACACTTACACTAGAATTTACCGCAAAGAAGGATACCGGCGGCACCAGCAGCAGCAGCGGCGGATGCAACACCGGCGCCGGCCTTGGGTTGTTCCTCGCGCTGGGCGCACTGGCGGCAGTCAAGGGGTCAAAACGCAAAGCGTAGGAAATAGCGCCAAACGCAGCCGCGAATAATACTAATCAGCAATCAGTAAGCATTGACCGGGCGATTCGCCCGGTTTTTGTCTTGCAATAGAATTATTTTCGTGATACATTGTGGCTACTTTGTAAAACGAGGAGTGATACCCGTGATAAAAACTTTAACGAAACACGGCAACAGCCTCGCGTTGATACTCGACAAGCCCATTCTTGAGTTATTGAACATCGACGCGGACACTCCAATTTCCATTTCCACCGACGGAAGAGCTCTCACTCTTTCCCCGGTAAAAGATGAAATCAAAGCGCAGCGAGAGATGAATTTTGATGACGCTTTGGAGTGGGTCAATGAGAATTATAAAGAATCGTTGTCGAGGCTCGCCAAATAATGATTATCTTTCTTGATATGTCGGAAGTCTTGGCTATTCACGCCTCGCGGCATTGACAGTTATACGCGCCTGTATCATTATGTTGGCGGCTTTACTATTTTTTTCCGAAAGGGCGATATGAATGATCATCAACATACACGGGCTGAATTCAAGCGGCGGGAACTCGAAATACGAATGGCTTAAAGAGAACGCTCCGGAGCATGAGATATGGTCGCCGACCATTGACTATGCGAGCACTAACGCTCACGACGCGCTGACCTTTATCCTCGACAACATTCCCGGCGAGCGGGCCAGCGTTTATATTGTGGGCTCGAGCCTCGGGGGATTCTTCGCGAGGATAGTGAACCAGATATATCAGGACGTGACGGCGATCCTCATCAATCCGGCGCTGGCGCCCTTCATCGGGCTTCGCGGCACGCTCGGCTGCCAGGCGTATCTCGAACTCGCGGCGAAATATATATACAGCGACGACAAAAACTGGCGCAACCTTTACGTCATAGCCGGCGACGCGGACGAACTTATAGACCACGAGGATATAACCGTGAAAATGCTGCCTCCGGGTTTCGACGCCCTGTATTGGATACGCGGGGGCGCGCACCAGATGCCGGTCGCCTCAGCGGAGATCGGCGCCATTCTCAGGGAAATTTTGGCCGTCTGACGGGCGGCGTGATATTGCCGATGGGGCTGCGGCTTGACACCGCGTCGATGGAAAAACTTATTGCGCGGGGAGCGTCGCCCGGCCTCGCCCTCGTGGCCAGTTCACCCGAGGACCGCTTCGAGTTCGCCTCCGGCGCGTATTCCGATACGGACAGGCGCGAAGTGGGAACGCACACCCCTTACGACATCGCCTCCATAACGAAACTCTTCACCACGGCGCTGATACTTCGCCTCCGCGATGCCGGGAGCCTCGGCCTCGGCGACAGGATGGGACGCTTTCTGCCGAACTTCGCCGAGAGTTCCATAACAGTGGCGGACATGCTCACGCATCACGCCCGTCTTTTGAGCGCGCCGCTCTCAAAGCTCGCGATAGGCGCGCCGAATGTCGAAGCGCTCGCCGAACTCATCGCCGTGCCGGCAAGCGCGAGCGACCACTTCTTCTATCAAAACGCGACGTTTTTGTTCCTCGGAATGCTTGTTTCGAAACTCCGTTGCGAGAGCCTCGCGGATTGTATGACCGATCTCTTCTCCGAACTCGGCTTAAACGAGACATTCATAGGTTCCGACCCCCGGATCGACGCGCCGCCGACCGATATTCGAAACGGCGCGGAATGGGTGAACAGGACGCACGACGAGTCGTCATACATATGCGGGGGCGTTACCGGATACGCCGGGATATTCTCGTCGGCAAACGATCTCGCGAAATTCGGACGGGCGTGGCTGGATTTTAAGATAGCGTCGCCTGAAACGACAAAAGCGGCGTTTACGTGCCGAAGCAATTTCCCCGGCGAGGAACAGGGGCTCGGCTGGTTCAACAGCCTGCCGCATTTCCCGATATTCCCCGAACGGCTGTTCTGCCACTCGGGCTACACCGGCCCGCTGCTCGCCGTGAACCCGGAGAAGGGGAGGGTTTACGCGATGACGCAAAACCGCGCATATTACGGCAGGGACAATCAACTGTACCGCGAATTATGGGCCTGGCTGCTGGAGGACGAATTGCGCGAGGCGATGACGATGCCCTCCTTCATCAGGCGGCTGGAATTGAACTTGGAGAGGTATGTTAAAAAATAATCCCTGACTCCGCCAGGGGGTTTAATCTTATTTCGCCGTCAGCGATTTTTTCCGCGCGCCTTCGCCGAGGGTGAAGGCGAGTGCGGAGAGTTTCTCCGCCTCTTTTGCGATACCGTCGGCACCGGAGGATATTTCTCCGGCGCCGGGCCGCAGATCGTCGCCCTTCCGCGCAATGCCGGCCACCTTGCCGGCGATGTCCCGCACCGACTCGGAAATTAAAGCGCCCGACGCGGTCCCCGCCTGGGAGGCTTCGGCGAGATCCCGCGCCGCGGATGCGATGCTTTCAAGACGCGTCATCATATCGCCGATCATCTCGACCGTGCGGATGGAGAACTCCTTCGCATCGCGCGACGTCTTTGCGTTGTTCTCGGACATATTTACCACGTTGTCGAGACCGCCCGTAATCGACAGCGCGAGGTCGGATATATTCCTGGCCGCCGAGTTGCTGTTCTCGGCGAGTTTGCGAACCTCCTCGGCTACAACCGAAAACCCGCGGCCGGCTTCGCCCGCGCGCGCGGCTTCTATCGCGGCGTTCAGCGCGAGCATATTTGTCTGTTCCGCGATGCCGCCTATCTGGGCGACGAAGTTCTGTATCTCCCTGACGCGCTCGCTCAGTTCTTTGACGCTCTCGGCCGCGCCGCTCGCTTCGCGCGCCACCTGATCGATTTCGGCAACAACCTCGCTGACCGAGCTCACGCCGCTCTCCCCGGCGCTGATTGCGTTTTGAACTCGGCTCGCGATATCCGCGCCCCTATCGGCGGCTGCTTGGGCTTCGGCGGAAAATCCGCGCGCGTAATCGCCCGCTTGTTCGCTTGCTGCGGCCAGTGATTTCAAGCTGTCCCGAAATTCGTCGAGGTCGGAGCGGATCATATCCGCCGCGGCTTTGGTTCTGTGCGCGAGCGAGCCGAATGTTTCGGCGGAACTTGCTATCCTTTCGTTCGCGTCCGCCGAATTGGCGCGCATGTCGCCGAACTCGGCGGCCAGTTCGTTTAAGCGGCGCGCCACATCGCCGAACTCGCCGATTTCGAGTTTTTCCGAGCAGTCGCCCTCCACCGCGTTCCGCGCGAAATTATTAATCTTCGCCGCGGTTTTTTTTAAGAAAGAGCGCCAAAGAAGCATCACGCATACGAGCGCAATCGCAAGACCGGCGGAGGGAGCCGCAGAGCTTCGGAGGATCAGGCTCGCCGTAATCGCGCTGATTTCATCGCTGTCAATCAATATGACGAGTATCCAGGGCGTTGTGCCGATATTCCTGTGGTAAGCGCGGACGGATTTTCCGGCGAGTTCGACGGTGACGGCGCCGTTTCCGCTTCGCGTCACTTCCTCACCGAACGCGGCGAGCGCCGCGTCGCCGGCGCTTTCGCGATGCGCGATGTAGCGGCCTCCGTATCCGATAAGGAGCGCCCTGCCGGTATCGCCGAACTCGAAATTGATTGCTTCCTCCTGTACGCTTTTCAAGGACATGCCGGCGGTCGCTACGCCCATCATATTGCCGCCGCCGTCGAAAAACGGGACGGTCGCCGTTATTATTGCGTCATTCGCCGTCTCGTCGAAATGAATTCGCGACCAGACCGCCTCGCCCTGTGACCTGCGCCCGTTCTGGTACCACGCCTCAGCGTGATAGTCCGCCTCGTTCGCGTAGTCGGGGTCGTATACCGCGACGCCGTTTATAATACGGACGCAGGGGCCGAAATATTTTTCCCAAGGGTCGAAGGCGTATGGTTCGTACCAGATTCCGCCCTCTCGCGTGCTTGGGTTCGAGGCGACCATGCCTACGAGGAAATCCCTTATCCGCGCCCGATTCGATTCCATTCCCGCTGTTTCGGCGAATTTAGCGAGGGCCGCGGCGACGTCGGCGTTTTTTTCCCTTTCGCTTATTATCGCCAGTTCGATTCGCTGTAAATGAGCCTCAATTTTCCCGCTTATATCAGCTTCCACGCGTTCCCCAATCGTCCCGCTCATCATCACTGAGAACGTTATGACGGACAGAGCTATTACCGGCAGCGTCAGGATAATTATGCGAAAAGCGATTCCTTTGAATTTCATTAATTTATCCTCTCTCCCGGTCATTCACTAAAACCGCCGACAGGCTTACCATCTGATTGCGATGAATATATTCAAAACCTGCCGGCGTGTCAATATCGCCGCGCCGTTATTGCGCGGGGCGAAAAAATATGATAGTATCATTCCCGCTGTCGTTCGCCGCGCAATCGGCGGCGGCCGGTAAAACACACGCCGGAGGATCGCCCTCTTGTCGCCGCGAAACGGCGGGCGGGCGCGAGCAGCAAAAAGCGAAAATTCCGGCGGAGGAAAAAACAGGGGAGGAATAAGTTTTGGGCGTAGTTAATATGAAGCAGCTGTTGGAATGCGGCGTTCACTTCGGACACCAGACGCGCAGGTGGAACCCGAAGATGAGGCCGTATATTTTTACGGAACGTAACGGTATCTACATTATCGACCTCCAGAAGACCGTTAAAGGCCTTGAACGGGCTTACGATTTCGTCCGCGACGCGGCGAAAAACAACGGAAGCGTCCTGTTCGTCGGCACAAAGCGCCAGGCGCAGGACCCGATACGCGACGAGGCGATCAGGTGCGGCCAGTTCTACATCAACCAGCGGTGGCTGGGCGGATTGCTGACGAACTTCGCGACGATCAGGAAACGCGTGAACCGCATGGTGGAATTGGAGACGATGGACGAGGACGGTTCCATCAACAGGTATCCCAAAAAAGAGATCATCATGCTACACAAGGAACGGGATAAACTGGAAAAGACCCTCTCGGGCATTAAGCACATGAAGGAGATACCGTCCGCCCTGTTTGTTATCGACCCGAGACGCGAGACGATAGCTGTCCTGGAGGCCCGCAAACTCGGGATTCCGGTAATCGCGATAGTGGACACCAACTGCGACCCCGAGCTGATCGACTACCCGATTCCAGGGAACGACGACGCCATAAGAGCTATCGAGCTTATAGTCAACCTCATGTCGAGCGCCTTCATAGAAGGCAGGCAGGGAGTCGACGGCGTGGAATCGCCAGGCGCGGGGAGCGGCGATGATGAAAACGCATTGCCCGAAGAAGCAATAGAGATACGCGCAAAACTGGAGGACACATACGCGGAAGTCGGGGACAAGGCAACAAATCAGGAACTGGAAGAACGCAAAGGCTGGAAGGAGTCGATATAAAATGGCCGTCGATACAGAGGCTATTAAACAACTGAGGACACGCACGGGCGCCGGTATGATGGACTGCCGCAACGCGCTGGCCGAGTGCGATGGAAACATCGAAAAGGCGATAGATCACCTCCGCGAGAAGGGGCTGGTGAAAGCCGCGAAGAAGGCGGAGCGCGCCGCGGAGCAGGGCAGTGTGTTCAGCTACATCCACAGCAACGCGAAGATAGGCGTCCTTCTGGAACTTAACTGCGAGACCGATTTCGTCGCGAAGACCGACGAGTTCAAGAAGCTGGGCCATGAACTCTGTATGCAGGTGGCGGCCGCGAATCCGCAATACATATCCGTCGAGGATGTGCCCGCGGAGGATATAGAGCGCGAGAAGGAGATATACCGCAACATGGCGATCGAGGAGGGCAAGAAACCCGAAATGGTCGACATGATCGCGGATGGAAAAATCAACTCGTTTTACCAGGACAACTGCCTGCTGGAACAGAACTATATCCGCGACCCAAAGGTGAAGGTGAAGGACCTGGTCATCGCCGAAATAGCCAAAATGGGCGAGAACATCGTCGTCCGAAGGATCGCGAGGTTTGCGATAGGAGTCTAGCGGAAAAATCACGAGTGCAGAGCGGGGGATAGAACCCTCGCTTTTTTTATGCGGAACGGAGGAATGGTCATGGAGGGAAAGTACAAATATAAAAGAGTATTGTTGAAACTGTCGGGGGAGATTCTTGCCGGGGAGGATCGCTTCGGTCTGAATTATCCCAAGATAAACGAAATATGCGGCGAGATAGCCGAAGTCGCGAAAGTCGGGATTCAGATCGCCATGGTGGTCGGCGGCGGGAATTTCATCCGGGGGGCGCGCGCTGAGGCGGAAGGAATGGACCGCGTGCAGGCGGACCAGATGGGTATGCTTGCGACGGTGATCAACGCCCTAGCGCTGCAGAACGCGCTGGAGCGGCTGGGTATCCCTACGCGCGTGCAGACGGCGATAGATATACACTCGATAGCCGAACCGTTTATCACACGCCGCGCCTTGCATCATCTCGAAAAGGGCCGCATACTGATATTCGCCGCCGGCACCGGTTCTCCCTACTTTTCGACGGACACCGCCGCCGCCCTGAGGGCGTCGGAGATAAAATGCGATTGCCTATTGAAAGCGACGAAGGTTGATGGTATATATGATAAAGATCCTTTCCAGTTCGCGGACGCAAAATTCCTGCGCGAGGTGAGTTATTCGGACGCGCTCGGAAAGGGACTAAAAATAATGGACGGGGCGGCATTCGCTCTCTGCATGGAGAATAAAATGCCGGTCGTGGTCTTCGACGTCCAGTGTAAAGGCAACTTGGGCAAACTGCTTATAGATGGCGAACAGATAGGTTCCGCCGTGAGATAAACAAAAAAAGTCCGCGAAGGAGTGTTGTCAAATGCCTCAGAATGTCCTGAAGGATATGAAAGCGCGAATGGGGAAAGCCCTGGAACACCTTAAAGGCACATACGCCGGGGTACGCACCGGCCGAGCCCACCCGGCGCTGGTGGAGGACATCAAAGTAGACTACTTCGGAACCGTGATGCCGCTCAAGCAAATGGGGACGGTGAACATCCCTGAGCCCAGGCAGATCGTCATCACGGTGTGGGATAAGACAGCGCTTAAAGCTGTGGAAAAGGCGATTCAGGCATCGCCGTTGGGCATCAACCCGCAGAATGACGGCGAAGTGATCCGCCTCAACATCCCCGAGCTCACGCGCGAGCGCCGCGGCGAACTGACCAAACTCGTCCACAAATACGCCGAGGAATCAAAGGTCGCAACCCGCAATATACGAAGGGAAGCCGTCGAATCGCTTAAAAAACTGGAGAAGGATTCAAAAATCAGCGAGGACGACCTGAAAAAATTCCAGAAGGAAGTCCAGGACATAACCGACGAATCGATCAAGAAAATCGATGTCGTGCTGGCCGAAAAAGAAAAGGAAATAATGAATGATTAAATAAAAAACCCCGGGCTCTGCCCAGACCCGCCAAGGGGCGCAGCCCCTTGGAACCCCTTAAACGGGTCGAGGGGATCCCGCCAAAAACATCCCCTCGCGGGGTTTGGGGCAGAGCCCCAAATTATTCCAAAAAACGCGCCTCCCTTAAAAAAGGAGGCGCGTTTTTTTATCTTCCCAACTACGCAGAGCCCGAGCTATTTAATGGAGTAATCCATAGCGGCGAGATGCTGATAGTAGCGCCAACGGAGTTTGAGATCCTGTTCGCTTTTGGCAAGCAGCTTCGCCGCCGTTGCCGGATCGGCCTGCTGGAGGGTCTTGTAGCGCACTTCGCGGTAGATGTATTCCGACAGCGGAAGCGTCGGCTCCTTGCAGTCTATCGAAAGCGGGTTCTTGCCTTCGGCGATCAGCGCCGGGTTATAGCGCATCAGTATCCAATGGCCGGAGTCGACGGCCCTCTTCTGCTGCTCCAGGCCGTGGCTCATATCGATGCCGTGCGCGATGCAATGACTGTACGCCATGATCACTGACGGTCCGTCGTATGCCTCGGCTTCGAGGAACGTCTTCACCGTGTGCGCGTCGTTGGCGCCCATCGCCACGCGGCCGACATAAACGTCGCCGTATGCCATAGCCATCAGCCCAAGGTCCTTCTTGCCCATCTTCTTGCCGCCGGCCGCGAACTTCGCCACGGCGCCGCGCGGCGTCGATTTGGACATCTGGCCGCCGGTGTTGGAGTAGACCTCCGTGTCGAGCACGAGGATATTTACGTTACGTCCGCTCGCGATGACGTGATCGAGGCCGCCGTAACCGATGTCATAGGCCCAACCGTCGCCGCCCACTAGCCACACGCTCTTCTTGACGAGCGAGTCCGCTATGCTCAGCAGCTCGATCGCGTCCTGACAATCCATCCAGGAAAGTTTCTCCTTCAGGAGTTCGACCCTGTCGCGCTGTTCGATGATCTCCTTCTCGGCCTTCTGCGGCGCGTCTATTATCTGACGCGCGAAGTCCGCGCCGATCTCGCCGACTTCGCCGGAAAGTTTTTCGAGCAGCTCGCAGGCGTACTCGCGATGTTTGTCAATCGCGAGGCGGAAGCCGAGTCCGAACTCGGCTGCGTCCTCAAACAGCGAGTTGCTCCAAGCCGGCCCGCGCCCATCGTCGTCGATAGTCCAGGGTGTGGTCGGGAGGTTGCCGCAGTAGATCGAGCTGCAACCCGTGGCGTTCGCGATCAGCATCCTGTCGCCGAAGAGGCTGGACATCAGCTTGAGATACGGCGTCTCTCCGCATCCGCCGCAGGCGCCCGAGAACTCGAAGAGCGGCCGCAGGAGCTGAACGTCCTTCACGGCGCCATGGTTGAGTTCGTTGCGATCCACGTCCGGGATGCTGAGGAAGAATTCCCAATTCGCCCTCTCCGTCTCTCGCAGCGGGAGCTGTTTCGCCATGTTGAGGGCTTTCTTCTCAGGGTCTGCCTTGTTCTTGGCAGGGCAGTTGACCATGCAGAGGCTGCAGCCGATGCAATCCTCCGGCGAAACCTGCATCGTGTACTTCATGCCCGTGAATTTCGCTCCCCATTTCGCGTCTGCGGATTTGAACGTGGGAGGCGCATCCTTGAGCAGTTCCGCGTCGTACACCTTGCCGCGTATCGTGGCGTGCGGGCAGACGAGTCCGCACTTGCCGCACTGGATACAGACTTCGGGATCCCATACGGGGATATCTATCGCAATGTTGCGTTTCTCGTACTGAGAGGTGGCCGTCTCGTAAGCTCCGTTAGCCGGCATCGCCGACACCGGAAGTTTATTACCGTCGTTTACCATCATCGGCGCGAGTACCTCGCGGACGAAATCGGGCGAGTTGTCCGCGACGCCGGGCCTCATGTCGAACTTAGCGGTTGCCTCGGCGGGAACATTGATCTCGAACAGGTTGGCGAGCGTCGAGTCGACGGCGTCTATATTCTTCTTTACCACTTCTTCGCCCCTGCGCCCGTAAGTCTTTTTAATGGACGCCTTGATGGCTGCAATCGCTTCATCCTTGGGCAGAATATTACTGATCGCGAAGAAGCAAGTCTGCATGATCGTATTTATGTGCCCGCCCATGCCAGTCTCTTCGGCGATCGCTACGGCGTCGATCGTCCAGAGTTTTATCTTCTTCGAGATTATCCGGCGCTGAACGGAGAGAGGAAGGTGATCCCAGACTTCGTCCTTTCCGTAGGGGCTGTTGATAAGGAAAGTCGCGCCCTCTACGGCGTTCTTCAGCATGTTGAACCTCTCAAGGAACGAGAACTGGTGACATGCGATGAAATTCGCGTGGGATATGAAGTAGGAGGCGTAGATGGGGTTCGGCCCGAAGCGAAGGTGGCTGGTGGTGAACCCGCCCGACTTTTTGGAGTCGTATTCGAAGTAACCCTGGGCGTGATTATCGGTGTCCTCCCCGATTATCTTGATCGAATTCTTGTTGGCTCCGACCGTTCCGTCCGCGCCGAGCCCGTAGAACAGGCATCTGACGCACTTCGGATCCTCTGTCGAGAAATTGGCGTCGTACTCCAGGCTTGTGAAGGATACGTCGTCCTCTATGCCTACCGTGAAACCGTTCTTCGGATTCAGCCTGATCAGTTCGTCGTAAACGGCTTTCACCATCGCCGGCGTGAAGTCCTTCGACGACAATCCGTAGCGCCCGCCTATCACGGTGATGTCGCAGCGTCCCGACATGGCCTCGACGACGTCGAGGTAGAGCGGCTCGCCGGGAGCCGTCGGCTCTTTGCAGCGGTCGAGCACCGCGATCGATTTTACCGTCGCCGGCAGCGTGTTGAGGAACGTGCTGGTGTCAAATGGACGGTACAGGCGCACCACGAGCAGGCCGACCTTCTCGCCATTGGCGGCGAGGTGCTCGACAGTCTCGCGCGCGACGCTCGCGCCGCTGCCCATCATGACGATGACGCGTTCAGCGTCGTGCGCCCCGTAGTAGTCAAAGAGGTGGTAGCGGCGCCCCAGCTTCGTGGCGAAGCGGTTCATGGCGCGCTGAACTATGCTCGGCATCTCGTCGAAATACGGAGTGCAGGCCTCGCGCGATTGGAAGAAAGTGTCGGGATTCTGCGCCGTTCCGCGCAGCTCGGGACAGTCGGGCGTGAGCGATCTCGCCCTGTGTTCGTAAACCAGTTCCTGGTCGATCAATTCCCTCATGTCGTCGAAGGAAATTTCTTCAACTTTCATTACCTCATGGCTCGTTCGGAATCCGTCGAAGAAGTGGAGTATGGGTATCCTGCCCTCAAGCGTCGCCATCTGCGCGATCAGGGCCATGTCCATTACTTCCTGCACCGAATTGGAGCACAGCATCGCCCAGCCGGTGGAACGTGCCGCCATGACGTCCGAATGGTCTCCGAAGATCGAGAGCGCGTGAGTTGCCAGCGTGCGCGCGGAAACGTGCATTACGGCGCTGGTGAGTTCTCCCGCGATCTTGTACATGTTGGGGATCTTCAGCAGCAAGCCCTGGGAAGCGGTGAAAGTCGCGCAGAGAGCGCCGCTTTGCAAAGCTCCGTGATACGCGCCGGCCGCTCCGGCTTCGCTTTGCATTTCGACAACCGTCGGGATGGTCCCCCAGATATTCGGTTTGCCCTCGGCGCTCCACTGATCCGCCCATTCCCCCATGTTCGACGACGGGGTTATCGGATAGATTGCAATAACCTCGTTTGTTGCGTGGGCAACGTATGCCGCAGCTTCATTGCCGTCCAGTGTGACGTTGGTTCTAGTTGACATCTTTGCGTATCCTCCCGTGAATACCCGGGTTTTCCCGGGGCAGATTTTTTACAACGACCATCACAGACGCGATTGTTCACCTTGCACAATATACACAATATTATCATAAAGATTTACGAATATCGCGTATAATTTATATCGGAAGAAAATAAAACTACGAATCGTTCGTTTGATGAAATTAAAAGGTGCCCAAAAGATTGGAGCGAATAAAAGTGTTTTTGAATCGCGTATCGTATTCAGCGTCGAAAAAAAACCTCACAGCGTTATTTCTCGCGGCGCTTTTAGCGCTGGCCACGAAGACGGCATATGCCGCCGAAGCGGGGAGAATTATTATCGATCTTTCCATACCGGTTCTGCCCGCTGTCACAGGTTTGACACTCGGCGTCGGAATATCTCTCCCGGATGAAGCGCCCGATGGAATCTTCGAGGCGGAGGTAAGCGCCGAGTCGGGGTGGGGCGTCCTGTTGTTTGAGGATAGACCATCCGCATCGGGCAAAGTGCGCGTCTCAAAGGGATTGCCCGCAAGAGTGGAATACAGATGGTCGGGACTCGTCCAGCCGGACGCTCCGTCGTTAGAGACGATAAAGGCGGAAATACCCGCGCTCGGAATATCCGGCGAGAGAAATTTCAACGTGGGAATGGACCTCCGCATAAAGGAGATCGCTTTTCCCGGACAGTTGGAATCGGGCATTTTCAACGCTGTCGAAATAGTTTTGGAGGACACTTTTAATCCCCTGCTCGATGTCGCCGGTTTGCTCCGAAGGCTGGACATAAAGCCGGAGGTTTCGATGTCGCTCTCCTTTTTGTCTGACGACGGCGCGGAGACTGCCGAAGACCCGGTCGTCAGCGCCTTCTTCGAGCACATGGCCGAAGACGGCGAGCAAACGTATCCGGGACGTGATTTGATACCCGGCTCCGTTATATCTCAGCGCGGAGAATTTTTATGGCGGAGCGGAGAAGGCAAACCCACAGGTATAACGCCTCCGCCGAGCGGGCGTTACAGTATTGAAGCGGTGCTGAAATCCAACCTTGGCGGCCCGCCCATGAAAATATGGTCGTCGCCCGCGCTTGGCGCGGCGGCCGGAAACGCTCCCCGGACGGACCTTCCGGGACTTGCCGGCTCGACAGTCGCGATAATATCGCGGCTCGACGCGAACTCGGCCGCCGAAGCCGAGACCGCTGCCCGAAGATTCCTTGATTCCGGCGACGCGAATGGAGCGGCGGCGCTCGGTTCGTTGCTGCGGAAGTCTTTCGGAACGTCCTTCGTGGCTCCGCTGGGAAGATTTGCATCGGCGCTCGCTGCGTCAGACAGAGAGACGGCGGAGATAATCGATTTTCTGGAAGCGATAATAAAGGGTTTCGGCGACTCCGGCGTGCTGCTGTTCACAAGAAGCGGCGTCGCTGAATGGAGCCTCAGCTCGGGAGCCGCCGCGTTCGGCAGCGAACGCTACGTCGCGGTGCCGTTCTCAGACCGTCAGAACATCAGAGTGACGCTCACCGGCGCGCACACGGACGACGTGTCGCTTTGGAAACTAATTCCCGCCGGGACGAACACCAAGCTGTATGAAGCCGGCGATTGGATAATGGAGGTAACCGTATTTACCGCCGAAGTTATTCCGCCAAACTAATTTTATTGACGAACCCGAGTCCGGAGTGATACAATTGCTCGCGTTCGGGGCGTAGCGCAGTCTGGTTAGCGCGCGTGGTTCGGGACCACGAGGTCGGAAGTTCAAATCTTCTCGCCCCGACCAATATGAATTAATGAAAGCAGTCATGTCGAAAAAACAATCGGAAGACACAAACAAAACCGTAGCGCGAAACCGAAAGGCAAGGCACGAATACTTCATACTCGATGCGATCGAGACCGGCATCGTGCTCTCCGGAACCGAGATAAAATCCGTCCGCGCCGGGAGCGTCAACCTGCGCGACGGTTACGCGAAGGTCGAGGGCGGCGAGTTGTGGCTTTACAACGTCCACATATCGCCCTATGAAAAGGGCACTTACTACAACAAGGAGCCTATGCGCAAACGCAAATTGCTGGCGCACAGGAAGGAAATAATAAAACTCCTTGCCAAAACCAGAGAGAAGGGCTTAACTTTAATTCCCCT
>Ga0099364_10008723_pt1 | contig 14214 bp, 13 predicted proteins | sample TergutTh196P3_FD_73070 | JGI IMG/M metagenome (GOLD analysis project Ga0099364, IMG submission 73070) | Microcerotermes parvus P3 segment gut microbial communities from Pointe-Noire, Republic of the Congo - Th196 P3 | ecosystem: Host-associated > Arthropoda: Insects > Digestive system > Gut ... | reverse complement strand
CTGCCTCCATATTCACAGCATCTAAATCCCATCGAAAAGCTATGGGCAAACATCAAACGTACATGGCAAAACAAACAACAATATTCCATCGAACAAATTATTCAAGAGTCCAGTTAATTACGGGAAGCACTATACGCTTGCCGGATCGGATTCCAGCAACAACTCCATTACTGGTGATGCTGGCGGTAACACTCTTCTTGGCGGCAACGGGACGAAGGGCCGGCTGAATGGTGGATCTGGAGTCGACATAATCATTGGCAGGACTGGAAATGACTACCTTGCCGGTGGCGCTGGAGATGACATCTATGTTTTCTCAATCTGAGACGGTCAGGATACAATTTCTGACAGTCAAGGGTCGAACACGATTCGCTTTACGGATGTGAACGCAGGCGGAATTACTTTCTCTCGTTCCGGCAATGATCTGGTGATTGGCTATGGCGAGAATGATCGGATTGTCGCGCAATACCATTTCAGCAATGCCAATTACCGGATGGCGCAGATTGAATTTGCCAACGGCAAAGTGTATCAGTTGAACGACCTGCTCGCCCCAATTCCGTTTGTTACCGGAGTGGTGTATCAATTGAGCGATTTTATCCTGCATGAGCAGGAGCCGGTGATTGATGACGAAGAGGACGACTCGCTGGAAGAGGCCGCCCTTTACGGTGGTACAGAGGATGACGGAGAAGATGATGTTCTCTCCGTCGTAGCGGGAGACGATGATCTGGAGGATGAGCCAGATGGCGACACCATACAGACCGGGGCAGAGGATGATCCGTTGGATTATGGCGAAGATGATGTTCTTTCCAGCGTAGCGGGAGACGATGGCGAAGGCGAATTCTCTGACGGCATCATCAGCTTTACGGGGCTGAATCTGGATGAACCGGGCGCGACGGGCGATGGAGAAACTTTCCAGCCTGCTGGTGCAATACCGGATGGACTCATGGAGGAGCTATCTTCCGGCTTTGTCGAAGAAGACTATCTGTTGGACGATGGCGATTTGGTAGACGTGACGCTTGCCGGTGTTCAGTTGCCGGAGGAAGCGCATTACGGCCTGTAAGCGAAACGCAAAAAAAGCTGTGTCCGACCGATTGCCCCCGGCTCACCCAACCGAGGGCAATCGATTAATGCGCATATACCTATAGAACAGGCTGCGCCAGTTCACAAAAAAACCGGCTCGGGTTCAAGATGAATGCCGAAGCGGGCGAAGACCGCTTCCCGCACGGCGCGGGCAAGGTTTTGCACATCGGCAAAGCGAGCGCCGCCCCGGTTGACCAGAACCAATGCCTGCGCCTCGTGCATTCCGACAGGCCCCAGATTACGGCCCTTCCAGCCCGCTTTTTCAATCAGCCAACCGGCGGCAAGTTTGACATTGCCATCCGCCTGCGGATAGGCGGGCAGATCGGGATAGGCAGAAGTCAACGCGGCGGCAAGATTTTGAGCGACGACCGGATTCTGGAAAAAGCTGCCGACATTGGGAAGTTTTACCGGATCGGGTAATTTCTCCCGGCGAATGCCCATCACCGTCTCCGCTACTTGCTGCGGTGTGGGAGTACGGATGCCGCGCTCTTGCAGACGCGCTTCAATATCTCCGTATCCGGCGCGCGGACGCCAATGTTTCGGCAGACGAAACACTACGCCAAGAATGGCGTAACGCCCCAACAGATGCCAGCCTTCCTGCTTGAAAACACTTGTCCGGTAAGCAAACTGGCACTCGGCGGCGGAAAAACGGCGAATTTCGCCGCTTATGCAATCGAAGGCTTCCAGTTCATACAAAAAATCTCCTACTTCCACGCCGTAAGCGCCGATGTTTTGCACAGGCGCGGCGCCGACCGTGCCGGGAATGAGGGAGAGATTTTCCAGTCCCGGATAGCCGTTTTTTAACGTCCATTGGGTAAAGGCGTGCCAGTTTTCTCCGGCGGCGGCGGCAACATAATGGTAATCACCGTCTTCGTCCGCCAGTTTGCGCCCTTTTAATTCCATTTTCAGTACCAGGCCGGGAAAGTCGCCGGTCAGCACCAGATTGGAGCCTTCGCCGAGAATAAAGTGATGCAGGCGGGAGAGGTCGGGATGACGCGCGAGCATTGCGAGTTGTTCGCGCGTCTCGATGCTGGCGAAGAATTCAGCGCGGGCAGGGAGACCCAGCGTGTTGCGGGCGGCAAGATTGGCTTTGGGGACGATGCAGTCGGGCAGCATGAGAAGTGGGAAATGAGAAGCGGGAATAATCAGCGAATGGGAAAAATACGATCATAGGCGAGATTGTAAACGTAGGCATAGCCGACGTAAGCCAGGGCAAGACCGAGATCGGCGGTAAGCGCGAACCAGAAGCCCATGCCTGTCCACAGCATGATGACAGGCAGGGTAAAGAGGATCAACCCGCCTTCAAAGCCGCAGGCGTGCGCCAGACGTAAGCAGAAAGGTCGCAGGTCGGCGGGGCGACGAGCAAGCCGCCGCTCAATCCGGTCGAACAGGTCGCAATAAATGGCGTTCCAGAACATGGCAATGCAGGAAAGAATGAGCAGGAGGCAGACAGAGGAGAGAATAGCTTCGCCGCTTGTCAGGGCAAACAAGGGGGCAAGCAGAAGCAAACCGATGATTTCAAACAGGATAACCTGTCGCGCCCGGTCGGCAAAGGTACGCAGGGGAACGGAAGAAAGAGGGTCAGACATAGCGTAGCGGATAACGGAAAAATTGCTTCATTTTGCCGAATTATGAAGGGTTACTGCCGCGCCGCCCTACACCAAAACCACAGTGCACTACGCCGCGCCAGCGTGTGGTTTACCAGCCTACGCATTATCAAGTCGGCGCATCCGGTGGTCTACACACCACGCCACGCTACGCGCCCAACAATACTGTCGCCATTGCCGTTGATACTGCTCCTGGCGGCATAATCGGACATGAATTTGGTCAGCATAATCCGGCTGCCACCATCGGTGGCGCAGTTCTCGGCGGCGTAATCGCCAACCGCCTAAGTCGCTAAATGGTAACGAGTTACCCACAGCAGTGGCACAGCAGCGGATATGCAAACAAAATCAAGAGCCGCCCCGCATCGTTGGAGCAGGGCGGGCGAAACGATTATAAACAACGCTTGCTATAAAGCAGGAACGCCACTAAAATAACTCTTAGAGCTATCCTAATGGCTCGCTGCCAACGACTTTGGTAGGGTCTTGGTTCCAAAAGTGAAACACCTCCCTTCCGGGCGATGATTCACCTAGCTGCGCCCCCACAGGCGCAATCAGGTGCGCCCGGACAGGAGAATATCTTAAAAACCGCCATGCCTGGCGGTTTTTTATCAAGGCGCACATGGAATAAACTGCTCTTCACAATTCATGCAAAGGGTTTGGAAAAAGCGCAATGGGTTTGAAAAAACGGTAGTGTCGCAGTTTGAAAGCAAGTTCAGCGATGCGCAGCAATACTCGCAGGGGCGCGATAAATCGCGCCCCTGCATGTTGCCGTAAACCCCGCTATCCCCCCGTAAACTCAACACATATTTCAAACCGGAATACTACCGAAAAAATACAAGATGATTTGAAAAAGCGCAAGGTGATAGAATTACCCTTTTTCAGTTTTTTCCGAAGGATGTCTCATGATTGGTCTTGCCTATGCTCAGGAAGCTGCCGCTGCCGCCCCGCCGGGAGGGTTCGTGCAGTTTTTGCCGCTGATTCTGTTTGTTGTCGTCATCTGGTTCCTGATGATCCGTCCCCAGATGCGGCGGGCGAAAGAACACAAGCAACTGGTGGGAAGCCTGCAAAAAGGAGATGAAGTCGTCACCCAGGGCGGCATTGCCGGGAGGATAACCAAAGTGGGCGAAGCCTATGTTTCCCTGGAAATGTTATCCGGCGCGGAGGCGCTTATGCAGCGCGACGCGGTTGTGCTGGTGTTGCCGAAAGGAACGCTGAAAGCCGTTCTTTGAGTGTTGCCGCCTGCTGGTTAGGCGGTTTTACTGGTTATTTTTCCCACAGGTAGTTCATGAAACGCTATCCCCTCTGGAAATATGTGACGGTTGTCCTCGCGCTGGCGCTTGGCTTTTTTTATACACTGCCCAATTTTTACGGCAAGTCCCCTGCCGTGCAAATCTCGCCCAACCGGGCAACCATTAAGGTCGACGCCGCCATGACGTCGAGGATCGAAGCCATCCTGAAGGACGCAGGCATTGAGAACAACGGCATTTTCGCCGAAGGCAGTGGCATCAAGGCGCGCTTTACCGACGTTGAGCAGCAGATGCGGGCGCGTTCGGCGCTGGAAAAGGCGCTCAATCCGAATGCGGAAGACCCGGATTATGTGGTGGCGCTGAACCTGCTCTCCGCCTCCCCCGCCTGGCTCACCGACGCTGGCGCGCTGCCCATGTATCTGGGTCTGGATTTGCGGGGCGGGATCCACTTCCTCATGCAAGTGGATATGCCGGGCGCGGAACAAAAACGCCTGGATTCTCTTGCCGCCGAGCTGCGCACATTGTTACGCGACCGCAATTTGCGACATGCCGGCATCAGCCCGACAGGCAAGACAATTGCCATCGCCTTTCGGGACGGAGATACCCAACAACAGGCACGCGCCCTGATAGAGCGGAACATTCCCGACCTCTCCCTTGTCGTGGAAGGCGAAACGCTGGTCGCCAGCCTTAGCGCCGAGGCGACTGCTTCCCTTGCCAAAAATTCAGTGCAGCAGAATATCAACACCCTGCACAACCGGATCAATGAATTGGGCGTCGCGGAGCCGGTTATCGCGCAGCAGGGCGCAAGCCGTATCGTGGTGCAGTTGCCGGGCATTCAGGATACAGCCAAGGCCAAGGATATTCTGGGGCGTACCGCAACCCTGGAAATACGACTGGTGGATGAAACGCCAGGCGCGCTGGAAAAAGCCCTTAGAGGGGAGATTCCCTTCAACACGGAACTGTTTTACGAGCGGGATCGCAGCGGCGGCGAATATCCCATTCTGCTAAAAAAACAGGTGGAGCTGACCGGAGAGCATTTAACCGACGCGCAGCCGGGCTTTGACGAAAACGGGCAGCCCGCCGTGCATTTGGGTTTCAATTCCACCGGCGCTCGCATTTTCCGCGATGTCAGCCGGGAGAACATCGGCAAGCGCATGGCGATTCTGCTGTTTGAGAAAGGCAGGGGCGAGGTTGTGACCGCGCCGGTGATTCGGGATGAAATTGGCGGCGGGCGGGTGCAGATTTCAGGGCGGATGACCAGCATTGAAGCCAGCGACGTTGCTCTTCTTCTGCGCTCCGGCTCACTGGCCGCGCCGATGGAAATCATTGAAGAGCGCACGATCGGCCCTTCCCAGGGAGCGGAAAATATCAAAAAAGGCTTCAACTCGGCCTTGTGGGGCTTTGTCGCCATCGTGGCCTTCATGTGCCTCTATTACCTGCTGTTCGGGGTCATTTCCGCAATGGCGCTTTCCGCCAATGTGTTATTCCTGATAGCCCTGCTTTCCATATTGCAGGCAACCCTGACCCTTCCCGGCATCGCGGCGATTGCGCTGACCATAGGCATGGCGATTGACGCCAACGTGCTCATCAACGAGCGCATCCGGGAAGAATTGCGCGCCGGAATGCCGCCGCATTCGGCGATTACCGCCGGCTATGAACGGGCTTTCGATACGATTCTCGACGCCAACATCACCACCATGATCGCGGGTCTGGCGCTGCTGATTTTCGGCGTTGGCCCGGTGCGTGGCTTTGCGGTGGTGCTCTGCATCGGCATTCTGACCTCCATCTTTTCCGCCGTAGTGGTTTCCAGGGTACTGGTAGAGCTTGCCTATGGGCGTAAAAAGAAACTTGTCAGTATCGCAATCGGGCAGATATGGAAGCCGGAAGCGGATACTGCAACCGGAAAGAAAAAGTAAGGAGCACTTGAGATGGAATTTTTCCGTATCAGAAAAGATATTCCCTTCATGCGCTATGCGCCGGTATTCAATGTCATTTCCCTTATTATCTTTGTGCTGGCGGTGTTCTTTCTGGCGACGCGCGGCCTCAATTTCTCCATGGAGTTTACCGGCGGCACGCTGGTTGAGGTGCGTTATGAGCAGGCGGCGAATACCGCCGCCATGCGAACCGCTTTGGTTGACGCGGGTTATACCGAGTTTGTCGTGCAGAATTTCGGCTCGCCGGAAGATGTGTTGATTCGGCTACCCTTGAAAGACATGACGGAAGAAGACGCTGCCGCCGACCAAAACATGGCGCGGCAGGGCGAGGCGGTGCTGGCGGCGCTGACCGCCCAGCCGGACGCGGCAACGCCGGAATTGCGCCGGGTGGAATTCGTGGGCGCGCAGGTCGGCAGGGAAATGGCTGAAAGCGGCGCGTTGGCGCTTCTCGTGGTCGTCATCGGCATCATGATTTATCTGGCGTTTCGCTTTGAATGGCGTTTTGGCCTTGCCGCGATTCTCGCCAACATGCACGATATCATCATCGTCATGGGCTTTTTCGCCTTTTTCCAATGGGAATTTTCCCTGCCTGTGCTTGCTGCGGTGCTTGCTGTAATGGGCTATTCAGTCAATGAATCGGTGATTATCTTCGACCGGGTGCGGGAAACTTTCAAGAAGACGCGCGGCATGGAGACGCCGCAGATTCTCAATCACGCCATTACCCGCACCATTTCCCGTACCATAATCACGCACGGCTCGACCCAGTTCATGGTTTTGTCCATGCTGATATTCGGCGGCGAAGCACTGCACTATTTTGCGCTCGCGCTGACCATCGGCATTTGCTTTAATGTGTACTCGGCAGTGCTCGTATCGTCGCCCATCGTGATGTGGCTGGGCGTCTCCCGCGAGCAGTTCATCAAGCATCCAAAGCCCCAGGACGCAACCCGTACTGCCGATGGCGCTTGTGTCTGACGTAGAGGAAAACGATATGCAAAAAATCAGGATTTGGGATATTCCGACCCGCTTGTTTCACTGGCTGCTGGTACTTGCTATCGCGCTCCTGTTCATTACCGGTATCGAAGGCGGCAACTGCATAATATGGCACGGCAGACTGGGCATTTTCGTCGCGGCATTGCTGGCTTTCCGTTTGGTTTGGGGGGTGATCGGCTCGACCTATGCCCGTTTTCTCCAGTTTTTCCCCACGCCATCTGCGGTCATTGCTTACCTGCAAGGCAAATGGCATGGCCTGGGACATAACCCGTTAGGCGCGTTTTCTGTATTTGCCCTGTTGCTGTTGATTCTGGCGCAGACGCTCACCGGCCTGGTGAGCAACGATGAAATCAGTTTCTACGGCCCGCTGTACAAGCTGGTTGACAGTGGTCTTTCCCTCAGGCTGACCGGCCTGCACAAAGAGCTTGCCTATTATGGCCTTGCCGTATTCGTCGGTCTGCATGTGGCCTCTATGCTGTTCTACAAGCTGGTGAAAAAAAACGACCTGCTCACTCCCATGTTGACCGGCAGGAAAGAGGTATCAGCGCAGGATGCGGACAAGGGTTACAAGGGCGGCGGCTTTTTGCCGCTTGTCGTGGCGCTGCTGTTTGCCGCGCTGGCGGCCTGGGGCGCGTCCGGGGAATGGATTCCCAAGCCTCCCCCGCCTGCCGCTGTGGAAACGCCAGACTGGTAATGTTTGTTACGTAGGCTGGGGTGAGCGAAACGAACCCCAACATCATTCCCAAACAGCTAAAACGTTGGGGTGCGCTACGCTCACCCCAACCTACACTAAATTTTTTAAATAGGTATCACCATGCCGGAATCACATGAAATTCTGCTCGTCCTTGTCACCATGCCCGACCGGGAAAGCGGTGAGCAATTGGCGGCGGCACTGGTGGAAAACCGCCTTGCCGCCTGTGTGAATCTTCTCTCCCCTTGTTATTCGGTGTATCGCTGGCAGGGCAAGGTGGAGCGGGCGGAAGAAATCCCCCTGTTCATCAAAACCGGCAGGGCAAACTATCCGGCGCTGGAAACCTTTATCCGCGCCAATCACCCTTATGAATTGCCGGAAATCATTGCCCTGCCGCTGGCGGAAGGGTTGCCGCCTTATCTCGATTGGGTAAAAGCTATGTGTAATGAAGAAGGGAACGCGACAGGCGGGGGCGGGGAAAACACGTCATGCGTCTAATAAAATGGTTGTGGATTTTTTTCTGGGTAGTTGGGGCGATTCTGCCGGTTTGGGCGGAGGATTTTTTGGATCCCCGGATTGCCTTTCAGCCATCGGTACGCACGCTGGATGCCGCTACTCTGGAAGTGAGTTTTGCCATTGCGCCCGGCTATTATCTTTATCGGGATAATTTTCGCTTCAAAAGCGAGTCGCCTACCCTTCTCGCCCCACGCTTGCCGCCAGGTAAGGAAAAGATGGATGAAATCTTTGGTCGGGTAGAAGTTTTTTATGATTCGGTCGCCATTGTTCTACCGGTGGAGCGTAACGCTTCCGGCAGGCTTCAGTTTCCTCTGGAAGTGACTTCACAGGGTTGCGCGGAATCTGGCCTGTGCTATCTGCCGCAGACGCAGGTTTTGAACGCTGAACTTCCTTCCGAGGCGGAAGCGGCAGCCCGTGCGCAGGCGGAGAATGCGGATGCAACAGCGGATGAAAGCGGTTTCTTTGCCCAACTGCTCGCTCGCGCCAACTTCTGGGGCAAGCTCTTTCTTTCCTTTTTGGCGGGGTTGGGGCTGGCGCTTACGCCCTGCATGTACCCCATGTTTCCCATTCTCTCCAGCATTATTGTGGGGCAGAAAGAAACGCCCGGCAGGGCGCGTTCCTTCCTGCTCTCGCTGGCCTATGTGTTGGGCATGGCGCTGGTCTATGCAGCCGCCGGAGTGGCGGCGGGATTTTTCGGCGTGCTCCTGTCCGGCTATCTGCAAAATGTCTGGGTATTGTCTTTCTTCGCTCTGGTTTTTGTGGCGCTGGCGCTCGCCATGCTTGGCGCATACCACCTGCAACTGCCGGTTGCTTTGCAAGGTTTTTTTGCGCGGCATTCCCGCCGCTTTCATGGCGGGCATTTGCCCGCGGTCTTTCTGATGGGCGCGATTTCCGCCCTGATAATAGGCCCTTGCGTTGCCGCGCCGTTGGCGGGCGCGTTGCTCTATATCGGACAGACCGGCGACGCCTTTCTGGGCGGGCTTATCCTCTTCGTCATGGCGTTGGGCATGGGCATGCCGCTGCTTGCCCTTGGCCTTTCCGCAGGCGTGCTGCTGCCCAGAGCCGGAATCTGGATGGACGGGGTGAAAAAAACTTTTGGCTTTTTGCTGCTGGCGACTGCCGTCTGGATCATCACCCCGGTTATCCCCGCGCCCGCTGTGCTGGTGGGCTATGGGGTAGTTCTGCTGGGCGCGGCGGTGTTTTTGCGCGTTCTCGAAGCGTTGCCGAAGGAGGCCAAACCCGGCGCGTATCTGCGTAAATTACTGGCGCTTCTCTTCCTTCTCTGGGGCGCGGCGCTTTTTGTCGGCGCGCTTTCCGGCGGGCGTGATCCTTTGCAACCGCTGGCTCACTTGAATTTTGCGGGGAGCGCGGAAACCGCGAAAAGAACCGGACACGTCAGCGAGCTGCCTTTTGAGAAGGTGGCAAGCCTTGCCGAGCTTGAGACACGGCTTCAGAGTTCAGCCGGACGGCCTTTAATGCTGGATTTTTACGCCGACTGGTGCGGTGATTGCAAGAAAATGGAGCGCCTTACCTTTTCCAACCCGGAAGTTCGCGCCCGTCTTGATTCCTTTGTTTTGTTGCAGGTAGATGTGACCGCCAGCAACGAAGCCGACCGCGAACTGCTGCGCCGCTTTCAGCTTTTCGGCCCACCCGGCATCGTGTTCTTTGACGCGACGGGACAGGAAATATCCGGGGTGCGGGTCGTCGGTTTCCAGAACGCGGAACGCTTCTTGAAAACTCTGGATCAGGTAGCAAAATAAGCGGAGATTAACCTACTCCATCCCCGCCCAAACCCTCTCCTTGAAAGGGAGGGCTTTGTTTCAGTCTTTCCCATGCGACGATACGTTTCTTCCTCCAAGCTCTCCACGCCCATAGCTCCTGAAAGGATCATGCCGACTTTGCGGCGGCTCTGGCCTTATCTGTGGCAATACCGAACAAGGGTTGTACTGGCGCTCCTCTGTCTGATCGGGGCGAAACTCGCGGCTGTTGCTGCGCCTCTCACTTTCCGGCAGATTGTGGATAACCTTGATCCGGCACATCTGGCAATCTCTTTTCCGCTCGTCCTGTTGTGCCTCTACGGAGTCTTGCGGTTCGCCACCTCGCTGTTTACCGAGATGCGCGAAATCATTTTTGCGCGAGTTACCCAGCAATGTATTCGTCGGCTGGCGCTGGAGGTGTTTTGCCATTTGCACGCGCTTTCACTCCGCTTTCATCTGGAACGGCAGACCGGCGGCATGTCGCGCGACATCGAGCGGGGTACTCACGCGATTGCGACCCTAATCAATTACACCCTGTATTCCATTTTGCCGACTCTGGTGGAAATCACTCTGGTGCTGGTGATTTTGTGGCGGGAGTTTCCGCCGATATTTGCGCTTGTCACTTTCACTTCTCTCTTGCTCTATGGATTGTTTACCGTGCTGGTCAGCAATTGGCGAATCGGCATTCGCCGCGAGGTCAACGAGACGGATTCAGCCGCAAACAGCCGCGCCATTGACAGCCTCCTCAATTATGAGACTGTCAAGTATTTCAGCAACGAGGCGTTTGAGGCGCGTGCCTACGACGAACACATGGAAAGATGGGCTGACGCTTCGACGAAAAGTCAGATTACGCTCTCCTTCCTCAATCTGGGGCAGCAATTCATCGTTGCCATCGGCGTGATAGTGATGATGTGGCTGACGGCAAAGGGAGTAGCGGAAGGAAAAATGACGGTAGGCGACCTGGTGCTGGTCAATGCATTTTTGATGCAGCTTTACCTGCCGCTCAATTTTCTCGGTGTTGTCTACCGCGAGCTGCGCCAGGCGATGACGGATATTGAGCGAATGTTCGGTCTGCTCTCTACCCATCAGGAAGTGGCGGATCGCTCGGACGCGATTCCGTTACCTGCCGGAACGCAGGAAGTGCGTTTTGAATCCGTCTGCTTTTCTTATGACCCGGCGCGTCCCATTCTCCTTGGGGTAGATTTTGTCATTCCTGCCGGACGCACGGTAGCTGTGGTGGGTACTTCCGGCGCGGGTAAATCCACGTTAGCAAGGCTCATGTTCCGGTTTTATGAAGTCACGGAAGGCGCGATTACCTGCAATGGTCGGGATATCCGCGCCTTTACCCAGGAGAGTCTGCGCGCGGCTATCGGCATCGTGCCGCAGGATACCGTGCTCTTTAACGACACCATTTATTACAATATCCGCTATGGACATCCTGAGGCCAGCCGGGAAGAAGTGCTTGCCGCCGCCGAGGCCGCGCAACTTGTTGGGTTTGTCGAAAGCCTGCCGGATGGCTGGGAGACCAGAGTGGGCGAGCGCGGCTTGAAACTCTCCGGCGGCGAAAAACAGCGGGTGGCGATTGCCCGCGCTCTCTTAAAAAATCCGGCCATCCTGATTTTCGACGAAGCGACTTCGGCGCTGGATTCGCATACCGAATGGGCGATTCAGAACCAACTGGAAACGGCGGCGCGCGGACGTACCACGCTGGTTATCGCGCATCGTCTCTCCACCGTGATGAACGCCGATGAGATTCTGGTCATGGAAGAAGGAAAAATTGCCGAACGCGGTCGGCATAGCGAACTTTTGGCGCAAGGCGGTATCTACGCGCGGATGTGGGAGCGGCAACGCAGAAGAGACGAGGCGGAAGATGCGGACTGAACAAGTACGCCGCGTCAAACGTAAAATTGACGGCGCGCTCCTGCTGAACAAGCCAAAGGGCATGTCGTCCAACGCGGCGTTGCAGCGAGCGCGTTGGCTCTTGCAGGCGGAGAAGGCAGGTCATACCGGCACGCTTGACCCAATGGCTACCGGCCTGTTGCCGCTTTGCTTCGGTGAGGCGACCAAGTTTTCCGCCGATCTGCTACATGCCGACAAAACCTACCGCGCCAAAGCGCGTTTGGGCGTCACCACCACGACGGGAGACGCGGAAGGTGAGATTAGGGAAATTCGCCCTGTTTGCTTCGATGCGGCGCGGCTGGCTGAAACGCTCGCGGCCTTTACCGGCGAGATCAGGCAGATTCCGCCGATGCACTCCGCCCTGAAGTTACAAGGAAGACCTCTGTATGAATTAGCGCGGCAGGGCGTGGAAGTAACAAGGGAGGCCAGGCCGGTATGGATTCATCGTCTTGAACTTCTGGCCTGTGAGTTGACGGGGGATGCGCCCTGGCTGGAACTGGAGGTATGTTGCGGCAAGGGAACCTATATTCGCGCTCTGGCGGAAGACATCGGCGAGGCGTTGGGATGCGGCGCGCATCTTGCCGAGTTGTGCCGCACTGCCGTTGGTGACTTGACATTGACGATGGCGCATTCCACGGAAGAACTGGAAACACTGGCTGCCAATGAGCCGCAGGCGCTTACCGATATGCTGCTTCCCGTAGATCATCTCCTCCTTTCCCTGCCTGTTGCTTGTCTGAGTGATACGGAAAGCGAACGATTTAGCCACGGCAATCCTGTTGAGTACACCGAGCTTGCCGGGGAGGGAACGAAAATCCGGGTCTATACCGCAAGCAGCAGACTGTTGGGGGTAGGGGAGATGAAGGTGGACGGCAAACTGTGGCCGAAACGTTTGTTGGCGGTCTTGCAGACGGCAATTGAAGAACCGATTCTGCGGATATAGGGTTTAAATTCGCTCTCCTCCCAACCTACGGACTGCTCGGCTTGGCGTGACTTTCATGCGATTGCTTTGGGAGGCCCTCTTTTCAAAACGGTATAAAATGTAATTGTTTTTTTGATTCAGGAGCCATCATGATTGCCTGGTTGTTGATTTTGCTGGCGCTGTTTACGCCATTCGCCGCATTGGCGACAGAATCTGCTCCGCAGGGAGTGTGGAGCGGAACTCTGGGAACAAAAGCCATCGTTGTCTGTTTCAATGGATCTGGAGAAGGAAGTTATTACTATGTCGCTTATCTTGATCCCATTTATCTTAAAAAAGAAAGCAATTATTGGTATGAATATGAACCAAGCAATAAAAAAATACAACAATTGGATCTTTCTGTTCCGAAAAATAATGCCATTACTGGCACTTGGAGCAATTTAGAAACAGGAAAAACTTTTCCCATAAATCTTACTCTTGTAGACGGCAATGACGATGAACGCGCGTGCGCGCGGGATTCATTCAACCTGCGTCTGGAAAAAAACATACCGAAGGTTAAAAAAGGAAAGATTATTTAATTTTCGCCAGAACGTTCATATCGGACATTGCGATTTGCGGGGCAGGAAACTGTCGAACTCTTTGGTACTGAACCCGTGCTTGAACGGATCAATTCACAGCTAAAACCGGATCAGAGCAAAGAGATTCTTGATGATTATTTTGCTACGAGACGCCTCCGATTGGGTAGTCATGGATATTATCAGGACGATGAAATTAGTACTAGCGTTAGCTACTGGGACTCAAACTTCATCACAATAAATTACTATTGAACCGGCAATTAAGGTTTGACTTTTCAAGGCACGCCCCATGTGGGCCGAAATGGCAAATATGATGCAACCCTTAATTGCCGGGTGAATATATATGGTATTTTGGAACTGGAACGTCGGGAATTTCAATCTACAATCGTACCTGGAGCACCAAAACAGGAAAGGAAATTGATTTCTGGAAATGGTTTGGAATGGACTCGGTCACTTACTCTGGTTATTCGGATTTACCACCTAAATTGGAGAAATTTCTGTACAAAAATTATGAAAGAGATCCTGAGTGTGAGGATACACCAAGAGGCTCTTACATGATAACTCCAGTAAAAGATGGACTCGACATTTCCGGAGGTGGCTGGAGGTACATTTGCGTGGATTCATTCTTTGTCCCCTACGAAAAGCTATACCCGTTCCTGACCCCTGCCGGGAAGAAAGCCGTCGATTCCATTTTGAGCCGGAAATGACTCCAGCTCACGACAGGACTCCAGAAAAGCTCGTAGGTTATTGAAGCGGTCATTAGGCAGTGTAGTCAATAGATTGTATAATATCTGAGTTTTTGGAAACCGGGAGAAATTTTATGCAACAGGCACACAGACGGCACGACATATCCGATACAGTCTGGCAGATTTTGGAACCTAATTTGCTTGGTCGTAAGGGAACCTGGGGAGGAAATGCCCGCGACAATCGCAAATTTATCAATGCGGTTTTCTGGATTCTACGCACAGGCGCTCCATGGCGGGATTTACCGCCGGATTATGGAAATTG
>Ga0099364_10008722_pt1 | contig 14216 bp, 13 predicted proteins | sample TergutTh196P3_FD_73070 | JGI IMG/M metagenome (GOLD analysis project Ga0099364, IMG submission 73070) | Microcerotermes parvus P3 segment gut microbial communities from Pointe-Noire, Republic of the Congo - Th196 P3 | ecosystem: Host-associated > Arthropoda: Insects > Digestive system > Gut ... | reverse complement strand
AGGCGAAATGCCGGACCCCGTTCCGGAGGTCGTCATCTCCGCGCCGACGCAGACGACGCTGGCCCCCGCGCCGACGCCTTCGCCGGAGCCGACGCCGACCTTGCCGATCGAACCCGAGCCTGAGCCGGAACCCGAGCCGGAACCCCCTCCCCCGCCCATGCCGTGGGAATTGTTCTCGCCGCATTTTGTTGAAGAAACCGACCCATCAAGCGAACATATCAATTACAGATATGACATTCAGATGGACGGGCGTATCGTGGACGAATACCTCAATCCGGATCCCATATTCTTCGGCATGCCGGAAACATACGTCAAAACGGAAAGCATAACGACCTTCCGGGGCAACAATTTCCGCAATAATCCCACGTTCGGCACGGCAATAATCACGGAGGAAAAGCTTACTGAAATATACCGTCTCGGCACAAGCAGCCTCAACCACTGGACCGGGGTAGGATGGTCGGGCCAGCCGGCAATCGTGAAATGGGACTATGAGCTACAACAAAAGATGAACATCCTGCCCGGCAAAATAGAAAAAGAAGGGCTCATTGAAGTCATTCAAGGCGCGACGGACGGCTATGTGTACTTTTTCGATTTGGAAGACGGAGGCCGAACGAGGCAGCCGCTCAGATACGGCGAACCGATAAAAGGCGGCGTATCCGTTGACCCGCGCGGGTATCCGATCCTGTACATCGGCCAGGGCGACCAATTCGGCGGACGAACAGGGTTTGCCATGTATTCGCTTTTGGACTTAAAAGAAATCTACTTTCTGAACGGCCACGACCCATTCTCCCCGCGTTTTTGGGGAATATTCGATTCTAACCCGCTATTTGACATACCGAACGACCGCATGTTTGAATGCGGCGAAAACGGAGTGATATACAATATAAAGCTGAATACGGATTTCGACGGCGAGGCCGGCACGATATCCGTCAATCCCGAAATCGTCCGCTACCGCTACACGACGAACCTCAACCAGAGAAGATCGTGGGGAATGGAAAGCTCGCCCTCGATATTTATGAACTATTTATTCATCGCCGACAACGGCGGCGTAGTGCAGTGCGTGGATTTGATGACATTCACGCCTGTGTGGGCGCGTGACTGCATGGACGACAGCGACTCGTCAATGGTGCTGGATTGGGAGGAAGAGACGCAGACGCTTGCGCTCTACACCGGCAGCCAGACGGACTATCAGAGGCTTGCGTATATCCGCAAGCTAAACGCCGAGAACGGCGATTTGATGTGGGAATACACATACCCATGCCTGACCGACCGGGCCGTCAGCGGCGGCGTGCTTGCCACTCCGGTGATCGGACGTGAGGACATGTCAAATCTTGTCGTCTTCTGGGTCGGCAAGGTGATTGGCATGGGCGGCGGCGGCGCGCTAGTGGCATTCGACAAAGCTAGCGGGGAGGTGGTATGGGAAAACATCATGCCCAGCTACGGATGGAGCTCGCCTGTCGGCGTATATACCGAGGGCGGCAAGGGATACATCGTAGTCTGTGACGCCGCCGGCAGAATGTTTCTGATCCGCGGCACCACCGGCGAGATTCTCGACACCATTCAACTGGGAGGCAACGTGGAAGCCTCTCCCGCCGTGTATGGCAACATGATAGTGGTCGGCACGCGCGCAAACACGATCTTCGGGATAAAAATATCGTAATGCGCCCTGCCTAATTCTCTTCCTCAGTGTAAAGCAGCGAAACGCAAGACAAACTTTTGTCCGTCAGGACGGTCTCACCGTCCACCTCAACGACCGGATATTCAACGTTTTGCAAATCGACGTACATCACCTTGCCAACCCTGTTATCCGATAAAGACACCTGCTTGCCCACCATCTCATTTGACATGCTTTGGACAAAAACGCTGACAAGCTCCCCATCCAGCTCCGTATCGCGCAGGCTTTCTATGATAGACAGAATTCTGAACGGACTGTTGGGGGATTTATATGAACGCCGCGAAACCATCGCGTCGTAAATATCCGAAACGGCGGTTATACGCGCCATGAAAGGTATGCCACTGCCGGAAAGCCCGTCGGGATAGCCCCTCCCGTTGATTTTCTCGTGGTGCCCGCGCGCCGCTTGCCGCACCGTATCAGGGAAGTCGGACATAAGGTTGCCGCTGAACACGGGATGGGTCTTGATGACTTCAAATTCCACGATCGTCAGCGGGCGCGGAAGGCTCAAAATCTTGTGCGGTATCGAAGCCTTGCCGCAATCGTGCAGCAACCCGATCAAAACCAATGTGTCGACGTCCGCTTTCTTCATCCCCAGCCAATTTCCGAGCAGGCCGTTCAACATCCCGACATTGACGCAGTGCCGCTGCAGATACTCATCGGCGGACGAAAGGGCGCTCACCAAATCCACTATGACCGACGGCGCCGTCGTCTCCACCGTTCGCGCCAGTTCTTCGGATACCGACGACAGCTCCGCAAGCGACGGGGTTTCCTCGTGGGAAATCCTTTCCAGGATTTCTATGGCCTCCTGCTTGATGTCAGTATAACCGATTTCATCTTCCAACGCCTGAGTCAACGGCGCGTTAAGAATGGCGTCGCGCCTTTTGAGAATAAGCTTCAGCGTCTCGGCTGAAAAACAAATCTGGCCCGCGCCTTCGTTGAACTTCTTGAGCTTCTCTATCCTATCCTCGGTGAGAACGCCCCCTTCAGGCACGAGAATCAGAGACATGTCAGTGTTATAAATAGGCTGTGGGACGACCATTCCCGGATAAAGGTCATCTATCGAACCATGCAAATAATTGCCCTTCATGGCACACCACCCCTTGATTCAATTCGTAATGCGTAATTATCTGATGCCGCCATAGCATTTTTCAAAAAAGCTTGCAGCCGTAGTCTGAGTGTTCGCCGGCGTCAACAAGGTTTACGACGTGCGCGTTCAACAGTTTCTTCCTATTGCCGATATCCATGACTATATGAACCATGTCGTCGATAGAAAGCGAATTAGGCTTCATCCTGATGCGGATGCCGCCCCTGCTGATGTTGACAAGCTCCGCATCCTGAGGCGAATGCAGACGATAAGCCTTGCCTTCATCCAAATACTCGGTAACGCTTACAGTCCCGTTTATCTCATATCTGGCTTCGCCGCGCTTCTCAACAAACATAAACAAAACCTTCCGGAACGAAAAATAATCTAATCATTGAACATTGTAACATAGGTCACATACGATTCTCAACAACAAATTGCGCCCTTGCGCGATTTCGGGGCGCAGCGAAATAATTTTTTCGGGAGTTGATTCATTTGGATATTACTCTAATTATCCTCGATGTTGACGGAACCCTCACGGACGGGTCAATAATCCTTGGAAGCAACATCGAAATTAAAGCCTTCAACGCAAAGGACGGCGGGATGCTGAAAGCCCTGCCCTCCCTGGGCATTGACGCCGTCTTCCTCACCGCTCGGGAATGTGAGGCGGTCAGCCGGCGCGCGCGGGAACTAGGCGCGACGGCAGTCCAGGGCATTGCCGAGAAACTATCGGCCCTGCGCAAGCTGCTTGAGGAACGCGGCGTCAAACCTGAGAACTGCGCTTACATCGGCGACGACCTCAACGATTACGCCGCGATGGCCATATGCGGATTCAAGGCATGCCCCGCGGATGCCGCCGAGGAAATCCGCGAACTGTGTGACTACGTTTCGGAATACGACGGCGGCCGAGGCGCCGTCAGGGACATTTGCGAACATATTCTGAAACAAAGCGGCAGGTACGACGGGTTTTTGGATTTTTACGGCGCGCAACAAATTTGAGGGTAAAGATACAATTTTGATGCAAACACATGTTATCATCTGGCATGCGACGGGGATATATGATTAAAATAGTTACTAATTGTCACAAAAAAGTTACAAAACCCTTGACATTTTGAATTATTTCTGTCATAATTACTTTCCCCAAGCGCTTCAAAAGACAAAACATGCTACAAAAGGAGAATGCTACGGTGAAACGCTGTTTGAGAATACTCATTAATATGGCCGTGATTTGCTGCCTGATGTTTAGCATGACGCTGATTGCGTCGGCGGCAGGAATGCGCGTCTCCGAAAAAGACGTCAATTTCCGCAGTGGCGCCTCGCTTGACTCCCAAGTTATCAGAACCCTCGGCCTGGGGACCGCCGTCAGTGTGCTTGAGCACGACCCCGCCGGCTGGTCAAAGGTCAGCATCGACGGCACGGTCGGATACATAAGGTCAGATTTTCTTACGATACCCTCAGGGGCAGACTCTGTAACTTTCAGAACGACGGACGGGGTCAACTTCAGGACAGGCCCGTCTCTTGATGCCGGAGTGATCGGGACGATAGTCCTGGGGACCGCCGTGAGCGTGCTTGAACACGACCCCGCCGGTTGGTCAAAAGTCAGCTCCGATGGCACGGTCGGCTACATCAGGTCGGATTTTCTGTCCATAACCGGTGTTGCCGCGGCGGCGAGTGAGGTCCTGAAAACGACGGACGGAGTCAACTTCAGGGCCGGCCCATCGACTGACTCGAACGTAATCACGACGCTGAACGTGAATACCGAAGTTGAAGTGATTGGCAGCGAAGGCAACGACTGGTCAAAAGTCAGCGTAGACGGCACGGTCGGCTACATCAGGTCGGATTTTCTGAGCGCCACCGGCAGGAATGTCGAACTGCTCGACTGGTCGTATGTCAGGACCATCTTGAAGAACGGCGTTACGATACCGGTCATTGACGTCAGGACAGGGATAACGTATAACATAAAAAGCTTCTCCATCGGAGACCACGCTGACGTTGAGCCGATAACCAAAGCCGACACCGACACCATGTTTAATATCCGTGGCGGAGTCTGGAGCTGGGCAGCGCGGCCCGTTTGGGTGACAATTGACAACCGGCTGATAGCGGCCTCGTTGCACGGCATGCCCCACGCCGGAAGCACCATCCCCGACAATGGCATGAACGGCCACCTATGCCTCCATTTCCTCGGCAGCACCACAAGCAGCACGTCGGCGTCATACAAGGCCGATCTCCAAAATGCCGTCCAAGAGGCATGGAACGCCAGATAACCGCGTCAGTTAAAACAAATCCGCTGCCCGCCTTTTTCGACGGGCAGCGTGTTTTTATGTTGTTTTTTCAATGAAAATAATATATACTTGCAGACAAGCGGCGGAGCCTCTCGGGCTTCAAACGCGAAGCCGTGGGAAAAAGAGGAAAACGACAATGGGCAAAAAAAACGCCAATGTATGGCTGTTCATCGCAAAAATGGCGCTTTTCGCGATAGTTCTGGTCATTTTCTTTATAGGGCAGAACATTTTCTACGAACAGACGTTGTTTTATTTTTGGGGAAACAACATAATCCTCTTGCTATATGCGGCAAACCTATATTTCACATGCAAAATATACCAAGGATTCCGCTTCGGCAGCATCGACATAAACGAAATCATCCTGTCCTGGATACTCTGCCTCATCGTAACAAACGCCTTGGGATACCTCCAATTGAGCCTTTTGCAAAGCATGCTGCTCCCGGTCGAGGGATTCTTGGCGGTATTGGCAGCCCAAATCATTCTCGTCAGCCCGCTGACGATCATTGTGGACAAACTCTATTACCGACTTAACCCCGCGCACGAGGCGGTAATCATATACGGCAAAGAAGAGAAATCGCGCGAATACAGCAGCATTATCGAAAAACACCGCAAAAAATTCAACGTAGGAAGCATCCTCTCGCAAGACGAAACGATGGAAGCCCTGATCGACGGCATTGAAGGATCGGAATCCGTGTTTCTTCTGGACGTGGACGAAACAAAACTCTCAGGGCTTCTGGAACACTGCTTCCTCCACAACAAGCGCATTTACATACTGCCCACTTTTTCGGGAGTATTGCTGAATTCAGCCGAGATATCATGGATATCCAACACCCCGATGTTTTTTCCAAAAAGCCCGGCGATGGACCCCGTGGCGCAATTCGCGAAAAGATGCATGGACGTCCTGCTCTCGCTGCTTGCGATAATCCTGCTCAGTTGGCTGATGATAATAATCTGGGCGGCGATCCTCCTCTACGACCGCAAACCTGCCATCTACAAACAAACTAGGGCGACAAAAAACGGAAAACTATTCACGCTGTATAAATTCCGCAGCATGCGCCCTGACGCGGAATATGACGAAATCCCCCGCCTCGCCGCCAGGGACGACGACAGGGTCACCCCCATCGGAAGATTCATACGCAAAACAAGGCTCGACGAAATACCCCAGTTTTTCAACGTCCTGGCCGGGACAATGTCACTTGTCGGCCCCAGGCCCGAAAGGCCGGAAATCGCAAAACAATATGAAGAGATTTATCCAAACTTCTCGCTGCGGACAAAAGTTAAAGCCGGTATAACGGGTTTGGCGCAAGTTTACGGGAAATATGGCACGATACCGGAAGAAAAACTGTGCCTTGACATACTCTACATAGAAAAGTTCTCGATTTGGCAAGACGTGAAACTTCTGCTGCAGACCGTCAAAGTCGTATTTCTGCCAAATAGCGCGGAAGGCATCACGAGTGATGATGAATAATGGAACAATTGATTCGAAGCCTGCGAAGCATACGAAGATGCTTAACTAAAGGGAGGCGAACGGCAGCATGAAAGGACAAATACTATGACGATCACAGAAACAAAGCTGCCTGGCGTATATACTATTGAACCGCGCGTATTCGGCGATGTGCGCGGATGGTTCATGGAAACGTACCATAAACTCAAAACACCGCAGATAGACTGCGAGTTCGTCCAGGACAACCACGCCCTGTCAAAACAAAAAGGAACGCTGCGCGGCATCCATTTTCAATACCCGCCAATGGAACAAGCCAAGCTGGTGCGCTGCGTCAGCGGGGCAATAAACGATTTCGTAGTCGATTTGCGCCCGGAAAGCGGCACATATAAGCAATGGATATGCGTCGAACTCACTGCGGAAAACAAAAAGCAGGTTTTCATCCCTCGCGGATTCGGGCACGCATATGTGACGCTCAGCGAAAACGCCGAAGTGGTCTACAAAGCAGACAATTACTACAGCCCGGAGCATGACGGCGCGATCCTATGGTCCGACCCGGAAATCGGAATCGACTGGGGCATCGATGACCCGATACTGTCGGAAAAAGATAAAACCGCCCCGCCGTTGGGAGAGATATGCCTATGAAAATGCTGATTACAGGCGGCGCCGGCTTCATCGGCGGGAATTTCGTACACCATATCCTGAAAAAATACCCATCGTACCGGATAGTTTGCCTTGACGCGCTCACCTATGCCGGCAATATGGAAACCCTCGCCGGGGCAATTGGAAACCCCCAGTTTACTTTTGTCAAAGGCGACATAGCCGACCGCGAAGCCGTATACGCGATATTTGAGCAGCACAAACCCGAGACGGTCGTCAACTTCGCGGCGGAAAGCCATGTTGACCGCTCCATCACCGACCCCGGCATCTTCCTGAGGACAAACGTGCTGGGCACGGGCATCCTTCTTGACGCCTGCCGGGAGAATAATGCGGCCCGTTTCCATCAAGTGTCCACGGACGAAGTGTACGGCGATTTGCCCCTTGACAAGCCGGAACTGTTCTTCACCGAAGAAACGCCGCTGCACACATCAAGCCCCTACTCGGCCTCAAAAGCCGGGGCCGACCTGCTTTGCCTCGCGTATGCCAGGACATATAAAATGCCGATAACCGTTTCCCGATGCTCAAACAACTACGGCCCTTACCACTTTCCCGAAAAACTGATCCCGCTGATGATCGCCAACGCTCTGGCGGACAAAGAACTCCCCGTGTATGGCAAAGGCGAAAACGTCCGCGACTGGCTGTATGTTCAAGATCACTGCGAAGCAATCGACCTGATCGTCCACAAAGGACGAGTCGGGGAAATCTACAATATAGGCGGGCATAACGAACGCACCAATTTGGACGTGGTTAAGACGATACTGCGGGAACTCGGCAAACCGGAGAGCCTTATCCGATTTGTGACCGACAGGCCGGGCCACGACCTGCGCTATGCGATAGACCCTACGAAGATTTCAAACGAACTGGGATGGCTGCCCTCCACGAGCTTTGAAGAAGGCATCGAGCTGACCATCCGATGGTATCTGGAAAACCGCGCCTGGTGGGAAAATATCCTATCAGGCGAATATCAGGAATATTACGAGAAAATGTACGGGGAGAGGTAGGACAATTTGATTCTTGTTACGGGCGCAAAAGGGCAGCTTGGGACGGACCTCCTTTATGAGCTTTCGCTTAGGGGAATAGAAAGCAAAGGAGTTGACGTTGAGGATTTCGATATCACGGACCCCGACGCAGTTGCCGCATACCTGCAAACAAATAAGCCGACCTGTGTCGTACACTGCGCCGCGTACACGGCTGTGGACGCCGCCGAGGACGACGCCGGGCTGTGCATGCGCGTCAACGCAGACGGCACGGAAAACATCGCCCGCGCCTGCCGGGAAACAAATGCGGAAATGATATACATAAGCACGGACTACGTGTTCGGCGGCGAAGGAGATATGCCTTACGAAACAGACGCGCCAAAAGGACCGATACAAATCTACGGGAAAAGCAAACTTGCCGGAGAAGAAGCGATACGGCGGCATATGGACAAATACTATCTGGTGAGAACATCATGGGTGTTCGGCAAGAACGGAAACAACTTCGTAAAAACCATGCTAAAACTCGCGCAGGACAGGGAAAGCATCAACGTCGTAAACGACCAGATAGGCAGCCCGACCTACACCCCTGACCTAGCGATTCTATTATGCGGCATGGCGCTGTCCGGCAAACATGGCGTCTACCACGCCACAAACGAAGGCTTCTGCTCCTGGGCGGAGTTCGCGCAGAAAATAATGGACATAAGCGGAAGCTCGTGCAAAATAAACCCAATCCCCACTGAACAATATCCAACTAAGGCAAAGCGGCCGAAAAATTCCAGGCTATCAAAAACGAGCTTGGATGAAGCGGGGTTTGCAAGGTTGCCATCCTGGCAGGACGCATTGGCGAGGTATTTATGGAAAGAATAATCGCAAGGATGCTTACAAAAAAACGCTTGGCGCTGATCGCGGTCCTGCTGACTATCATATATTTCATCCCGATGCTCTATTTGCCCGAAAGCGTGATAGGCGCCCGTGCGGGCAACATGCTGCTGTTCGCGCCGAAAGTCCTTTTCCTGAGCCTGACCGCCGCCATCACAACGTCGGTTATCCTTATGCTCATTTTCAAGCGGGATTTCATCAATTGGCAAATCTATTCCTTCAACCGCTATAAACACCTGCTCCGGCTTCTGGTTAAACGCGACTTCATATCGCGCTACCGTAAAAGCGTGCTGGGCGTGCTATGGTCGCTGCTCAACCCGCTGCTCACGATGCTCGTGATGACCCTGGTCTTTTCATACATATTCAGGTTCCAAATCGAAAACTTCCCCGTATATCTTCTGAGCGGGCAAATCATATTCGGCTTTTTCAATGAATCCACCACCCAGGCAATGAACTCGGTGATATCCAACGAAGGCATAATAAAAAAAGTATACGTCCCCAAGTATGTCTTTCCGGTTGCAAGGGTCTTGTCGTCTCTGGTCAACCTGCTGTTCTCGCTCATCGCCTTCCTGCTTGTCTTCATCATCACGCGGGCACCGTTCCATTGGACCATCCTGCTGCTGCCGATCCCCATTATATACACATTCGTGTTTTCCTGCGGCGTGGCGATGCTGCTCAGCTCCTTGGCCGTCTTTTTCCGAGACCTTCAATATCTGTACGGAGTCTTCCTGACGCTGCTCATGTACCTGACGCCGCTCTTTTATCCGGTGGAAATACTGCCTGAGGCTTTGCTCCCGTTTATGGGGTTTAACCCGATATATCACTTCATCGACTATGTGCGATGCGTCGCGCTTTACGGAACCATCCCCGACCTCTGGTCCAACATAGTCTGCATCGGATTCGCCCTCGCCGCCCTCTGCTGCGGCGTATACGTCTTCATGACCCAACAGGAGAAATACATACTCCACTTATGATTCCCCTCTGGGGAGGGGTGGCCCGCAGGGCCGGGGTGGTTCCGTCACTCCGTCCAATTTCTCATTTCCGTTTATGGAGGACATCGATATTGAACGATAATGCTGCAATAGACGTCTGCGGGGTATCCATGCGCTTCAACCTCAGCAAAGACAAAATCATGAGCCTGAAAGAATACGTGGTGAAAGCGCTGAAGCGCCAATTGTTCTATGAAGAATTCTGGGCGCTGAAGGACGTCAGCTTCACCGTGAAAAAAGGCGAAGTCTTCGGCATCATGGGCCTCAACGGCGCAGGCAAATCGACGCTGCTCAAAATCATCGCCGGCGTATTCAGGCCGACAAAAGGCACGGTGACGGTAAACGGCGAACTCACGCCACTGCTGGAGCTCGGCGCGGGCTTCGACCCGGAATTCTCGGCAAAAGACAACGTATACATGAACGGCGCGATGTACGGCCACCCGCCGAAATACATGGAAACGAAGTATGACGAAATAATGGACTTCGCGGAGCTGAGGGACTTTGAAGACGTCGCAATCAAAAACTTTTCATCCGGCATGACCGCTCGGCTGGGGTTCGCCGTAGCCACAAGCGTAAAACCGGACATTCTGATTGTGGACGAGATACTGGGCGTTGGGGACTATACGTTTCAAGCAAAGAGCGAGGAACGCATAAACAGCATGATATCAGGCGGCACGACAGTTTTGCTGGTTACGCATAACACCAAAAAAATAAAGGAAATGTGTACCCGAGCCATCCTGCTCAGAAAAGGGGAAGCCATCTGCGTCGGCGACGTGGACGAAGTCTGCGACGCATATGGAGACGGATGAAAAAGATATGATAGCTATACTGCCTACAGCATACAACGGCGAAAAATATATAGCACTATTGATGATACTGTTGAAAAGGAGGCGCGTAGCAGTATGAAAGGAATCATCTTAGCCGGAGGCGCGGGCACAAGGCTATATCCGCTCACTCACGTAACCAGCAAGCAATTGCTGGCTGTCTACGACAAACCCATGGTTTTTTATCCCCTGTCAACGCTAATGCTGGCAGGAATCAGGGACATCCTTGTCATCTCCACCCCGGAGGACCTGCCGAACTTCGAGCGGTTGCTGGGCGACGGAGGCCATCTGGGATTGAAACTCTCATATAAGGAACAACCCTCCCCGGACGGTTTGGCGCAGGCGTTTATCATAGGCGAGGAATTTATAGGCAGCGACGGATGCGCCATGATATTGGGCGACAACATGTTCTATGGCAACGGATTTTCAAGCATGCTTCAGAACGCCGCTGCGAAGGCCGACGGCGCCACGGTGTTCGGATACTACGTGGACGACCCGGAACGGTTCGGCGTCGTGGAATTCGATGAAACGGGAAAAGCCATAAGCATTGAGGAAAAGCCAAAAGAACCCAAATCAAATTACGCCGTGACGGGCCTATACTTTTACGACAACAGATGCATTGAATATGCGAAAAACCTCAAGCCCAGCGCGAGGGGCGAACTCGAAATCACGGACCTCAACCGAATATATTTGGACAACGGCAATCTTGACGTATGCCTGCTCGGGCGCGGGTTCGCATGGATGGACACGGGAACCTTCGACAGCCTGATGGACACATCGAATTACATCATGGCAGTCGAAAAAAGGCAGGGCATAAAAATATCCGCCGTGGAAGAAATAGCATACCGCATGAACTTTATAGACGCGGGGCAACTGCAGGCGCTGATAACGGATTATGGGAAATCCCCATACGGCGACTACCTGAAAAAAGTCCTGAAAGGACAAATACTATGACAATCACAGAAACAAAGCTGCCGGGTGTATATACTTAAGCGCTGTTGTTATTGTAATTATTCCGATCGGCGCAGCATGATTCCTTTTGAAATCGATCACTTTATTCCAAGCGCAGTGAAACAAAAAGATACAACGGTAAAGGTCGCTGAGGACAGCCAAAATGACAAAATTCTCCCTAACAATGAGCGTGTACGCAAAAGAAAACCCGCAACACCTCGCCAAAAGCCTTGAAAGCGTACTGTCCCAGACCGTCCTTCCCGATGAAATCATCATCGTCAAGGACGGTCCGTTGACGCAAGAATTGGAAAATGCTTTGCAAAACGTGCAATTCCCAAATGAAATGAACATAATAGCGTTGCCTGAAAACGTGACTCAGGGGCCGGCCCGCGCCGAGGGCGTAAAAGCGGCAAAACACGAATGGATCGCCATCATGGACAGCGACGACATCTGCCGCCCCGACAGATTTGAAAAACAGCTCAAAATGATAGAAGAAAACCCAGAGCTTGCCCTGATAGGCGGGCAGATAGCAGAGTTTGCGGAAACCCCTGAAAACGTGACGGCGACAAGGGCCGTGCCCCTCAATCACGGCGACATCGCCAAATTCGCAAAGAAGCGCAACCCGTTCAGCCAAATGACGGTCATGTTCAGGCGGGACACTGCGCTCGCCGCCGGAAACTACAGATACTTCCCCTGGTTTGAAGACTATGACCTCTGGACCCGTATGATAAAAAACGGCGCCGCATGCGCCAACCACCCGGACGTGTTGGTTGACGTCCGGACGGGCGCAGGCATGTACGGACGCCGGCGCGGTGCGACATACATCCGCTCAGAATGGCGCATGCAAAAGCAACTAAGAAAACTGGGATTTACTAACACCGTTGAGTCTATCCGAAACATAGCCCTGCGCATACCTGTGCGGCTGCTTCCGGGCAGGGCCTTGGCGATTGCATACAACAAATTTGCAAGAAGAAACACAACTCCCTTTGATTACTCCAACCAGCCAGGCAGGACGCTGAAAAAAACTGAGCACGACCCGACAGCGCCACCGCTTATAAGCATAATAACGCCATACTACAATGGGGCGGAATACTTTGAGCAGACATACTTCTGCGTCATGAACCAGACCTTCACGCAATACGAATGGATAATAGCCGACGACGGCAGCACCGACAAACCTTCGCTCGACCTATTGGAAAGACTTGCCGCGACGGATGCGCGCATCACCGTGCTGCACAAAGAAAACGGCGGCATATCAAGCGCGCAAAACCACGGCATCCGCCGCGCAACAACCGATTATATCCTGCCCCTTGACGCGGACGACCTGATAGAACCCTGGTATGTCGAAACGCTGTATAACGCTTTGGAACAGCACCCCGACTGCTCATGGGCATACACAAACACGGTATGCTTTCAGGACGAGGAACGGCTGAGCGACCGGCCGTTTGACGCCAAACAGCAAAAAATCGTCAATTCGCTCAACAAAACCGCGCTTATACGCAAGCGTCCTCTGTTTGAAGCGGGACTGTATTACGAGGGCGAGAAGCACTTCACGGAAGACTGGCACATGTGGCTGAAACTGCTGTCGCTCTCATGCCGCCCGCTGAAAATAAACCGCTTTGGCTTCTGGTACCGGCGCAACTTCAGCAATGGCGTCAGGGCGATCGTCGAGGCAGATCCCGAAATCATGAAACGCAGCCGCAAGCTGATAGAGGAAGCGGCAAAAACGGCTGACACAAGCGTAACCGCCCGCGAAATCGGAGCATCGACATATCGCGAAGAACCGCTCCGAAAACTGGCCCGCATAGCAACGCACAACCCGCCCGGAGCAAAGGCAGTTTGCATAGCGCAGAGAATCAGGCAAAAGAAAAAACGGAAACAAAGAAAAACTTGAAATCCCCGAATGAATTGAGTATAATACCGTTAGCTGAAACAACGAAAGGACACGGCTCAATGGAAAACGAAATACTAAATCAAATCCTCGGTGAGTTAAAAGAAATCCGCGGCGGCATATCCAATCTGGACAAAAGAGTGGGCGGCCTAGAAAACAGAATGGACGGCCTGGAAAAAGAACTCAAGGACGTCAAGGAATTGGCCCAATCCACGCACAATGCCGTGCTACGCATTGAACTCGTGGAAGTGCCGAAGATTCAGCTCACCCTTGAGGGCATTTCGGAAAACAACAAAAAAATAAACGAACACGAAGACCGCATTCAAGGTCTTGAGAAAACAACAGTACTCCATTCAATGGAAATAGCGGCGCTGAAAAAAGCATAGAGGATGGAATGAACGACTGACGCAATCGCAACCGCCCGCGAAATCGGAACATCGGCATATCGCGAAAAACCGCCACGAAAACTGTCCCGCATGGCGACGCATTGACTTGATTTAATTATTTCTTGCTTTTTTGAATATTATGTGTTTATTATGGTGTAATGCGTTTCCATATCGATTGAG
>Ga0099364_10008721_pt1 | contig 14216 bp, 15 predicted proteins | sample TergutTh196P3_FD_73070 | JGI IMG/M metagenome (GOLD analysis project Ga0099364, IMG submission 73070) | Microcerotermes parvus P3 segment gut microbial communities from Pointe-Noire, Republic of the Congo - Th196 P3 | ecosystem: Host-associated > Arthropoda: Insects > Digestive system > Gut ... | reverse complement strand
CCCTTTCAAGGGCGGACGCAGCATCAAGTGCTTGCGAAACCACGCCTTTAGGCGTTGCACGCAATAAGCCCCCTTATAGGGGGCCGACCTAACATACCACCACTTGAAGTGGTGGTACGGTGATTCGCTGTCAATACTTATGTTAATGTTGGTTATCGCCATATAATTTACCCCATATAATCAAAAAAAATAATGAACTATCAACACCATAAAGGATATCATTGCAATAATAGTTTGTCAATGTACCATGCACAACTACACTTGTAGTCACGGCCTCCTTTAGTGTATACTGGATGTACCACCCACCACCACAAGGAGGCCAAATCATGCAAGCAAACCTACACACCCCCTATAGCCGCAAGGAATACACGGGAGCCAATATCTGCCGCTTTCTGCTGGGTGGCATCGGCACGGGCAATGTCTCCGTCGGTCCGCGCGGTGAGCTATGCGACTGGGAGATTTTTAACCGCCCCGGCAAAGGCAATAAACTGCCCTACACCTTCTTTGCCATCTGGAGCCAGGAGGCAGGCGGCGAGCCGGACGCGAGGGTGCTGGAGGCCAGACATTTTCCGCCCCACGAGCGTTCGCACGGCTATTTTTCCCATGAAATGGCCGGCCTGCCCCGCTTTGACCGGGCCTTCCTCAGTGCCGAATATCCCTTCGCGCAAGTACGCCTGGAGGCCGACGACCTGCCCCTGGCCGTGACGATGGAGGCCTTCACCCCCTTTGTCCCCCTGGACGTGGACAATTCCAGCATCCCCGGGGCCGTCATCCGCTACCGGGTGAAAAATAATGGCAGGAAAAAGCGTGCCGTCACCGTCGCCGGCTCACTGATGAATGTCGTCGGGCTGGATGGCTGGAGCGACTTCGGCGATATGCAGTTTAGCGTCAGCACCATCAATAGTTTCAAGGAAAATCCGAAAACAGCCGCCTCCGCCGCGGATCCGGCAGCCCCGGGTCTTCGGGGCATATATTTTAGAAGCGACGAGCTGGAAGCCGATGATTTTTCATACGGCTCGCTGGCCCTTACGACCCACGCCAGCGACATCACCGTGAAGCCGATGTGGTATGACGGCGGCTGGTGGGATCTGGCCCATGAGTTCTGGGATGATTTTAGCACCGACGGCCTGCTGGATGAATGTTCCTTACCGGAAAAACGCCAGGCCAAAAGCGTTCCCGGGTCGCTCGGCATCTGCCACGACCTGGAGGCAGGCGAGGAGGCGGTCTTTGAATTTATCCTGACCTGGCACTTCCCGAACAGGCCTAAATACTGGGGCGGCCATATGTGCGCATGTGCCGACTGCGAAAAACCGGCCCGGGTGAAAAACTACTATGCCGGCCTCTTTACCGATGCTTGGGACAGCGCAACGTATCTCTCCGCACAACTGGAAAAACTGGAAGCAAAGAGCCGCCAATTTACCAAGGCCCTCTATACCAGCACCCTGCCCGGCTCCGTCATCGAGAGCCTGGCCAACAATATCACCATATTGCGCAGCACTACGTGTTTCGTGCTGGAGGGCGGCACGTTTCTGGCCTGGGAGGGCTGCTTTGACCATCTGGGCTGCTGCGAGGGTAACTGCACCCATGTCTGGAACTATGCCCAGACAGTGGCGTTTTTGTTCCCCAGCCTGGAACACTCGATGCGGCGGACGGAGTTTTTATTGGAGACACAGGACGACGGCAGTATGCCCTTCCGTAGCCGCGAGCTGCTGGATGATTATAAACCCGCCGACTTCCAGCCTGCCACCGATGGCCAGATGGGCTGCATTCTGCGGCTGTTTCGCGACTGGAAGCTGAGCGGCGACGATGCCCTGCTGCGTGAAACATGGGATAACGCCGCCAAGGCCCTGGATTTTGCCTTCGGCTATTGGGATAAAGACGGCGACTTTGTCCTGGAATCCAAGCAGCATAACACCTACGACATTGAATTTTACGGGCCTAATTCATTGACCAATTCGCTCTTTTATGCCGCCCTAATGGCGGGGGAGCAGATGGCGGCATATCTGGGCGATACCGCCCGTGCCACCCAATACCGCGAGGCGCATGAGCAGGGCCGCGCCCGCATGGATGGGCTCTTGTTCGACGAGACGCTGGGCTATTATATTCAAGTGATTGACGATGTCAATAAGTATAAATATCAATATGGCAAAGGCTGCCTCTCCGACCAGTTGATCGGTCAGACAATGGCCCATCTCTATGGCCTGGGGCATCTGTTCCCGGCCGAACACGTCAAACGGGCCGCCCATGCCATCTTTAAGCATAATTTCCGTGGCGAATTCTACGGCCACCACAATGTCCAGCGCACATATGCCATAAACGACGACGGCGGGCTGTTGCTCTGTACCTGGCCCGATGGCGGACGGCCGAAGCTGCCCTTCGTCTACAGTGACGAGGTCTGGCCGGGCATCGAGTATCAGGTGACCACCCACTTAGTCTACGAGGGCTTCATTGACGAGGCCCTGACCATCGTCCAGGCATTGCGCGATCGCCATGACGGCATCAAACGTAGCCCCTGGAACGAGGTCGAATGTGGCAGCCATTATGCCCGCTCGATGGCCAGTTGGGGGTTACTACCGGCATTCAGCGGTTATAAGTTCGATGTGCCAAAGGGCGAAATCAGCTTCGCCCCGGTGATAAACGCCGATGATTTTTCCTGTTTTTTCTCTGTGGCCCAGGCCTGGGGCATTTACAAGCAGAAAAAGGGCGAAGATGGGAAGGTGTGGCGGTGGATCGAGGTGTTGCATGGCTCGCTGGAGGGAGTGAGGGTGAATGGCGGGGAGGCAGTGTCCAGTGGTTTATGATGACATCCATGTATCATCATTCATGTATCATTATGATAGTAATCAAAAACAAAACATGGTATAATCACAGAAATAGAGGAGGATTTTCATGTATACGTTAAAAAAGTTATTGTTTTCCATCACTTTGGTTTCAGTGTTTTTTCTGGCGGCTTGTTCGGACAGGCCCGTTGATGAAGGGCAAAGACAGGCGACCATAGATGAACTAAGTCCTTTTGAATTGAAGGATGAACTCATCCAGGCCGCGGGCAGCGGGCCCATTCTCAACGCAGGGCGGGGCAATCCCAATTTCCTCGCAACGGCGCCGCGTTATGCATTTTGGCAGCTTGGGCTTTTTGCCATGCATGAGTCTGAGCTATCATCGATGGATATGCCTGAAGATGTTGGCGGTTTTCCACAGCGCGAGGGAATAGAAGAGCGTTTTGCGGTTTTTTTGGCCGAGAATGAGGGAGTGCCGGGCATATCGTTTCTTGCGGAGGCAGTCTCATATGCACGGGATCAGCTGGGTTTGAATGAAAGAGACTTTCTCTATGAAATGTGTGAAGGTATTTTGGGAATAAACTACCCTGTGCCTCCCCGCATGCTGACAAACTCAGAAAAAATTGTCGAGCAATATCTGCGCAAGGAAATGATAGGCGAATACCCCTTTGTCGGCGATTTTGATTTGTTTGCGGTAGAAGGCGGCACGGCGGCCATGACCTATATTTTCAATACGATGCGGGAAAATTATCTCATCGAGCCTGGCGACACCATCGCATTGGGATCGCCTATTTTCACGCCATACATTGAAATACCACAACTAAATGACTACCAACTAAACACCATCAACCTGGATGCGGATCCTGCCAATGGCTGGCAGTACTCGCAGCAAGAACTGGATAAGCTTCGCGATCCAAAGGTGAAGGCGTTTTTCCTTGTGAATCCGAGCAATCCACCGTCCGTGAAACTGGACATTGAGAGTTTGGAATATATTGCGGAAATCGTGCAGGAACGCCCTGATCTCATCATCTTGACCGATGACGTGTATGGCACCTTTGCCGACGACTTTGTTTCACTGTTTGCCCTGTGTCCGCAGAATACGATACTAGTCTACTCGTTTTCGAAATATTTTGGCTCGACCGGCTGGCGTCTTGGCGTGGTCGCCACACATCAACAGAATGTGCTGGATGAAAAACTTGCCGATTTGTCACAAGAGCGGAAAGCGATACTGCATGAGCGTTACAAATCTATAACGACAGAACCGGAAAACCTAAAGTTCATAGATCGTCTTGTGGCAGACAGCAGAACAGTGGCATTAAACCATACGGCCGGTCTGTCCACGCCACAGCAGGTGCAGATGGTGTTGTTTTCACTCTACTCGTTGATGGACACAAACGATGCATATAAGACGTCGCTGAAACAGTTGATACGCAACCGAAAACAAGTGCTTTACAATGAGCTGGGTATTTCCATTGAGGATCATGATGACAACGCTGTGGACTACTACACCATACTCAGTGTGGAATATCTGCTCGACCGTGGATATGGACGCGAGGTGGTAGACTGGATAAACGAAAATACCACGGCTTCGGATGTCCTCTTTAGGTTGGCGCGGGAAGAAAGCGTGGTGCTCTTGCCCGGGGAGGGCTTTGGCACTCTGAATCCTTCATGGCGGGTCTCGCTCGCAAATCTCAACGAAGCCGATTATGTGCAGATCGGCCGCGCAATTAACAAAGTGATGGATGAATATATCGAGCTGTATCATGAGGCTACGGGCAAATAAACTGCGGATCTTAGTGGCGGGTGTCAATCCCCCACTGAGATGCGCCTCCGGCGGATCGCAGAGCGGCGCAGAAGAATTATGTCAGCTTCGCTGACGCGCCGCTCGCGCCGAGTATGCCTAGCGGCATACTCGATTGAAACTTAATCCACAGTAGCGTTGAAATAATGATAGTTGGGGGATTTGGAGCAATAGAACTGATGCCCGCCTCTCGTGATTCCCTTCGCATTTAATTGAGTACCGCATACAGGGCATTTATCATATATTTTACCGCAATTTCTGCAACTTAATATTCTGTTGGCCCAATCAGTCCCTGATACCTTTTTGCTCCCGCCGCTGCAAGCGTCACAATAGTCGCTACAGTCTTCATGCTCTGTTTCCAACACCTGTCCGCTACCGCCCGCCACATGGACCAAGTCGCTGTCATCAAGTATTGGTAAATCTTTGATATTATCCATTTTGATGCCTCCTTTTTGTTTCCCTTTAATCAATTATACACCGATTGCGGGTATACGTTACATAAAGAATAAAAAATATTTTTTCGTATTTTTTCGCATGTCACTTTTCCTGACATATTCTCATAATATCATGCAAAATGATTGACATAAGTAAAGCCAAAACTCCAAAGATTCTTGACAGAAAACTCAAAAATGGCATAAGATGTGTATAGTATATATCTGTTTACCTGTATTGAAAAGAACACCAATGCAATGGAGCAGAGAATTTAGATATGAAGAGATATAAACAGAGAACGAGGCGGTAAAGCGTATGGAAGTACAGATACAAAAGGAATTAGACCTAATAAAAGAAAGCGTGTTGCAAATTGTTCCGGCAGAAGCGATTTATCTGTTCGGTTCTTATGCTTACGGAACGCCATATGAAGAGAGTGATCTTGACATATATGTGGTGGTGCCGGACGACATTACTGGTTTGATTGAGTTGCAAGCGGAAGTTCGAGAACTTCTCTGGAAGAAAAAGTCGCTGCCCCTGGATTTGCTCATGGGAAACGCAAGCGTTTTTAATCGCAGAAAGAGCGGCCCTACGCTTGAGAGACTTATTGCCCAGAAAGGAAGAATGTTATATGCATATAACAGGGAGGAAAGCATATGAATATTTCAATAGAACCCATCAAAATTGAAGAAAAAGAAATCCTAAAGAATTTAGGCGAATATTATATTTATGATCAATCCCGGTATGGTTCTATTGATGTTAATGAATTTGGTTTGTTTGATGATTTAGATGATTTAGACCTTTATTGGACGGAAAAAAATAGACACCCATTTTTTATTAAAGTTGACAATAAACTGGCTGGATTTATACTGGTTTATGATGATCGGCAAATAGAGGAAATTGAGTCAAATTATGCAATAGATGATTTTTTTGTAATGGATAAATATAAACGACAAGGAATTGGAAAATATTGTGTAAAATGCATTCTAAACAAATTTAGTGGTAAATGGCAAATATGGTTCCATCCAAGCAATGATGTGGCAAAAAAATTCTGGCTAAAAGCAATAAATGAATATACAAAAGGGAAGTTTGAATTAATCAAGAATAATGAGCCGTATTATGATGGAACAATAGGAAATACTTTCGTATTTGATTCATAAAGGCAAAACCCCCATCCCCCAGACTCCAGGAGTTAAAACTATATGCGGAAAATCAAGCAATCGAATGAAAACGAAATGATTTATGAGTTTCTAAAGATGGAATTTTCCTCTGAGCGATATTCCGAAAAAATCTTGTCGGTTTTAAGCGAAATGAACATTGACAAAAGCATTATTTTGAACGGGGATATCGAATCCGAACAAGAAAACGTTTTGAGAACAGAGGTATTAAGACGGTTCAGGGGATATCCCGACAAAGAGATATTCGAAAGATTTCCCTCAAAAATAAATTGGCTGTGGACGCTGTTTGACCAGGAGGATATAGGCAAAATATTCTACATTGAATACAGTTATTGGAACGAGCTGTCAAATTACACCGGCTCGCCCCTGGAAGCGGCCAAAACGATATTATCGGGTAAAACAATATACGATGTGCCAAACGATAATTCAATCAAGGGAGCAGAAAAAATAAAGGCCGGCCACAAGTTCCCGCCGTTGATATTCTTGACAGACGAAAACCAAAGCCGTTATATTATTCTCGAAGGACACGGCAGAATGACCGCCTACGGGCTTGTGCCCGATTTGTTCCAAGATGTGTCGGTTTTACTGGGGGTATGTGAAGCTAATGAATTAAACAAATGGTACGGTGCAATGCCTGCCCGGCCGGTTGAAGTAAAGGTTTGATGATGAAGTGCTGATAAGGAGACAGATGAAGATGAACAGCCATAAAACGATAATAGAAACCAAACGCCTGATACTCCGTGAATTGGTGATGACCGATTTAGCTGCCGCATGGGAAATTGTCGGGGACGATGTAACAATGGCGGCATGGAATAGCGCGTGGAGTGAGGAAGAAAATCTTGCGGGGCTGGAAAAGCAGATTAACAACTATCGGGAAAACGGATTCGGGCGTTGGGCGGTCGTTCCAAAAGGCACAGAGCGGCTAATCGGGATATGCGGATTGCAATACTGCGATACCGACAAAGACAGCGTCCTGGAAGTGGGCTATCTGTTCAATCGCACATTTTGGCATAAGGGATATGCCATCGAAGCCGCCATTGCAAGCAAGATGTATGCGTTTGACGTTTTAGGTGAGCCGGAAGTGTTTTCGCTCATCAGAGACACGAACCTCGCATCAATAAATGTCGCGATACGAAACGGTATGCTCGCTCGCGGGCGTTTTATAAAGCAGTACAAAGGCGCAAGCTTGCCACATTATATTTTTTCGGCAAGAAAAACAGAGGAGTGGCCTATTTCGGAGTGATAAGTGTCCTTGGTTATCCCCAAACACAAGCAACATCGTACTTGTGAATGTTTTCGTCCGCGGATATGAGCGGGATTCCGTGATTTTTCGCCGTGGCGATAATGATTCTGTCGAAGGGGTCATTGTGGATAAAGGGCATGGATTCGACGATTTTGACTTCCTCGGCGCTTATCCCCAGTATCTCGATGCCATTTTCGTACAGTTTATTTATAAGACCGCAACGCCGCTTATGTCCGTGATTTTCCCGCCTTTGCTAATTTTGATGGCGAGTTCCCAGGCGGAGGCGATGCTGATTGCGAGGTGACATTCCCTGTCGGCAAGTACACTTCTTGCTGTACCGGACAATTTTTTGCTGTTCGTGAACAACCATATGGCTGTATGGGTATCAAGAAGATATTTTGACATCACATATACTCCTCAAAGTCCGCAAGTACATCACTAAAGTCATCATCAATGTCAAGTATGCCTTTTAAGCAGTCAAACTGCATGGGCGGGCGCACATACTTCGTCTTTTCAGTCTGATGGGAAAATAGTTTTTTGTCCGCGATGACTTGCATCAGATAGACATTGAGGGCCGTTTCGATGTCTATACCGAAATGGCCGAGTACGGGGCCCGCCTGTGTCGCGAGCTCACGGTTCACATTGACAGAAATAGTATCCATGCCGCACCTCCTATGCCTCGATTATAACACCGGCATTTGCCAATCGCAATAAGATAATGGAGGCACACAAGGGAAAAAATGTATTGATCGTGACACACGCCGCAAACACCCGGGTGATAAACTATTACTTTAATGGTAAGCCCAGGGGCTATGACTTTAATAAAAGGGTTGTCGATAACGGTAAATACATACTGTTGGTAAACTAAAAGCGGGGCTGCGCCGCCCTCCATTCATCCATCAACTGCCTTATCGACTGCTGCCGATCATCTCGCTCGTCGCTGACCGCCCGTTTCGCCACGGCATACAGCCGCTCACTAAGCGGCCACTTCTCCAATGTGCGGTCACTGTCCGCAAACAAGGCAAAGGCCGTCGCTCCCATTGCATAAACATTCGTGACTTCATCTATGGCCGCGCCGAGACTAAACTCCTCCGGCGACATGAAGCGTGAACTGCCCCACAGCCGCCCCATTCGATTTATGTACGGCCCTTTTTCGTAAAAATCTATGTCGCAAATAGCCGTCCGTTCATGCCCGAAATCGTATAAAATGCTGCCGTCGTAGAAGTCAATGGCGACATAATTTTTTGCCATCACATGAGCGTGGAACTCCAGAATGTCCTCAAACACTGTGAGCCGTGTTTCCATCGGCATTTGTAAAAACTTTTGGCGCGATAATGGATACATCGGATGCGGGCACTCCGCGTCAATCCAATCAAAAACCATGGCGAAACCGCCACCGATGTCCTCGCTGCTTACATATTTGATGAGGGTCGGATGGGCCAGGTCCTTGTAAATCGGCACCGTGCGCCGCAAATTGGCGATGGCTTCATCGGCGCTCACGCAAGAGCGTTCGGTCGGCGCACCCGCAAATTTGACGAAGTATTTATTTTCCCCATCAGCCACGCCGAAGCAGATATTACCGGAGTCTTGGTCATCAAAGACCTTGAAGACCGTGCCGTATTTGCCCAGAAAGGAAAAATCAAAGGGAGCTTTCAGCTTGAACGGTACGCCGTCAATGTACTGGATATAACAATCTTCAAGATACCCTGTCGGTACGGGGTTTTGCAAATGGTCACCGCCGAGTATGTCGGTCATGTGTTTTCCTCCGTCGGTCTGTCACTCCATAATAACAGATTACCGGAGCCAAGGGAAGTGATGGATTTGTCTCCTGAATAATCCTGGATAATTGCTTTTAACCTGGAGGAAATTTATATAATATGACGTACCGTTGTCACATATGGACTGTTATAATGGTTATAAAAAAACAATGAGGACCCACCCATGATAGAACTGCCCGAAACCTACGTCCTGTCCGAGCAGATAAACCAGACCCTCGCAGGCAAAACCATCAGAAACGTTGCGGCAAACGCCCACCCCCACGCCTTCGCCTGGTACACGGGCGACCCGGACACCTACCACGACAGGCTGGCGGGCCGGAAAATCACCGCGGCCACCCCCGGCACGGGCTATACCTGCGGCGGCAACACCGAAGTGCTGTGCGAGGACATGCTGCTCGTCATCAGCACGCCGATCAAGTACCACGCCCCGGGGGATAAACTGCCTAAGTCACATCAGCTCTTATTAGAATTTGGCGACGACTCGCATTTGAGCTGTACCGTCCAGATGTGGGGGGCGATGCTCTGCTACGAGGCCGACAATATCGTGCTGCCGGAGGGCTGGGTTTGCAACCGCTGCCCCGACCCCTTGACGGACGGCTTTGACGCAGTGTATTTTAACGGGCTATGGAACGGTGCGAAGCCCACATTGAGCGCCAAAGCCTTCCTCGCCACCGAGCAGCGCATCCCCGGCTTGGGTAACGGTGTCTTACAAGACATTTTATTCAATGCCCGCATCCATCCCCGGCGGAAGCTGGAAAGCCTCTCCGGCGATGAAAAGGTGAATCTATACGACAGCCTAAAGTCCACCATCCGTGCCATGTGGATGCAGGGCGGCCGCGACACCGAGCGCGATTTGTTCGGCTGCACGGGCGGATACCGGACCATCCTCTCTGTCAAGACCTTGAAAAACCCCTGCCGAGTCTGCGGCGGCGCCTTGAAACGCGAGGCGTATCTGGGTGGGAATATCTATTTTTGCCCGGGGTGCCAGCCGCTGTGAAGCAAAGGGAGACAGGGGGACTCAAACGGTTAGACACATCCTATTTTCCTTGATATAATGAGTTGATCTCCATGTGGTCAGCGCTGTTTATCGTAGGCAATGACGGCGTGAAAGCGGGTGAGCCGACCGTTACGGCGCCATCCTCCGCCTAGCAGAATGAACATTCATTCTGCGTAATAAGGCCAGAAATTAAGTTTACGGAGCAATGAGATGAAAAAATGCCCGCGTTGCATGAAAAAGGATAACGACGATGTCAGGTTTTGCCGCCATTGCCATACCGAGCTGTTTTTTGAGCATCGCTTCGTGGCGAAACAAGATGCTCGGACGCAACTAATCTACGGAACGACCAATAAGGCGAAAATCGCATACATGAGAGAGCATATCACGCCGCTGGGCATTGAGATTCTAAGTCTTAATGATGTAAATGCCCCGCAGCTCAATATCGACGAAAGCGGCGACAGCCCCCTCGAAAACGCCAGAATCAAGGCCCTGGCGTATCATCATGTATTGCGAAAACCTGTATTTTCCTGCGACAGCGCCCTTTACATCGACGGCCTTGATGCGGCGCGGCAACCGGGGGCACATGTGCGGAGCGTGGGCGGGCGCGAGCTTAGTGACGAAGAAGCGATCGAGCATTTTTCCGCGCTGGCCCGTGAGTTCGGCGGAAGCATGACAGCGTATTATCAACACGCCATCTATCTGATACTGGATAAAAAGCGCCTTTATGAACATATGGGCGAGGACGGCTTCGCGGCCTTTTTCCGGCGGGTGTTGCGGGGGTGAGGGGGAAGCCATGCTCATTTTCCTTATATCATGTTTAGCGCTTCGCTTGCCGTTCCGGGCAAAGGCAGGCCGCTGACGGAGACAGCGCTATTGAGCATCATTTTAATGTTGAGAAATGTTATTGATGTGTAAATACTGTTCTATTTTGGGCGGGATGGCTTTAGTAAAACCCCCGTCCCCGTGACTTCCCGTGTTAAATACATTAGTGAAAGGGTATAATAATGATAAATGTTTGTGAAAAATGTGGTCAATATAGGAATGATAAAATTATAGACAAAGTAAATAATAGCATCATGTGTCCTGAATGTGGGCATAATGTTCCTTATAAATTTTTACCGTTATTTATGGTTTCAGGAGCCAGCGGCACTGGAAAATCAACATTATGTAATTATATGGTAAATAAATCAAATAACTTTATTGTATTAGATATGGATATATTATGGGGAAAACATTATGACACACCGGAGAGCAATTATAATGATTTTCATGAAAATTGGTTAAGAATGGCTAAAAATATTTCTCAATCCGGTATACCTGTTATATTATTTGGAGCGGGATGTATGCCCGAAAACATTGAAGATTGCATAGAAAATAGATATTTTTCATATATACATTTTCTAGGTCTTGTATGTTCAAAAGATACATTAGAAGCAAGATTATACAATAGGCCAAAATGGAGAAAAAGTTCCAATAAAGAATTTGTTGAAAATCAAGTGAAATATAATGATTACATAAAAACAAATAAGCAAATAACTACTATTGAAACTGAAAATAAAACAATTGAAGAAGTTGCCAGAGAGTTAATAGAGTGGGTAAAAAGCATGGTAGAAGAGTGACAGGGCTGGGGGCTTTGTCTCCTAAATAATTACTTTAATGAATTATATTGAAAAAATATTTATAATATGACGCACTGTTGTCACATATGGGCTGTATAATGCTACATAAAACAATGAGGAGGTACGAAATGGACAAGTACAACAACGCCATCGCAATCATGGATATTAAGAAATGTACAAAAGAATCTTTCAGCGTAATTGGTAAAGAGTGTTCAACAAATGATGGGGATGGGTTTATAATGGACTATTCCTGCCTATGAATATCTTTATGTAAAGGTGGAAAATGGAATAAATGGTACATTTTCTTCAATGATAAAATATCTGGAAAAAAATAACATTAAATTAGCAGGTGCAGTTAATGATTTTATTTGCCCACAAGAAAATGGACAATCATATATGTTTTTTCCTATAAAAAAACTATAGTATAAATTTTTCAAGGAGAAACCACCATGACCAAACCCACGACCACATTATTCATGCTCATGTCCCTCGATGGGAAAATATCCACCGGCAATACCGACGAACGTGACGTGGACAAAGATTTCCCGAAAATCGTCGGAATAAACGAAGGTTTACATCAATATTACGATATTGAGCAAACAACAGACCTTTTTTCCCTGAATAGCGGAAAAGTAATGGCGAAGGTTGGCGCGAACATACCCAAAGAAAGCATATCCAAAATACCCGTCAGCTTCATTGTCATTGACAATAAACCACATTTGAATCATGTTGGTGTGGATTATTTTATCAAAATGTCAAAAGCGTTTTACTTGGTCACAAACAATAAAAATCATCCCGCGTTTCAACATGAAAACGCAGAAAACCTACACATAATATATTACGAAAAAGAAATAGATTTTACGGACTTATTCAAGCAACTAAGCAGTAAACACGCCATAGAATCGATGACGATCCAAACGGGCGGCAGCTTAAACGCGATTTTACTGAGGGAGCAGTTGATAGATAAGCTGTCCATCGTCATTGCTCCCGCCCTAATCGGCGGCCGGGAAACCCCGACACTGATTGACGGGGAATCCTTGCAAACATTTGAGGACATCAAGAAAATAAAGGCATTGAAGTTAATGGAAAATAAAACATTGGCTGACTCATACATACATGTGACATATGCAGTTATAAATGACACGAAGATAACATAATCCGATACCGGCTTCTTCACTTGTTCTCGCCGCCTCCTTTGGTGTATACTGGATGTATCACCCCACCACCAAAAGGAGGCCAAACCATGCAAGCAAACCTACACACTCCCTACCGCCGCAAGGAATACACAGGGGACAATATCTGCCGCTTTCTGCTGGGCGGCATCGGCACGGGCAATGTCTCCGTCGGCCCGCGCGGGGAGTTTTGCGACTGGGAGATTTTCAACCGCCCCGGCAAGGGCAATAAACTGCCCTATACCTTTTTTGCCATCTGGAGCCGCGAAGAAGGCGGCGAACCGGACGCGAGGGTGCTGGAGGCCAGGCACTTTGCCCCCCATGAGCGTTCGCACGGCTATTTTTCCCATGAAATGGCCGGCCTGCCCCGTTTCGAACGGGCCTATTTGAGTGCGGAATATCCCTTCGCGCAAGTACGCCTCGAGGCTGACGACCTGCCCCTGACCGTGACGCTGGAAGCCTTTACCCCCTTTATCCCCCTGGATGTGGACAATTCCAGCATCCCCGGGGCCGTCATCCGCTACCGGGTGAAGAATAAGGGTACAAAAAAACGGGCCGTCACCATCGCCGGCTCATTGATGAATGTCGTCGGGCTGGACGGCTGGAGCGACTTCGGTGATATGCAGTTTGGCGTCAGCACCATAAATACCTTCAAGGAAAAGCCCCAGACGGCGGCATCCGACGCAGGGCCGAAAGAAGCGGGGCTAAGGGGCATATACTTTAGTAGCGACGAGCTGGAAACGGATAATTTTTCATACGGCTCGCTGGCCCTTACGACCCGCGCCGAAGACATCACAGTGAAGCCGATGTGGTATGACGGCGGCTGGTGGGATCTGGCCCATGAGTTCTGGGATGATTTCAATGCCGACGGCCTGCTGGATGAATGTCCCCTCCCGGAAAAACGTCAGGCCAAGAGTGTTCCCGGGTCGCTGGGCATCCGCCATGATCTGGAAGCGGGGGCAGAGGCGGTCTTTGAGTTCATCCTGACCTGGCATTTCCCCAACCGGCCTAAATCCTGGGGCGGCCATATGTGCATGTGTGACGGCTGCGAAAAACCTGCCCGGGTGAAAAACTACTATGCCGGCCTCTTTGGCGATGCCTGGGACAGCGCAACATATCTCTCCGCGCAACTGGAAAAACTGGAAGAGAAGAGCCGCCAGTTCACCAAGGCCCTCTATACCAGCACCCTGCCCGGCTCCGTCATCGAGAGTCTGGCCAATAA
>Ga0099364_10008720_pt1 | contig 14216 bp, 7 predicted proteins | sample TergutTh196P3_FD_73070 | JGI IMG/M metagenome (GOLD analysis project Ga0099364, IMG submission 73070) | Microcerotermes parvus P3 segment gut microbial communities from Pointe-Noire, Republic of the Congo - Th196 P3 | ecosystem: Host-associated > Arthropoda: Insects > Digestive system > Gut ... | reverse complement strand
AGAAGTTCTTTATGTGGACGAAGGGTGAGTATAACCAAAACGGTTGGTACATAGGCACGGAAGGTAATGACCGTCCGCTCATCCTGTCTGTCGGGACAGGCAGCCCACAGCCGCTTGAGTTTAGGGTCACAAGCACCGGCTCAACGATGCGTAATACATTCTTCCCCGCGGATACTTGGGTACATATCGCGGTGACATACGATTCCGCGACCAAATCGGCGAGGATGTACAGAAACGGCGTGTTGCAGCAAGTGACGGTCACAAACCCGAACTCACCGGGCGTAATCGCGCATGGCAATGTCAATACCCTTATCGGCAGAAACGGCTCTCACGGCGGAAGTAACGGAAACTTCGCCCTTGACGAGTTTAAGATATTTGATGCCGCATTACCATTTACCGAGATCATCAGCCTCCACGAAGAAGTGCGCCAATTTGACGCGACTACGTTATTAAACGCGGACAGAGACGCGATCAATCTCCCGACTAGGACAGCCACAGATATCACACTGCCGACACAGGGCGCGAACAGCACTACGATAACATGGCAAAGCAGCAACCCTGAACTTATATCGACCACGGGTGTTGTGACACCGCCGAATAGCGGCGAGGTCACGGTGACAATGACGGCAACTATCGCATTTGGCGGGCAGTCCGTACAAAGACAATTCAGTGTCACAGTCTTTGCGCCGGAAGCGGGCTTAGACCCAACGCTTCAAGTCTGGTACAAGATGGACGAGACAAGCGGGACGGCTTTACAGGATTCATCAGGAAATAACCATGCCAACGCGACGTTGGTTGGAGCGTCGAACAGGGTAGCCCTCAATGCGGACGCAAGCGGCGTAAACTTCACCCGCAGCTCCGCCACAAGTACAGACGCCAACGCAAACGGTTATGTTACATTACCGAGGACTATCTTCCGCGACGTGCCGAATGATTTCACGATTTCAGTAAAAGTCAATTTCCGCGCAGGTAACCAGTGGAGCCGCATATTCGACTTCGGGCCGAATAGTAACAGCAATATCATGTTCCTGACGGCAGATACGATGCAGTTCAGCATGGATAACGCAAATCCGCTCCTGCCGCCCGCGAACAGAAACAACGCCGCCAACCCGAATGTCTGGAGGACGGTCACGATCACCCGCAGCGGCAATACAACCACTATGTTCATAGACGGCTTGGCGGTGAGCAGGGGAGTCCAGACCTCAAACGCCAACAGGACAACTAATTCCGGCAATTTCTACTTGGGTAGGGCAAACTGGCCGGATCCATTCGCCAACATGACATTAAGCGACTTCCGCATATACAGCAGGGCGCTCAGCGCGGATGACATCGCTGATTTGGTCGGCGGAGTTGACCCGATGGCTCGCATTGAAGCGGACGCGGCGGCTCTCAACCTGCCTGAGAGGGTCAATTCAGATATCGTATTACCTGTGCTGGGCGCAAACGGCAGTACGATCACATGGGCGACAAACAATTCCGCGATAATCACAAACTCCGGGGCTGTGACTCTGCCTACAGATACGTATGAAGTTACAGTCCGTATGACGGCGACGATATCGATCGGTGATGTATCAACCACGAGGGTATTTAATGTTGTTGTTTACCGCCCGCCCTCCGACCCGGTACTCTTAAAAGATGTTGGAACCGCGAATGTCACATTGATCGATGAATACCTGATCAATGCGGAGCTGAAAGACATCGAACTGCTTATGACTTTGCGCCCGCTCAGATTCCTCGCGCATTACTACACAACGGCAGGCTTAGACCGCCCGAACGGAGCAGTCCCCTATGATAGATTTGATGTCAACAACCCGATGGCAAACACCGGCGGTCAGGAGACATGGGAACGCTCAAGCGGCAACAACTTCCGGGCTCATATGTTCGGTCACTATATGTCTGCGCTTGCTATGGCGTATAACGGCAGCGGGCAGGAGCAGCTCAAACCGCAGATACTCGAATATTTAAGGACCTGTGTTGAAGAACTCAAAAAATGTCAAGATGCCTTTGCTGTGACATACCCGACTCGAGCGGGATATATCGGCCCCTTTGGTGATGTGCGGCTTGACAGCCTCGACGGCCTGTCCGGAGGTGTGGGTACGATAAGCGGTAATGTTTATGTGCCGTGGTATAATCTGCACAAAGTCCTCGTTGGGCTCATGGATATCTACAAGTATGTTGACGATGCGGAGATTTCAGAGCTTGCGTTGGAGATAGCGTCAGGTTTTGGCGATTACTTCTACAATGTACGCGCGTCAAGATACACGACCTCTCAGAGAAATCAACTGCTCAATATCGAGTACGGCGGCATGAACGACGCTTTCTACGAGCTTTACAGACTGACGGGTAATGCCAATTACAGGCTCAATGCCGAATGTTTTGATGAAGTATCACTCTTTAGGGAACTCGCAAACGGTAACGATGTACTGCCCGGCAAACACGCCAATACGCAAGTGCCCAAGTTCGTAGGCGCGATGAAACGTTATACTACGCTGACGCAGAATCAGGCCTTCTATGACGCATTGACCCAGAGCGCCAAGGATGATTTGAATATGTACCTGAGGGCTTCGGAAAACTTCTTCGATATCGTTACGGCTAACCATTCATTCATCACAGGCGGGCAAAGTGTCGGCGAGCATTTCCAATCGCCCAACTCACTGGCATCCCACATCAACCGCGACGACACACATGAGACCTGTAATGAATACAATATGCTCAAACTGGTGCGTGAACTCTTTAAGGTCACGAATGACAAAAAATACGCGGATTATTATGAGAATACATTCATAAACGCGATACTGTCATCGCAAAACCCAACGGACGGCAGAATGATGTACTTCCAGCCAATGGGCACGGGATATAATAAGCTGTTCGGATTCGAGCGGTTCTGGTGCTGTGTTGGCACGGGCGTAGAAAACTTTGTAAAACTCGGCGACTCGATTTACTTCAACACACTCGACAGCGTTTTTGTGAATATGTATTTCAGCTCGGAATACGCGTATGCCGACCGTAACTTGAAACTGACACAAAGCGCGAATATGCCCAACAGCGATACCGTAACATTTACGGTGGGGGCATTAGGCGCGGGGCCGGTTGCCGCCGGTACAAAACTCCTGTTCCGTGTACCCGACTGGTGCGTGGGTCAGCCCATCCTCAGGGTCAACGGCACTCTCAGGACACCTATTATGCCTGACGGTTACATTGTCCTCGAAGACGTGGCGGCGGGTGATGTCGTCCAGCTTAGATTCCCGATGGAAGTCTCGCTCGACGCGCTCAAAGACAATACCAACTTGGTAGCCTTCCGTTACGGTCCCGTTGTGCTCAGCGCGGCTATGGGGACATGGAACATGACAGCCACAAATAATAACGGCATCTTGGTACTCGTCCCGCAACGCGCCACCGTAGCGAACGGCAGGGTTGACACGATCACCATTACAGACGACGCCTACTCGGTAGCCACATGGAAAGCGAATATCGCGGAAAACCTCGTTCGCTCCGATACACTCACAGCGGACGGCAAGATACAGTTTACACTGCGCGGCACGGATATGGACGACAGGCTTGTTTACACGCCGCATTACAGGCAATACCAAGAGCGTTACGGTATCTACCTCACACTTGCCGAGCCAAACTCAACGGAGCTTCAGGATCAGATTCTGCTGCAAAAAAGAGAGCTTAGAAACAGAGAGGACACATCGGCATACTTGACGCAGTTTGACGACCATCTGCAAGCGGAACAGGTCTACAACATAGACCACAGCGGAACAGCCGCCAAGACATTCCAAGGCAGGAGCGGGCGCGAAGGTAATGCCGCAGGGGCGTATTTCCAATACGACTTGCCGGTAACGCCAAACACGGCAAACTTCCTGCGGACAGTGCTTGCGAGAGCCGAAAGCGGCAGAACATGGGCGATTTACGTCAACGGCACGCTGCTTGACACCGAAACCGTAACAAACGATTTAAGCGCGGGAACCTCCCTGAACGAACATTTCTACTTCTCGTCATGGGAGATACCGTCCGAGTTCTTGAGCGGAGCGGGGTTGAGGACAAAGATAGTCGAAGGTGTGCCTGTACCGTATATTACCGTCAGATTTGAGCGCACGAGCGGTTATGTCGGCGGAATCTACGGAGTGAGCATCGCCGCGCAGTCAACATTTGACACAAACCCCGACCTGCGTTCACTGGCATTTGACACAGGACGGCTTGAACCCGCGTTTGACCCAAGCCTCAAAGAATACACGCTTTACTTACCGAATGACACAAGATCGGTCATTATGAACGCCGCGCCGTGGAAAGAAAGCGGGCTGGTGTATGTAGGTAATGTCCTTATCGACGACACGTTGCCGAGGCAGATACCGATAACAGCTCTGCAATCCGCGATCATCTTAAACACAAGGGCGCAAGACCACACAACGGCGGCACAATACAGAATTAACATCGAGTTTGAAGACGATCCGATAATTATCTGCCCGGACTGCGGCGAGGAATCCTGCGTATGCGAAGAAGTTATCGTTTGCGAGATATGCGGCGAAGAACCCTGCGTATGTGAGCCTATCGTATACGCGGATGCCGACATCAACAAAGACGACGCAGTAGACTTTGAAGACCTCGCAGTCGCGATGTTCGTATTCGGAGCGACAAACACGGATAAAGACTGGAACAGTTCATTCGGCTGGTACGACAAGACCCCGGAAAAGAAACCTATCACCTTCACGATGGTTGACATCATAAAAGACGGCAGTATAGACATAGGCGACCTCCAAGCCATCGTAACGAACTTCACTATAACTTGGTAAACCAACAGCCATTACCGACCTCCAAGCGCTAATCAACCAAACGCGTTTGATTAGAACTCTGGGGCCGAGGATAGGGACTCGGGATAGATAGTAGTACAGGAGGGGCGGTTAATCTGCCCCTCCTGTACTATCGCCCGCTTTTCGTGTTATTCTGAACGCAGTGAAGAATCCATGCTTTTCAGATTTGTTCTTGAACTTGCGTTGAAGTTGGAATATAATTGGGATTAGGGATTAGGGATTAGGGATTAGGGATAAACTCATTTAATGTCCTCGTGGGTTTGTCGTTGAAATGCCATAAGCCTCGGTACTTTTAGTTGTGGCATTATAGGAGTTAGGATGTTGTCAAGAATTATTCAACTGGAATCGCATATTGCGGATTTGATTGCGGCGGGTGAGGTTGTGGAGCGGCCTGCTTCTGTGGTTAAGGAATTATTGGAAAACTCGATTGACGCGGGGGCGAAGATAATCACTGTTGAGATATCAGCGGGCGGTATGACATTTATCAGGGTCACTGATAATGGCTCAGGTATCGCGTCCGATGACGCGAAAACGGCGTTTCTGCGCCATGCGACCAGCAAGCTGCGCGGTGCGGATGATCTTGAAGCTATAGGCTCTCTTGGGTTTCGCGGTGAAGCGCTTGCGGCTATAGCGGCTGTTTCGCATATCCAAATGCTTACCCGTCAGCAAGGGGCAAGTGAAGGCGTATCGCTTACATTAGAGGCGGGTACTGTCACAAATATTTCACCGGTTGGCTGCCCGGAAGGAACAACGATCATCGTGCGTGATTTATTCTTTAACACACCCGCACGGCTCAAATTTATGAAATCTGACCGCGCCGAGGCATCCGCCGTCGCCTCAACCGTTCTTAGATGCGCTCTTTCGAGGCCCGATGTCTCAATACGATATCTCAAAGACTCGCAGACCATATACCACACACCCGGCGATTCACGCATGGATTCGTGTATTTACAGTCTTTTGGGACGTGAGTTTTTCGGCGGGCTTACTCCGATCAAATCTGTTGACGAGGCTGTTTCGGTAGAGGGTTATGCCTCCCTGCCTGATGCGGCAAGAGGTAACAGGGGTTATCAATTCTTTTTTATAAACGGCAGGTCCATCCGCTCGCTGACGCTTCAAACCGCGCTTGAACGTGCATACGCGAATACACTTCCCGGCGGTCGTTTTCCCGCTTGTGTTTTATATATAACCACAAGGCTCGGCGATGTGGATGTCAATGTTCATCCGGCAAAAACCGAAGTAAAATTCGCCTCAGAAAAACAAATTTTTGACGCGGTATATTATGCGGCGCTTTCGCAATTAGGAGTTAGGAATGAGGAGTTAGGAGTTAGGGGACGGGAGCGCGATATTCAATTAGGAGTTAGGAATGAGGAGTTAGGAGTTAGGGGACGGGAGCGCGATATTCAGTTAGGAATTAGGAATGAGGAATTAGGAGTTAGGGGACGGGAACGCGATGTTCAATTAGGAATTAGGAATGAGGAATTAGGAGTTAGGAATGTAGGGGCTGGGCGTGCCCCCTTCGCGCACGAAGGGGGTGACCCGCAGGGTCGGGGGTTGTCCGGCGCCATCTTCCCCCAAAACGACAAATTTGCTGAACAAATCCACGAATACCATGTCAACAATATCCGTGTGATTGGGGAGGTTTTTCAGCTATACATCGTTGTTGAATATGGCGGGAGCTGTTGGTTTATTGACAAACACGCGGCACATGAGAGGATTCATTTTGACGCGCTGAAATCTAAGCAATATGAGCCGATGCCGCAGACGCTTCTCACGCCTGTCATCTGCCGTCACTCCGCCGAGGAGACAGCTATGTTTCTTGATAATTCAGAGCTGTTTGAAAAACTCGGTTTCAGTATTGAGCCTTTTGGTGAAGAAACTATCGCTGTTCGCCAAATCCCCTCGAATATTGAGATTGGCGATACGGAGTCTATCCTCTCCGAAATAAGCGATGAGCTGAAGCTCGGCGGCGGAGCAAGGGCTGTGCAAGAGGACAGCATTTTTAGTAAACTCGCTTGTAAAGCCGCAATAAAAGCAGGCAAAAGCTCGGAGATCCGCGAGCTTGAAGTTCTGGCCGCCCGCGTCATGTCGGGAGAATTGACACACTGCCCCCATGGCCGCCCTGTCGCTTTTGAATTGACCAAAAACGCACTTGATAAGAGTTTTAAGAGATTATGAGCAATCCGACAGTAATTGTAATAACAGGGCCGACCGCTACAGGAAAGACCGAGTTGGGCGTCGCAATGGCAGCCACGCTTGGCGGAGAGGTCGTTTCCGCTGATTCGATGCAGATATATAAGCATATGAATATCGGCACGGCAAAACCAACCGTTGAGGAGACCCGTGGTGTGCCGCATCATATGTTTGACATTATAGAACCAACAACAGACTATTCCGTCGCCCGATATGTCAAAGACGCGGCGCGATGCATTGATGATATCATTGCTCGTCAAAAACAACCGATACTGGTTGGCGGGACAGGGCTGTATATAAACTCTTTACTGGCAGGGCGCGAGTTTTCCAAGCGCGGCGATAAAGATGTCCGAAAATCGCTTGAGGTCGAATATGACACTGTCGGCGGCGAGGCCATGCTCGAAAGATTACGTGAGTTTGACCCTGAAAGTGCCTCAAAGCTTTACGCAAACGATAAAAAACGAATAGTCCGCGCTATAGAAGTCTATATTACAACAGGGAAAACTATTTCACAACATGATGCAGAGTCAAAACAAATCCCCCCGCGATATGATTCGGTAAAACTCGCGCTCACATTCACAGACAGGGGGCGGCTCTATGAGAGGATAGACAGGCGTGTTGATAATATGATAGCGGCAGGGCTTGAAGAAGAAGTTGCGGGACTGCTGAAGATGGGAGTTTCGCCGGATTCCACAGCGATGCAGGCAATCGGTTATAAGGAAATGGTGAGCGCGTTAAACGGTGAAATCGACATGACGGATGCTATTGAAATAATAAAAATGGAATCCCGCCGCCTAGCCAAACGCCAACTAACATGGCTAAGAGCGGACAGAGCCATTAACTGGATAATTAGGGATTAGGAGTTAGTGCTGTCATTCTGAGCCGATGTAAGATTCTTCGCTGCGCTCAGAAAGACATCGGCGAAGAATCTTGGATTAGGAATTTATGAAACGAAGTGATTTTTTTATAAAGCTTACTACGGCGATATTGTTTGTTACGGTGGTTAGTTATGTGGGGATATATCTTTATAACTCCGCGAGGACTACTTTTGTTACTATTCCCGCGTTTACTTTTGTTATTGAGGAAACTTTTCCGGCTGATGGTTATGTCGTCCGTGCTGAAACAGTAATGGTTGACGCGGGGAAGAATATTGTACCCATAGTCAGCGAGGGTGAACGTGTCAGTTCAGGACAGGCTTTTGCTGTTGAATATTCAAGCGTTGATGCGTTGGAGACGGCAGGTGAGATTCGTGCGCTCAGGCTAAAAATCGCGCAAATTGAATCGACGGACAGACAGAGCCGTACGGAAACTGCTGCTCTTGCGAGCGTTATGGAAGTCTCAAAAGCTGTACACAGCGGCGATTTAACTAATTTAGATGAACTGGCATTAAGAGTTGAGACGACCATCTTTGCGGAAGGGCTCACGCAAGGGGATGATCTTTTGTCTATGCAGGCGCGGCTGGAGGCTTTGGAGGATCGCAGTTTCGGAATGAAACCCGCCTATGCGCCTTTTCCCGGTATCTTTTCGCATATGGTAGATGGTTTTGAGCATATCAGCCCCGAAAATCTCCAAAACCTCAAACCATCCGAACTGACCGCGCTTTTTGAAACGCCTTTGAACTTTGATGCCTCATGCAAGCTGATCACTTCATATAAATGGTACTTTGCCGCAATAATGGATGCAACGGAAGCTGCCCGCCTATCTGTCGGACGGCGAGTTTCTCTACAGTTTTCAGGCGCGTACCGAGCAAATGTTGATATGTTAGTCGAGAGTGTAGGCACCCGCGAGGACGGTTTAGCTGTGGTTTTGTTTTCCGATGACAGAGGAATCCACAACATGACCATGCTCCGCGACTTGCGGGCAGAGGTTCTTTTTGACGCGGTCTCAGGCCTTCGCGTACCAAGAGAGGCAATACATCTTGATGATAACGGAAGGACTTTTGTATATATCCAAACAGGTGTCCGCTCGGAACGGGTCAATGTTGATATACTATTAGATTTTGGTGATAATTACTTAGTGCGTGACGGCGCGGAAACAGGCTCCCCCCTCCGTGCCGACTCAACAATTATAGTAAAAGCAAATGATTTGAGAGACGGCGGTGTGGTTAGTTAGGGACTAGGGAATAGGGACTAGGGAATAGTCGCATATTTGAAAACTAATTGAAATGAATAGAGTAGATTTGCTCCCAAAAAGAGCTTTTTCTCTCTCGACTAATCCCCAATCCCTAATCCCTAATCCCTTGCAGTCCGCAGACTGCGCGAGAGGTCATATTATGAACTCAATTATTGTGAATTATGGTTCGGATGTTTATAAGACTACCTATGAGGCGTTAGATGCTTCGGATATGAAGGGGTATCTTAGGGGCGGGATGAGAGTGGCTATTAAGCCGAATCTTGTTGTGCCGTCTCCCGCTTTTAATGGCGCTACTACCCATCCCGAGGTCGTGGACGCGATTATTGCATACCTGAAGGATTTTGGCATCACAAATATTAAAATTATCGAAAGCTCTTGGGTTGGGGATTGTACAAAAAAAGCGTATAAGTATTGCGGCTATTTGGAGTTGTCGAGGAAACACAATGTACCGCTCATCGACCTCAAAGACGACGGTAATACAACGCTTACATACAAGGGTGTAAAAATGGGGATATACAATGAGGCGCTCGATACGGATTTTCTAATCAACGTGCCGGTGCTCAAAGCCCATTGCCAGACAAAAATGACTTGTTGCCTCAAAAATCTAAAAGGCTGCATACCCGACAGCGACAAGAGGCGCTCTCACGCATTGGGGCTGCATAAGCCAATAGCGATTTTGAATAAACTGCTCAAAACCGGTTACTGCATAGTTGACGGGATCTGCGGCGATTTGTCTTTTGAGGAGGGCGGCAATCCCGTAGAGTCAAATCGTATCATCGCGGGTCAAAACCCCGTTACCGTCGATTCGTTTTGCGCGGAGCTTATATGCAGACAGCCCGACGAGATCGAACACTTAAAACAAGCGAGAAATCTCGGAGTTGGCGAGTATTTTTCTGAACTAACCCAAGTTATTGAGCTTAACGCGGAAAACAAACCCGCGCATACATTAGGCAGCGGCAGATTCGCGGACAAATACTCGCACATGATTGACGAGGACTCCGCTTGTTCACCCTGCTACTCCGCGCTGACATACGCTTTACACAGGCTGGGAAACTCCGCGCTGAAGGACAAGAGCCAAAATATCGGTAAATTTCATATCGGGCAAGGCTTCAAGGGGAAAAGCGGCGAGGGTATAGGCATAGGAAACTGCGCAAGCGGCTTTTCAAACTGCGTAAAAGGCTGTCCTCCTAAGGCAACGGAGATTATATCTAGGATTTAGTTCATTCAATTAGGAATTAGGAGTTGTGGTTGGGGATTGTTACCATTCAGAGGTTGCCGATTTTGGGAGCGTTAGTGAAGCGCATTAGTCCGCTCACGGCGAAATTGTAGCATAAAGGCTTGCTGTGATTAGTGGTACATGGCTCACGTCAAGTTTTGCAAGCCGCGTAAATGAGCCCTTGAGCGGCTTTGCGCGGAAGTTTGCGGACAAAACGGCAATCTCTGAATCGTTACTGGGGATTAAGATTGTAGGGGTGGAGTTTTACGTTTTGATTGACAGTCTATAATCAAAGTAGTAGAATATCCGCATGAGAAATATTTGCAATTCAAGGAGGGCATACAAGTGGTGTCAACAAAAGACGTAATATTTAAGACCGAGAAATATGGAGCGAAGAACTATAAGCCTAAGGAAGTAGTATTTGCTTATGGTGAAGGCGCGGTCGTCACTAATCCCGAGGGCGAGAAGTTTTTTGATATGCTTAGCGCCTATTCGGCGTTGAATTTTGGGCATAGGCATCCCGAGCTTATTGCCGCCGCGAAAGACCAGCTTGATAACTGCACACTGAGTTCAAGGGCGTTTTACAACAATGTCCTCGGAGAGTGGCAGGAGAAAATCTGCGCGTTTGCCGGCAAGGCTAAAGTTCTGCCGATGAACACAGGCGCGGAAGCTGTTGAAACGGCTCTCAAAACAGCGAGAAGATGGGGTAATTTCGTAAAAGGCGTGGAAGAAGGCAAGCAGGAAATCATCGTGTGTCATGACAACTTCCACGGCAGAACCATATCTATCATCTCAATGAGCACCGACCCCGACGCAAAAGAGGGATACGCGCCCTTTACGCCCGGTTTCAAAGTAATCGGATATGGGGCTTTAGACGAGCTTGAAGCGGCGATCACAGATAACACGGTCGCGTTCCTTGTTGAGCCGATACAGGGCGAAGCGGGTGTGAAATGCCCGCCCGAAGGTTTTATCAAAAAGGCTTATGATATTTGCAAGAAAAACAATGTCCTGTTTATGGCGGATGAGGTTCAAACAGGTTTTGCCAGAACGGGTGATATGTTTGCCTGTGATTATGAAGATGTCGTGCCTGATGTCTACATATTTGGCAAAGCTCTCGGCGGCGGTATCATGCCGATTTCCGCAGTCCTCGCTAATGAGGAGATTCTTGGTGTCTTTACACCCGGCTCTCATGGCTCAACATTTGGCGGGAACCCGCTGGCTTGCGCGGTCTCTATCAAAGCGTTGGAGATACTAAAGAGAGACGATTATCCCAAGATGGCAAAAGAAAAAGGCGAATACTTCATGAATAAGCTCAAGGCGATAGATAACGACAAAATCATTGATATCAGAGGCCGTGGTCTCCTTATTGGTGTTGAGTTTAACTGTGATGCGTCTGCGTATGTCAAGAAACTCATCAAAGGCGGAGTGCTTGCCAAAGAGACCCATGACACTACGATCAGATTTGCCCCGCCCATAATTATCACATATGAACAAATCGACGAAGCCTGCGCCGCGATAGAAAAAGCATTTTTATAAGGTGTATAAATGGTAAAAATAGCTCCGTCGGTGCTTGCGGCGGATTTCTCGAAACTGGGAAAAGAAATAGAATCAGTTAAAAGCGCGGATATTCTGCATTTTGATGTTATGGACGGTGTTTTTGTTCCGAACATCAGCTTTGGCTTGCCTGTCCTCAGCTCTGTACGTAAAATCACCGATATGCCGCTTGATGTGCATCTGATGATTCAAACACCCTCCAAATGGATAGGCCGTTTCGCGGAAGCCGGTGCGGACACCATTGTTTTTCACGTTGAGGCAGAGAACCCGGAAAGCATTAAGACAACGATTAGTAATATAAAAGCCCTCGGCAAAAGACCGGGCTTGTCGTTGAGGCCCAACACTCCGGCGGCGGCGTTGCTGCCATATTTGGATACCCTTGACACTGTTTTAGTGATGACAGTGGAGCCGGGTTTTGGCGGGCAGGGTTTTATGCCGGACATATTGACAAAAATATCCGAAATTAGACAAGAAATCGACCGCCGAGGCTCAAACTGTGAGATCGAAGTCGATGGAGGCATAAACTACGAAACGGCGAAACTATGCGTAAAAGCAGGCGCAACCGTCCTAGTCACAGGAAGTTTCATATTCAAAACCAACGACAGAGCCTCAGTAATCACCAAATTACGAACCAACGCCGCGAATCCCTAATCCCTAAAAAATACATGGAGCTAATATATTGGACTATTTCCCATCAGCGCTTGAAAACTTAATTGACAAATTCGCTTCTCTGCCGGGGATAGGCCGAAAGACTGCGCAGAGGTTGGCTTTCTATTTACTTACATTATCGGACGAATCAGCAAAATCATTTGCCGATGCTATCACAGAGGCAAAACAAAACGTCAGATGCTGCTATATATGCCAAAACCTCACCGATGGCGAGGCTTGTTTGATATGCCGCAATCCGAGGCGCGACGCGGCGCTTATTTGTGTCGTTTCAGACCCAAAAGGCGTACTGGCGATAGAGCGTTCCCATGAGTATTTGGGTACATACCATGTCCTGCATGGCGTAATCTCACCGATGAGTAATGTAGGGCCCGATGATATAAGAATCGCGGAGCTTGTTGCCCGCGTGGCCGATGGGAGCATAAACGAAGTCATCATGGCCACAAATCCCGATGTCGAAGGTGAGACGACAGCAAGATATATTTCAAAATTACTCGCGCCGTTCGGAGTAAAAGTCACAAGGCTCGCTTATGGTATCCCCGTAGGCTCAAGCCTAGAGTTTGCCGACGATGCGACATTAATGCGCGCGCTGGAAGGCCGCCAAATTATTTAGGGGCTAGGATAACAATTAGGAGTTAGGAATTAGGAGTTAGGAGTTGAAAAGTTTTCAAATACGCGACTATTCCCCAGTCCCTAGTCCCTAAAATACCCCCTACTAAAGGAGATAGACATGGCTGAAAAATTGAAAATTATCCCGCTTGGCGGGCTTAGTGAGATCGGTAAAAATATTACCGTGCTTGAATATGGCGCGGATATAATCGTTGTGGACTGCGGGTTGGGTTTTCCCGATGGTGATATGTACGGCATTGACATTGTCATACCGGATATAACATATTTAGTCAAAAACAGCTCGAAGATACGCGGTATCATATTGACACATGGGCATGAAGACCATATCGGCGCATTGCCGTATGTAATGCGTGAGATTTCTGCGCCTGTTTTTGCCACGCCACTCACCGCAGGGCTTGTGGAGATAAAACTCGCAGAACACGGACTGCTTGAAACAACAGACCTCAAAGTAAAAAAACCGGGGGACTTGTTCAAACTCGGTTGTTTTACAGTCGAGATGATCCACATAAACCACAGCATACCTGATGCGGTCTCGTTGGCTATAAAAACCCCGCATGGAATGGTGATTTTGACGGGAGACTTCAAAATCGACACAACACCCATATCCGGCGTGATGATGAATTTAGCGAGGTTTGGGGAACTCGGCAACAGGGGCGTGCTTGCCTTACTTTCCGATTCCACGAATATCGAAAGGCAGGGGTGGTCTTCCTCGGAGAAAAAAGTCGGGGAGCGTCTTGACGAACTCTTTATGGGCTGCAAGCATAGGATAATCGTAACGACTTTCGCCTCAAACGTACACCGTATTCAGCAAGTGATAGACTGCGCGGCAAAATACGGCAGGCGAGTGGCAGTGACGGGGCGCAGTATGGATAATTCATTGCGGGTCTCGACAAATCTTGGCTGCGTGAAGGTTCCCGATGGGGTGCTGATTGAGCTGAATCAAATCAAAGCCCTGCCATCGGATCAAATCGTCATTACCACAACGGGAAGCCAAGGCGAGCCGATGAGCGCACTCT
>Ga0099364_10008719_pt1 | contig 14217 bp, 10 predicted proteins | sample TergutTh196P3_FD_73070 | JGI IMG/M metagenome (GOLD analysis project Ga0099364, IMG submission 73070) | Microcerotermes parvus P3 segment gut microbial communities from Pointe-Noire, Republic of the Congo - Th196 P3 | ecosystem: Host-associated > Arthropoda: Insects > Digestive system > Gut ... | reverse complement strand
GTATAAGATGGCCGCGCAATTGGGGCATACTGTATCACCGCTTCGTTCGTCGCTGGTGCCATTAATTGCGGAACCTGGCTTATGCGCGAGGATGCAGGGCTTGACACTTAAGAATGTACGGCTGTTTGTTTATGATGGCATACATAAGAAGGCGATTTATGAGGACTTCGGCGAGCTACTTTTCACGCATTTCGGCATTTCGGGGCCTATCGCGCTGTCCGCAAGTGCGCATATGCGCAAGTTTGACATCGAGAAGTATCATGTTATTATAGATTTAAAACCGGGGCTAAACGAAGCGAAGCTGGATGCGCGTACTCTGCGTGATTTCGAGAAATTCTCAAACCGCGATTTTTCAAACGCGCTGGGGGAGTTGCTAAACAGGAAGATGATTCCTGTAATAATCGAAAAATCCGGCATACCCCCGGAAACAAAAGTGCATTCCATCAGCCGCGAATCGAGGAGGGGACTTGTCCGCCTTCTAAAAGAGTTTCGGATCGATGTAGACGGACCTAGGCCGATAGACGAGGCGATAGTAACGTCGGGCGGTATAGATTTGCGTGAGATAAACCCGAAATCGATGGAGTCGAAGCTGGTGGGTGGTTTGTTCTTCGCAGGCGAGGTAATAGATGCCGATGCCTACACCGGAGGGTTTAATCTGCAGATAGCATGGTCAACGGCATATGCCGCAGCGAAGGGCGCAATTAGAATGAACAATATGGGAGCATTAAGTTGAGGATTATTGTTGCTAAAACAGCGGGGTTTTGTTACGGGGTAAGTCGGGCTGTTTCTATTTGCGAGAGGGCGGCTTTGGAGCATCCTGTTTGCGTGACTTTGGGGCCGATAATTCATAATGAGCATGTGATTCGCTATTTCGAAGAAAAGGGCATCCGCGCTGTATCCAAAATATCGGATATTCCGAAAGACGCAGCAGTCGTAATTAAATCGCATGGGGTAGGGAAGAAGGAACTCGAAGCGCTGGAAAAACAAAACGTCATTATTATTGATGCAACCTGTCCCGATGTAAAGAAAATACATGATATTGTCAGCAGAGAATCCAAATCAGGTCGTTTACCGATAATCATCGGGGAGCGTTCACACCCTGAAGTCATCGCGATAGCGGGTTGGTGCGAAAATTATGAGATTTTTGAGACAGCGGAAGAGCTATTTAATTGGTTAAAATGCAATGAAAACGCGCAAAAACCGCTTTCAATTGTGTTTCAGACAACTAATACTTTGAAAATTTACAATTCTTGTAATGAAATAATAAAAAAAGAGTGTACAAACTACAAAACATTTGATACAATATGCGGTGCTACGTTTGCGCGTCAGCGTGAGGCTGTTGATTTATCGAAAATCGCGGATGTTATGGTCGTTGTTGGCGACTGCGGCAGCGCAAACAGTCTCAAGCTTGCGGATATTTGCAGCGAGTTCTGTTCAAAGGTGATTTTTGCGCAAAGTGCCGATGACATAACTCTTGCTGATATACGCTCGGCGGATACCATCGGCGTTACTGCCGGGGCATCTACGCCGACGTGGATAATTAAGGAGGTCAACCAGAAGATGAGTCAAGAAGTATTGTCAGAAGAAAATGGCGCCCTATTAGAGAATCCCGCAGAGGAGTCGCCGGAACAAGAAGCGCAAGCCCCTATTGAGGCTTCAATTGATGAAAGTGAAGCCACTTCGCCACCCGCCGCGCCCGAGTCGGACACAGCCGCGATTGAAGAGGCTGTCGAAACTGAGGTCTGCGAGTTGGAGCAGGAGGTTGCATCAGAGGCTGAGGCAGATGAGTCATGCGAGCTATCAGCCGTGCCTGAAGCAGAAACCTTGCAAGCCGAGCCTGTTGCAACGGAGGCTGAGGAGTCCGCTTCTGAGGAAGTCGTGGCTGAATCAGATGTGCAGGTTGCAGCGCCTGAACCTGAATCTGTGCTGAAAGAGCCACCGGATGCAGGTGCGCAGACAGTTGCGTCGGAGGATGAATCCGATGACCTGGACAATCCGGACGGCTCGCAAGAGTCCTTTGAGGAAATGCTGGTTAAGTCTATCAAGACTTTACATACAGGAGAGAAAGTGAGCGGGGTGGTCACCTCCATCACCGCGACCGAGGTTTGCGTCGAGTTAGGCACGAAGCAGTCGGGCTATATTCCGATTACGGAGTTCACCGATGACGGCGAGATTGAAGTCGATGACGCAGTTAAGATAGGTGAAACAATCGAAGCGTTTGTCATGCGGGTTAATGATGTTGAAGGTATGGTCACACTCTCCAAGAAGCGGCTTGATTCCATCAAGAATTGGGATATTATCGAAGCTGCCAAGGATAGCAAGACCATAATCGAGGGCATCGTGACGGAGGAGAATAAGGGCGGTATCGTCGTTAACGTCAAGGGTATCAGAGTGTTTGTGCCCGCTTCGCAGATAGGGTTGCCGAAGAATTCGCCGATTTCCGGTATGCTCAGAAAGCCGGTGAAACTGATCGTCAAAGAGGTCAACGCTTCAAGGAGGCGTGTTGTCGGTTCGATACGCGATGTCCAAGCCAGCGAGCGCCGCGAGAAAGCCGAGCGCGTTTGGACCGATATCGAAGTTGGCAAGAGATATGAAGGTGTCGTAAAGTCGATGACATCTTATGGTGTGTTTGTCGATATCGGTGGCGTTGATGGTATGATTCATGTTTCGGAGATAAGTTGGACACGCATTAAACAGCCGTCCGAGGTTATGTCAATCGGTGATGAGGTTTCGGTCTATGTCCTTTCATTTGATAGGGAGACTAGGAAAATCTCGCTGGGTTACAAGAAGGATGAGGACAATCCTTGGAACAAGTTCACTTCAACATATGCTGTTGGCGATGTCGTAAATGTAAAGGTTGTAAAGATGATGCCGTTTGGTGCGTTTGCGGAGGTTTGCCCGGGAGTCGATGGACTAATCCACATTTCGCAAATCGCTGACCGTAGGATTGGGTTGCCTTCTGAGGTTCTTTCCGATGGCCAGAAGGTTGATGTCAAGATTACCGAGATAGACAATGATCGCAAGAAGGTTTCGTTGAGCATCAGGGCTTTAATAACTCCGTCTTCGCAGCCCTTGACCGATGAACAAGTCGCCCAGGCGCAACAGGCAGACAACACTCCGGTTATTGTTTATGATACGGATGCTCCAAATCCCAACATAGGGCAGGAGGATGAAGCAGACTCCGAGTCCGAACCGATGACGTAAGCAGAATAACCTTACTTGGTCACGTGTTGTGGTAGTACATAGTGCTGCCGGTTGGTACAGTCAGCGTTTCCGTCCGGCAGTGCTTTTATGGCCGGAATAACGTATTAAGTGGTAAAATAACTATAAATGTTCAATGCGGTGCATGGAAAAGAGGCATATTTTCTGTTCCTAGTCGCTCAGTGGCACGTCCATGTGCCAATTCGCGAACGCTCCACCGTCCTTGGTTACGCTCTACGGAACAGAAAACATACCTCTTTTCATAGCGACACCGTGCGAACCGTAAGGCACTGAACAGTCTCAAATAATGATACAGACAGCGCATAGAGGAGGTGGGCAGGTTGGCTGCGGAGGCGGTTTTAAGGCTCAAAGAGGCTGAGGATGATGGAAGCGAACTCATCAGGCGAGCAGGCGATGAGGCGCGTGAAATCATCAGGAAAGCCGAGATAGACTGCGATGCGAAGAAGAAGGCTATTATCTCAGAGGCTGACAAGATGAGAGCTGAGATTATTGAGGCAGCAGGGAAAAAGGCTGATGCTGAGAGTTCGGAGCTTGTAAAATCCGGTCAGGACGAAAAAGCGAGGATTCTAAACCCAGACAACGCAAAACTAGAAAAAGCAGTCCAAATGGTGACTCAGAAGATTCAGGATGTAGTAACTAAATTGTAGTATTTCGAAAATACCAGTCGCAATTTCGGAATTCATTGTAGGGGCGGCCATTGGCCGTCCGCTGTAGGAGCAAAACCAGCCGTAATTTCGGAATTCATTTGTAGGGGACGATGTCCTCATCGTCCCGCTAATGCGGCTTCCGCAACGCACAATAGACTCGAGAATCAAAGTTGTCTTACCAATTTATTTAGGATGGAAATCTGATGGCAATTGTTAGGATGAAAAAGTTCACACTCTTAACCTTTGAGGAATATCGGGAATCCTTGCTTCGGGAATTGCAAAGGTTTGAGGATGTGCATTTTAAAGACCTTCAAAATAACGCGCTGCCTGAGCTGACCGGTTTGGACAATTATTCCGACCAGTCAGCGGCGGCTGTTAATAACTTTGAGGGTGAACTAGCCAATATAAAGTACGCGATGAAGAAGCTTCAGCCCCATGTCTCGAAGCCCAAAGGCATCAAAGCGATGACCGCGCAGCCCGCGACGATGGAGTTTTCCGAATTCGATGCTTATACTGATAGCTATGACTATAAATCCATCGCGGCGGATGTTAAGGCTCTAGACGAGAGAATCAACTGGATAAAGACCGAGGTTGCAAGGCTTCGCGCCGAAAACGAAAGCCTGCGCTCGTGGAACAAGCTTGATGTTTTAATGACCGACCTTGACGGGTTAAAGCATGTGAAAAGCGTATTTGGTATGGTACCAAGAACGATTGCAGAGGACTTCCGCGCAAAAACCGAGCAGGCATTTAATGCGGCTCATGTTGAGTTCATCGGAAGCATTAAGGATGATGAAGCTGTTCTTATAATTTTTCCTGTGGAAGAAACAAATGAAGCCATGCGGTTTTTCAAAACCCTGGGGTTCTCCAGTATGCAGCTTTCGTTTACGGAAATTCCATCGGTGGCCATTAGCAAGAACAATGACGAAATCGAGTCCCTTATCAAAGAACAATCAGAGGCTGCCAAGAGCATCAAGGGCATGGCGGAGGAATTTGATAAACTTGCTGTTGTGCATGACTATTATTATACACTCATCGAGAGGGAACGCGCCAACGAAAATTTCCTTAAGATGAGGACGACTTTCTTGATAGAGGGCTGGCTTCCCGCAGATGATGCGCCCGAGCTGCAAAGAATCGTTGATAGCGTGTGCAAAGGTGAGTATCATCTGGTCGAAGAGGATGTCGAGCAGGACAGCCTTGAGGTACCCATCAAGCTTTCAAACAACAAAATGACAGAGGCATTCGAAGCTGTTACGACGATGTTCTCAATGCCAAGGTACAACGAGATCGACCAAACACCTGTACACATGCCTTTCTATATGCTGTTTTTTGGGATGATGCTGGGGGATGCCGGGTATGGCATACTTCTTAGCGTCGCAACGGCTTTGGCTCTTAAATTCTTCCATTTCAAGGAGAGTATGCGCAGCTTTTTGAGATTCTTCTTCTTCTTGGGTATTGCGACATTTTTAATAGGAGGGGTGTTGTACAATAGCTGGTTCGGACTACAGTTACCTTTCCTTAACTTCCTGAAGGATGCCGCCGGTAACCCGAAACCCATCATCGACATGGGTTTGGATATCGTGACCTTTATGCTCGCATCAGTCGCCGTGGGTGTGGTTCAAGTGCTTTTCGGTTTGGGCGTGAAAGGTTACATGCTTGTGAAGGCGGGTAAGCCGTTTTCCGCGATATTTGATTCCGTGTTTTGGATAATCGCGCTGTTGTCGGGTATCACATTTTTGCTGTCCGCCGCGCTCCCGCTTCCGGATGTCATAGCTTCCGCCGCTCCTTTGGTGTTCGTGTTAAGTCTTGTTGGGCTTGCCATTACTCAAGGTCGAGAGTACAGGACACCCGTTGGGAAGCTTGCGGGAGGGGTATATGCCGTATACAGCATAACAGGTTTTGTGGGGGATTTTGTTTCATATTCGCGTATCGCTGCTATTGCATTGGCGGGGGCGAATATCTCCGGTGCGTTTTTTATCATGGCGCGTATGTTGCCCGAGGGTTTGCCGAGCATACTCTTTGGCACGATTATCGTTATTGTCGGGCATATGCTGAACATCGGTCTCGGTGCGCTCGGAGCTTATGTCCATACTTGCAGACTCCAGTATGTGGAATATTTCAGTAAATTCTACGAGGGCGGCGGTGTTCCGTTCAAGCCGCTCAAGTTGATAAATAAATATATAGTAGTTAAAAAGTAACTGTTCACCACCCCGCGTCATTACGGTCTTGACCCGCAATCCCCTGCGAATTTATATGGGATTGCGACTCGGAGGCTTGGGTGACGGAGAATTGAGAGGTTTTGCGTGGGGTTCTGAGCGGTAACGCTAAAAAGAAAACAGGAGGATTTTATTATGTTGGAAATGTTGACAGAGAATGGCGGACTGATTTTTGGTGTGTTGGGTGCGGCTTTTTCGGCCATACTTGCGGGGCTGGGGTCATCCCGAGGCTGTAACATGGTCGGTAAAGCAGCGGCAGGCGTCATCACCGAAGAACCTGAGAAATTCGGCAAAGCGTTGATTTTGCAGTTGCTGCCGGGTACCCAAGGGTTGTACGGATTTATCGTAGCACTTTTGATTGCCACATTGCATCTGAGCCCCAGCTTGGAACTCTATCAAGGGGTTTATCTGTTTGTAGCAAGCATTCCGGTCGGTTTGATAGGTTTTATCTCCGCCAAACTGCAAGCGGAGGTCGCTACAGCAGGGTTGCAAATCTTGATAAAAAACCCGGACCATAACACAAAGGGCATGATTTTTGCCGCCATCGTTGAGACTTACGCGATTTTAGGATTTGTCATCTCCGTAATCATGGTTATGGTCGTTAGCTTCTAATGACTCACCACCCGCGTCGTTGCGGGCTCGACCCGCAATCCCTTACGGAGTTGTGTTTCGTTGCGGTTCGAGTACCGCTATTACGGAAATTGACAGGCTTCATTGTGTGACCTGCGCAGTTACGTTAGTTTTTAATTGAAGGTGCTAAGACATGTCTAGTTTGGATAATCTTATATCAAAAATACTCAGCGATAGCGAAGCGCAGGCCGGGCGCATTATTGACGCGGCTAGGGTAGAAGCCGAGGCCATCATCGCTAAAGGCACTGCGGAAGCCGAGGCCGAAAGGAAAACCATGCTGGCATCAGCCTCCGGGGATGCTGAGATGGCTTCGCAGAGGATTACTCTTGAAAAGAAACTCGAGATTCGCGATGATGTCCTAAGAGCGAAGCGCGAGATTATTGATAAGGTTTTCAGCCTCGCGCTGGCAAAGCTCAAAGAGTTGCCAAAGGAGTCTTATCTGGCGTTTCTGAATGCCGGCCTTAAGGTCTTGACGTTTGGGAAGGCACAAGATGACGATATTGGCGAGCTTGTACTCACATCAGCGTATGACGTTGCCCAAGGTGATGTGGCCATTGCGGGTATTTCCATTAACAGGGCGCGAAATGCAAGCAGCGGGTTTATTCTGGAGAAAGAAGGCATCGAGTACAACTTCACGTTCGAAGCTCTGCTAGAATCCCACCGCCACGAACTGGAATACGAGATAACAAAGATACTATTCTAACGCGGTCTGCGGACCGCAACTGAGAATTGAGAATTGAGAGATGAGAATTAGAAACGAAGGTTACGCACAAACTCATGCGATTTACTTTAGTTGCATTTGGGTATTAATCAGTTTCTAAAAAAGCCTTCGCAAACACCGCTGCATTACTCCGTCCTAATTATCAATTTTCAATTATCAATTATCAATTGTAACTTAGCGACCACAAACAACTAATTTTTCACCAACACAAAAACCGCTAAGTTACTAAAAAGGGGGGCTGCTTGTTGAAGAATAATGATTTCGTAGAATTGACGATAAAAATAAGGCTCTTGGAAAAAAAGCTGCTCTCAAAGGCGAACATGGCCAGAATTATCGAAACCCCGAACGCAACAGAGGCTTTGAGGCAGATATCCCAGCACAGCGAGTATGATTTTTCCTCCATTAAGAAACCGGAGGATTATGAAGCAGTGGTGAAGGAAGCTCTTGAGGGTACATACGCGCTTTTGTACAGCCTTTCACCCGACAAAAGAGTCGTTGACATACCTGCTGTCAAGTACGCTTACCATAACCTAAAAACACTGCTGAAATCAAGGCATTCCGGTAAAAGCACGGATGGAATACTCAGCCCTGTATGCGAAATCGATCTCGAAAAGGGCGATTTGCCGGGACATATCGCAAAAGCGTGGGGAGAGGCGGAATCCGCGTACCTAAAGTCGGATGACCCGCAGTCCATTGATGTGGTGCTGGACAGGCATATGTTTGCTCGAATGCTTTCCCTCTGCGAAGAGGTTAAGAGCGAGTTCATTACGGAATACACGCGCTTGTCCATTGATATGTACAACATCAAGACGCTACTTCGGGTGAGAGGGATGAAGCGAGGGGTCAGGTTTCTTTCCGAGTGCTTGGTCCCCGGCGGGTTGACGGACAAGCAATTATTGCTATCATATTACGACAAAGAGCCCGACGCCCTTAGTTCCATACCCTTTTGTAAGTATTACTTTGGGGATATAATAAAGAATGGTTTGGAAAGCTACTCAAAGGCGGGCAACTTCGCCGGGTTAGATAAGCTATTGGACGATTATCTTGTTGAGTTTTCGAAAAAATCCAAGTATTATGCGTTCGGGCCGGAAGTGTTGTTTGCCTATGTGATTTCCAAGGAAAATGAGGTTCGGCAGATAAGGATTTTGATGTCCTGTAAGCTAAATGATATTCGCGCGGAAGTTCTGAGGGAGAGGTTGCGTGATAATTATGTCTGATACAAGCAGTCGCAATCAATATTCCGTCGCGGTAATCGGCGACAAGGATTCCGTTATTTGTTTCAAAGCCTTTGGGATGGATGTTTATTCCGTGACGGAGTCCGAGCCTGACGAAAACAGGAAGCTGATTGACAGGCTTGCGCGCGAGGGTTGCGGTTTGATTTTCATTACCGAGCAGATAGCGCAGCCGCTCAGCGAAACGATTGACAGGTATAATAAAGAGATGACTCCCGCTATCATTTTGATTCCCTCAAACGCCGGTTCTCTGGGCATTGGTCTTGCCAGAATACGCAAAAACGTAGAAAAAGCGGTCGGCATGAATATATTGGATTAATTCCGAAAGGAGCGGGTATATTGGAAACTGGAAAAATTATAAAAGTATCGGGGCCGCTCGTCATTGCGGAGGGTATGGGACATGCGCGCATTTATGACGTGTGCAGGGTCTCAGACAAACAGCTCATCGGCGAGATTGTGGAAATGCGAAGTGGGCGAGCCTCCATACAGGTATACGAGGAAACCTCAATGCTAGGCCCGGGGGAGGATGTAGTCTCAACGGGCGAACCTCTCAGCGTCGAACTGGGTCCCGGGCTCATCGAAGGTATGTTCGACGGTATACAGCGACCACTGGATGCCGTTAGGGACCTGGCGGGGGATTTCATAGAAAAGGGCATTAGCGTTGCCTCCCTTGACAGGACTAGGAAATGGAATTTCAAGCCTTGCGCGGCTATTGGCGAAACTGTAGGGCAGGGCGATATAATCGGAACTGTGCAGGAAACGCCGATTGTTGAGCATAGGATAATGATTCCGCCCGGCATCTCAGGTAAAATCAAACGTATCGAGCAAGGTTCGTTCACCGTCACGGATGTCGTCGCCGTGCTCGAAAACGATGATGGCGAAGTTGATATCACTATGATGCAGAAATGGCCTGTGAGAATACAACGCCCGGTCTTGCGAAAAATGGCACCAGACGCGCCAATGATAACGTGACAGCGCATAGTTGACACATTCTTTCCTGTGGCAAAAGGCGGAACGGCTTGCGTTCCAGGGCCTTTCGGGAGTGGGAAAACTGTCATACAGCATCAACTTGCGAAATGGTCTGATGTTGAGATTGTCGTATATGTTGGATGCGGCGAGCGCGGCAATGAGATGACCGACGTTCTCAACGAGTTCCCCGAGCTCAAAGACCCGAAATCAGGCGAGCCACTGATGAAGCGCACGGTGCTTATCGCCAACACTTCAAACATGCCGGTCGCTGCGCGTGAGGCTTCAGTCTACACGAGCATAACCATTGCCGAGTATTTTAGGGACATGGGTTACTCGGTTGCGCTTATGGCAGACTCCACATCGCGCTGGGCAGAGGCGCTGAGGGAGATGTCGGGGCGGCTTGAGGAAATGCCGGGCGAGGAAGGATACCCTGCGTACCTGAGTTCGCGCATATCCGAATTCTATGAACGCGCGGGGAAGGTCCAGTGCCTTGGGAAAGACAATAGAATAGGTACACTCACAGCCATCGGTGCAGTTTCACCCCCAGGCGGCGATATGTCGGAACCTGTTACACAAGCGACGCTCCGTATTGTTAAGGTCTTTTGGGGGCTTGATTCGGATTTGGCATACAGGAGGCATTTCCCCGCAATTAACTGGCTTAACTCGTACAGCCTTTACTTAGACACGGTATCGAAATGGACAAACGAGAATATAAATGAAAACTTCGAGACACTCCGAGCAGATGCCATGAACTTGCTTCAGGAAGAATCGGAGCTCAACGAGATTGTGCGCCTTGTCGGTTTCGATGCTTTATCGGAAAGAGATCAACTCAAGCTCGAGAGCGCGAAGTCGATAAGGGAAGACTATTTGCAGCAGAACTCATTCCATGAGCTTGACAGCTACGCTTCCGGAATTAAGCAATACAAAATGCTTGACCTTGTTTTGTTTTTCAACAAGGAGTCCGTAAGGGCTCTCGCCCAGGGTGTTTATCTCAAAAACATACTTGCGCTAAAGGTGCGTGAGCAGATTGCCCGCGTCAAGTATACTGCGGAGAAGGATTTGGCGCGTATAGATGATATTAAGAAAACGATAACAACAGATATTGACAGTTTAATACGGGAGCAGGAGGTGAAGAGCCTTGCTTAAAGAATACAAAACCGTTACCGATATAGTCGGGCCGCTTATGATAGTGGAAAATGTCGAAGGCGTGAAATACGATGAGCTGGTTGAAATCGAGTTGAGCACTGGCGAGAAACGACGGGGTAAGGTTCTTGAAATCGCTCAGGACAAAGCTGTTGTCCAGTTGTATGAGAATGCCCAGGGGATAAACCCGAAAAGCTCCAAGGTTCGCTTTTTGGCGCGTCCGCTTGAGCTGGGGCTTTCCTCCGATATGCTCGGGCGTGTGTTTTCGGGCATGGGTGTGGAAAAAGATGGCGGTCCTGCCATCATCCCTGAAATACGCAGGGATATAAACGGTGTGCCAATCAACCCTGTCAGCAGGGATTACCCGAATGAGTTTATCCAGACAGGTATATCAGCAATCGACGGCTTGAATACGCTTGTGCGCGGCCAGAAGCTGCCTGTGTTCTCAGGCTCAGGGTTACCACATGCGGAACTCGCGGCGCAGATTGCCAGACAGTCCAAGGTTTTGTCATCGGAATCCAATTTCGCCGTCGTGTTTGCGGCTATCGGCATAACCTTCGAAGAAGCACAGTTCTTCGTTGACGATTTCACAAAGACAGGTGCCATTCATCGTTCGGTTTTGTTTATAAATCTTGCCAATGAGCCTGCTGTTGAGCGTATATCGACGCCGCGCATGGCCTTGACCATGGCTGAGTACCTAGCGTATGAGAAAGACATGCATGTTCTGGTCATACTGACTGATTTAACGAATTACTGCGAAGCCTTGCGCGAGGTATCCGCTGCGAGGAAGGAGATTCCGGGTCGTCGCGGTTATCCCGGTTATCTGTACACAGACCTCGCCTGTTTGTACGAACGCGCAGGTCGAATCAAAGGCCGCCCCGGGTCGATAACGCAGGTGCCGATACTCACAATGCCGGAGGATGACAAGACGCACCCAATCCCGGACCTCACGGGATATATAACCGAGGGTCAGGTCATTTTGAGCAGGGAACTGCTCCGCAAAAGGATTGTCCCGCCCATTGATGTTTTGCCGTCGCTTTCGAGGTTGAAAGATAAGGGTATCGGCGATGGGAAGACTAGGGAAGACCATGCCGACACGATGAATCAGTTGTTTTCAGCGTATGCGCAAGGCAAGTCGGCAAAAGAGCTGGCCGTCATCCTTGGCGAGTCGGCATTATCTGATACGGATAAGCTATTTGCAAAGTTTGCCGAAGAGTTCGAAAAGAGATACATTTCGCAGGGATTCCAAACAAACAGGACAATCAGCGAAACCCTAGATCTCGGCTGGGAACTGCTGACCATTCTTCCACGTTTGGAGCTCAAACGAATCCGCGATGAGTATATTGCTAAGTACATGCCTACTCAGGAATAACAGTCCTAGGAGCTTGGGACAAAAAGCCCCAAACACCTGTCTCCCAGCAGGCAGGCAGGTAGGGTTCTGAGTAGCTACGAATAAATGCGCAAAGAAGGTGTGTAAATGCCGATTAATGTCAATCCGAATAGGATGGAGCTGTCAAAGCTCAAAAAGCGCATCGCGACGGCTATACGCGGCCATAAGCTATTAAAAGACAAGCAAGACGAACTTATGCGTCGCTTCGTTAGCCTTATAAAGCAAAATAACGAACTACGGCTTGAAGTTGAGAAAGAGCTTGTGGGGGCATACAAGGACTTCGTGCTTGTGGGGGCTATTAATTCACCCGATTTTCTTGAGGAAGCCGTGCTGTTTCCCAAGGAGCAGATTAGTATTGAACTTTCCACCGTGAATGTCATGAGCGTCATTGTCCCGCAGATGAAGTTTATCAGAAAACTTGAATACGAGGACGACGCCATTTTCCCTTATGGTTTTTCAAATACCTCCGATGAACTCGATAGGGCGCTCACGAAGCTGTTTGCCGTCCTGCCAAAGCTGCTGCAACTGGGCGAGATTGAAAAGACGTGCAACCTCTTGACGGATGAAATAGAAAAAACCCGCCGCCGCGTGAACGCCTTGGAGTACATGACGATACCGCAGCTTGAGGAGTCGATAAAGTATATCAAAATGAAGCTGGACGAAAACGAACGCGGAAGCATAATCCGTTTGATGAAAGTTAAGAGTATGCTTGAAAACGCATAGATGCTATTGGTGCAAGCGAAATATCAAACGAAAGACAAGCGGCGCGCTACAGCCACGACTAACCAGCCGAGGCGTAACGCGCCGCTATTTGTGTCCAAAAGTATAGGAAAAACTCTTGATAATATTTAGTTTTTCCCGGAGAATAGCCACTGATGGCTTCAAAGATAGGACTTATGTCATGGACTATGCGGGTATCCTGTACCAAAAATTATAAACTTTTTGTTATCGGATTTTTAAAATATTGTTGATTTTGCACAATGTTTGTGGTATAGTGGTTTTTAATAGAGCAGTGGAAATGGAAACGGGAAGAAATACGGACACACCTACAACTCATTCAAAATAACGATGAGGAAAATGGATATGAATAAGCGATTATTAAGCAATGAAGGGGGGCCATATGATCAATATACAATAAAACGCAACTACTCTGTAGAGCGGATATTCAAGAAGTATGGATGGCAATGGGGTGCCGATTGGAGATCTACATAGGATTACATGCATTTCCAATGGATACATGTTTAGGGGGGGATTGGAGTGAAAAAAATACTACCGATATTACTTATTGTGTTTTTGATTCAAGGGTGCGCCAGTTTCGAAACTTATTCCGAGATTCCCGATGCCCCGGATTACCATACAGATCAAACTATCGAAGAATCCGAGTCTGGAATAACCGAGGCTTCGGGCAATGAGGTCGCACCTTTGGAACTGTTCACCTCAAACGAAGTGGTTGATTCAGAATCTCCAGCAACACAGTACGAAATAATCGCGCCAAAAGATCCTGTTACTGTTAGCTTTCCAGATGGGCTAGACTCCCAGTGGCATTACTACCTAACAATGGATGGGTTCTACCGAATGAACCGTGACACCGGGGAAGCAACACAAATAAACGAGCAATGGAACGCAGACAACATAGTGATAACGGATGATTGGATATATTATTTGGGAGAGTGGGAGCAGAACAATGGCAAACGCCTGTGCAGAATGGACAATGAAAACCAACGTGAGCTGTTTTTGGATCAAGAATGCAAGTGGCTGACATATAGAGACGGATGGCTCTATATCAGCAATGATAATGGTGTGCTTAGGATAAGTCCGGACGATGGAACGCAAGAGCAAGTGGTTTCAGAAAAAAGCAAAGGGATGGTTGTTGCCGACAAGTATATATTCTACATAGCAGAGGCTGAGGTGGACTCGAGTTACTATACCGATTGCGGACCGGAACTCGCCCTCGGGCGATTGCATAGAGTGGATATTGACGGCAGCAATGACGTAAATTTGCATGTGATGATTACGCACCTTAGAGAACACAATAACACTATCTATTTTT
>Ga0099364_10008718_pt1 | contig 14222 bp, 10 predicted proteins | sample TergutTh196P3_FD_73070 | JGI IMG/M metagenome (GOLD analysis project Ga0099364, IMG submission 73070) | Microcerotermes parvus P3 segment gut microbial communities from Pointe-Noire, Republic of the Congo - Th196 P3 | ecosystem: Host-associated > Arthropoda: Insects > Digestive system > Gut ... | reverse complement strand
GAACGACAGGAACCAATACGATTTGTCTGTCGACAAACCGGCAGGTGACGCCTCTTTTGCCGAAAAGATCGTCCAGGGCTTCGCTCACCTTTATGGCGTTCCAGGAAACATCCGTCACTTCGTCCACTTTAACATGTTTGGCTTCATAGAAAAACCGGTATCCGGTCTGTTGTTCTATTTCCTTCAATACAGTTTCTATCTTAACCTTTTTCATGTTAATTGTCACGCTGTCGCTCTGCGAAAAACCACTCACGGCAAGAGCCGACAGGATGATAATCAAATAGGTTTTCACTTCATGTAAATAGTATTATTAGTTATCCTGTACTGCATTTTGGTGGAGGCCGCGATGACGTTCAAAATGGTTTCGATGGATTGGCTATTATAAAATGTGCCGGTAAATTCGCGTTGCTTCAATGATTCGTCCTCGAACACAAAAACCACATTATAATATCTTTCAAAACGCTTTGCTATTTCTTCTAAGGGCGTTTCCCTGAACTGGTATTCGCCGTTAACCCATGAAGTTTGCATTTCGGTGTCGGTGTTTGTCGTTGTGATATGCCGCTCCTGTTTGTTGTAGATGGCTGTCTGTCCTGATTTTAACTCATAACCGCTGGCGTCTGCTTTCGCGTTGCTTGCGGACGGGACGTCCGCGTATCCGGTTGCGTCCTGTTTCAGTTTGACAGCGCCTTCAATCAAGGTCGTTGATATCCAACTGTCATCGGGGTAGGCCGAAACATTAAACTGCGTGCCTGTGGCAATGACGTCCAATAGTCCGGTTTTCACAACGAAAGGTTTTTTCGGGTTGGAGGCTACTTTGAACAACCCTTCTCCTTCGAGGCATATTTCGCGCGTACGGGAAGTAAACTTTTCGGGATAGATGAGTTTCGAACACGCATTGAGCCATATTTCCGAGCCGTCCGAAAGCGTCAGTTGCACATACTGCCCGGCTGGAACCGTCAAGGTATGGTAAGCCATTGCCGGTGTCCTGTCCTGAGCGAAGTAGCCCCCGGTAAAATAGGATGCAACGATAAGGATAACTGCCGCGGCCGCAGCCACAGCCACACGCCAGGACGACAACCAAACCCGTTTAGCACTCCCGCTCGCACGGATTTGTAATCCGTCTGTGATGCGACTGTTGAACAATTCCCATCCCTTCCGCGCGATTTCCTTATCGCCCGGCACATCCGCCAATTGCGCCGCCACCCAACTGTTTTTCAGTCGTGCAGCCTCCGCCAGGCGCTCTTCATCGGCCTCAAGCGAAGCCAACAAAGACACTTTTTCATCGGGCGGCAATTCGCCGGAAAAGAATTTTGATAACTGTTCGTAATCCATCATTTATTTCTTTAATGTCCGGTAATAATTACGGTTTTTCCTTATTGTTGTTGTTTACTTTCCCGTTTGTTTCGGGTGTCATAAGTTTTTGATTCAATTTTTCCCGTGAAATCATTGCTGCAAGTTCATCTTCCGTTGGCAAAACAGTTTTGTACTTTGATGCAAAAAGTTGTTTGCTTTCTTTTAAAATTGAATATTTTACAACCGTTTCATCTTTTTCAGTACAAAGGATGATACCGATGGTCGGATTGTCGTTTTCTATTCGCTTCAGGGCGTCAAACATACGTACATACATGTCCATCTGTCCTATATCCGAGTGTGTCAATTTACTCGTTTTCAGATCAATAATCACAAAGCATTTGAGTAAATAATTGTAAAACACCAAATCAATATAAAAGTGGGATGTTTCAGTGCTTATACGCATCTGGCGGTCAACAAACGAGAATCCCTTGCCAAGTTCAAGCAGGAATTTTTGTAAATTGTTGATGAGTTCGGTTTCAAGGAATGACTCTTTCATTTTCAAATCTTCCGGAATATTTAGAAATTCAGCAACATAAGGGTCTTTGATAAAATCGGCAGGATTGTATTTTTCGGAATTGGCATTGGAATTGGAAATCGTAATATCCTTTTGTTGTGTGGATAATAAACGTCGGTAATAACCTGTTTTAATATTCCGTTCAAGCAAACGTGAACTCCAGTTTTGTTCCGACGATTCTTTAATATAGTACTCTCTCTCGGCTTTATTGTCCAACCTCATAATCAAGCGTATGTTTGTCCAGGTGAGATTCTCTACGCAGTGCGTAGAGAATTGGTTTAAATCAGGAAAAACCAAATAAAACTGTCTGATATTCCATAAATTCGCTTCCGAAAAACCTTTGCCAATCGTATTCGACAGGTGTCGGGACAGATTTGTAATCAGGTAATCGCCGTAGTTGGCACGGTATTGTCCGCTTTGTTCCTGCTCAACAATACGCTTGCCTATTTGCCAATACGTTCGAACCATAACTGTATTAACGGTTTTGTAAGCGACATTTCGTGCCTGCTTCAGCAGTTCGCTAATGTCACTGTAAAAATCATGCTCACTTTTTATCAATCCAGACATAACTGTTTATTTTATTTTTCCGTCATTGCGAGGTAAGAAGCAATCTAAAAACGATACCTGATTCCCGCCCTTGCGCCTACAAAAATAGCATTTTTATTGTCAATATCAAAATTTGTAATTTCAAATGCCGGTTTCAGTAAAATGTCACCCTCTTCACAATTGCTCCATTCAACGGCAGGCCCTGCCGTAATGCTGAAATGGCGATTTAATTGATAACCGAACAAAGGAACGAAACTTGTGAGTTGTCGGTTGTTCTTCTTTTCAATTGTATTGAAGGAGAGGAGTTCGGGATTGAAGAAGAACGATTTTTTCAAAGGAATAATCGAACCGAACCCCACGCCCGAAGCATAGCGGTTTTTGGAGGAATCCTCGAAAGGCCTGTAAGCGATATACAGTGTGGTATAGAATTTTTCAACGCCTGTTTTAAAACCAACCGTCACCGGATAAAACGCTGAAAAACCATACTCAAGGGCGAAATATCCGCCTTGCCTGACAATCGATAAAAGGCCTATTGGAAAGCCTTTTTCCAATGTATCCACATAGTTGAAGAAGCCAAGTTGGACGCCTTCTTTCCGTCGAGTGACGTTGACAAAGCCTATCTGAGTGCCACGCGACGCCTTTATAGCCGAATTGACAAAACCGATCTGTGCGCCGCGCGATTCCCGGATCGCCGTATTGACGAATCCCAACTGAACACCGCGCGCCTCATGTAACGCCGTATTGACAAAACCGATCTGTGCGTCATACATTTCTTTTATCGTCGTATTGATAAAACCGATCTGTGCGCCGTGAACCTTTTGCGTCGCCGAATTGATAAAACCGATTTGTGCGCCATGTGCCTTTTGTATGTCGGTGTTGATGAAGGCGATTTGCGCACCGGCCAGGTTTTCTCCTGTCGTATTGACAAATCCTAACTGCAAGCCTGTGAAATTACGGACATTCCAATTAACAAACCCAAGTTGAATGCCTTTGTGGTCACCTTTGGCCATGTTGACAAAGCCTATCAGGGGGAACTTGAAATTGTCGTTCACTACATTGACAAAAAATGTATAAGCATTCGTTTCCTGCGCAAAACCGGCCATGCGAAACAGGCCGAATGTTATTAAAATAAATATCCGTTTCATTTTCTTACAGTGCACTTACTTTTCCTACGCCGCTAACCCTTACGCTTACCGTCGGATTTCCTTTATAACGAATATTACCCACTCCGGAAAGCGCTCCGTCCAAAGAATGTGTAGCCCAAATTCTCACATCACCCACTCCTGCATGACGAATGTTTACATTTTCAACCCGGTAATTTTGGGCGTTGATGCTTCCAACGCCGGCTAATGAAATAGCCAGATCGGTAGCGCTCCCGTTTGTTATGCTCACATCTCCGACGCCGATTAAATTGAGGCTTTGCAGTTCGGGCAATTGAACATCAACCGTCAATTGGTTTGACTTGATGCCCTTCTTTGATTTGATGTTGATATACAGGACATTATTTCTTGTCTCTGTAACAACGCGGGATTGAACGTTTTCATCGGTAATTACGACGACCCTGTAATCAGCGCCCGGTCGTATATTCACATTCGCAACACCAACAACCGAAATGCTGTTAAATCCGCTGATCCGTCTTTCCTCACGTATGACATCGCCATTTCCAATAGTACAGGATGTTAATACTAACACGCCTGTAATCAAAACTAAAACACTTTTTTTCATCTTCTTTTCAGTTTTACGTCCGCCTCCTTAATGCAGACAAAAATTATTATTTTTTTTACTTCTTTTTTGGGTCGAACACGCTGGTTCGCCCCCACATAATTCATAATTGCTTCAACATGATCGTCAACCATCTGTCCCGTTAGGGACATTATATCGGTAGAAAACCGGATTTTAAACCATTTAGCGTGCCGTCAGGTACGCAATATATAACGTTTCAAATGTATTCTACCAATATTTCGTCCCTACGGGACGATGAATAGGTGAAGATATGCCTTTTCTACCGATATTAAATCCCTAAAGGGATTCACCATTCACAATTCCTAATTCATAATTCCTAATTCATAATTCCCAATTCATAATTCATAATTCATAATTCATAATTCATAATTCATAATTCCTAATTCCTAATTCGTAATTCCTAATTCGTAATTCGTAATTGACTAAAACTCTATCTTATAATAAAGATTCGGGATTGTGCCCGTGCCTCCAACCAGTTCGGGTTCGTCTTTGCGGTAATTATAGTTCCAGTAATACTCTTTGCTGCCGGTCACATTCAGCATTTGCAGGGCAATCTCGTGCGACAGTTTGTTGCGGTTGATTTTGTAGCCGACAGTAAAATGGCACAAAAATTCGGGCCGGCGCTGCATTTCGTAGGCTCGTGCATTGTCGTACACGACGTTCCTTGCCGCTTTCGATGCCGCTATGTCAGCCGGAATGTAACGTTCGCCGCCTTGCAGCGTAAAGCGGAGGTTCGCGTTCAGCATGTTTTGCTTTTGACGCCCCATTTTCCATTCTTTTCCGCCTAAGGTGTTGAAGATATAGTTGCGGTTCAGGCGCGTGTTGCGCCATACGCCGGCGCCGTCCTTGTAGCGCGAATCGAACAGCGTACCGGTCAGCAGGTAATAATAACCGGCAAACAGGTAACGTTCCAGTGTGATGTCGATACCGTAATTCCTCCCCTTGCCATCGTTTACCAATGCGGGCAGCATCTGCAAAAAATCGTAGTAGTTGATGAGCGACAAATGACTGCCTTTTTCTACCGGAATATCATAGAGGTACTGGTAATACGGTTCTACTTTCAGCCGCAGATACTCCGAAATCGACCAGTCGTACGTTGCAACAAAATGATGCGCTTTGGCGAAATCCAAATTTTTATTGACCGGCATATCGCCCGTTTCGGGTGTTTTAATGTAATAGTAATCCGTATTTTCGCGTCGGCTGTGCTTGCCGTATGCCAAGCCGAAAGCGTGCTTGGGGAATGCTTGCCGTCGAATAGCGACGCGCGGCTCGACCGTTGCTTTTCCGTTGAGTGCGAAATAGGTTGTGTGCAGGCCCACATTCGCCGTCAGGCGGTTACCGAGCCGGAATGACGACTGACTGTAAGCCGAAAAGGCCATCGACCGGCCGGCGTCTTTGGTAAAATTGACCATTCCGTCCGGAGGGGGATAACCCGGATTGTCGTAAATATGCGGATACAGCCAGTAATCCATATCGTAAAAAAGGCCCGTGACGTTGAAGCCTGTCCTGTTCGTATGCGCCGCACTGAATTTAGTGTTCAGGAACGAGTTAAAAGCCACATTCCAATTGGTATTTGTCATGTCAATGGCGGGAAACCGTTCACGGTTGTGCCGCGGATAAATGACTTCGCCCGTTGTTTTGTTCTGTGTATAATTGGCTACTAATGCACTTTTAAGGTAAGACTTCTCGCCGATCAGAATCCGGTGTCCCACGCCGCCTACGGCTTTTGTTTGCCAGAAGTCGGCTTCATTTCCGAGAAGTTCCGCATGTTCTTCGTAATAACCTTCCCACGCTGTTGTATCTTTGGGTTCGCGATTCATAAAATGGTCTTTAATCCATATCCCCCAAACGGTAAAGACGCCCGCCTGCCGGGTAGGAAAATTCAATTTAACCGTCAGATCCTGATAACGCAACCCCGCGATATCGCCGGCAAAATCAGGAAATAAGTAGCCTACCAGCGCCATCGTTGAATAGCGGTAATTAATCAGGTACGACGGTAGAGGCGTGTCATGCCGCTTCTCTACTTTCCCGAGCGGTCCTTCGGATGTAAATTCAATGCCTAACGTGCCAATCTGTACCGCATGTTCGTATTTCCGGTTGTTGCCGGCACGCAGTTGCATGTCAAACACCCCCGACAGTGCATTGCCGTATTCTGCCGGAAAAGCGCCCGTAAAAAAGTCGGAGTTACCCAGCACATGCGAACTCAGTGCAGCCAGCACACCGCCTCCGATACCGGTAATATCCGAGAAATGTGTAGGATTAACCGCCTCCATGCCTTCCAACCGCCATTGCAGGTAGGTAGGCGAATTACCGCGTATCGAGATACCGTTGCTGCTCAGTCCGCCCGAAACGCCTGCAAAAGCCGTCACCAAACGCGCCGGGTCGTCCAATCCGCCCGCATAACGGCTCGCCTCCTCGACGCTTAACATCCGCGCGCTCGCCAGCGCCATCGTGTTCAAAGGCGCCTCCTTGTTGACTTTCGGGCGAACCGTCACCTCTCCCAGCGCCTGAATATTTTCGCGCATGGTGATTTCCAGAAACACCTCTTTCCCCGAAGTGACCATGATCTCCCTGAAAACGGCCGGTTCATACCCGATATAACTGCATTGAATGTCATACCGTCCTACCGGCAGGTTTTTCAGGTTAAAACTGCCATCTCCATCCGAAACCGTCCCAATCAGCGGATTCGATTGCAGTACGGTAACCGTCACCGAAGGCAATGTCTGCCCCGAAGCGCCGTCGGCCACTACGCCCCGGATAGTCCCCGAAGGCTGTGCCGATAAAATTATTGGATACATCCCCGTCATAAAAACTGCAATCATAAAAATCTTTTTCATTCGTCTATTCGTTTTAAAAATATGAGGCTAAATTGCCCGCACACCCTATAAACGAATAACCCCCGATTTACCCTGATTCATTTCCGAAAAAAAAAATTAAAAACTCATATAAAACAGCCATACAATAAACAAATCTTTCAGCGCCACACGCAATATTTTCAATGCATGAGAAATATGCGTTTCCACTGTTTTGACGGAAATACCCATCTTAGCGGCTATCTCCTTATATTTTAGCCCGTCATAGCGGCTGAGTTCAAACACCTTGCGGCATTGTTCGGGCAATTCATTAACCGCCTTTTCGACCATCCGTTCGAGCGCCTCCACATCCAGCTGTTCAGCATCGAACCGGCTGATGGCGTAACAGTTAAATGAAGCCTCCCGATCCTGAAACGTATCCCAGTCGACAGTGTGTCGTTCAACAACCTGTCGGTGCCTTAGGAAGTCCAGACATTGATTTTTCACCATGGTTAGCAGCCAGGCAAGCAGGTTGATATCCTCAGGAAGCGACGCCCGTTTCTCCCAAAGCCGGAGAAAAACATCCTGCACGATATTTTCCGCCTCAAACCGGTCGCCGACATACGCTTCGGCAAAGCGCAACAACCGGGGATAATATGTTTCAAAAGCCACCTTGAAACCCTTTTCGCCATCAACCAGGGACATCATACATTATTATTTCATGATAAAATTACGACACAAAAGTACGAAAAAGTTTTCAGTTTTCAGCTTGCAATATCTCCATAGCATAAATTTTATCTTTCTCCATTTGCTTTTTGAGTTCATCCAGTGAATCAAACTTCCGGTCTTCACGGATAAACGCAATAAATTCGATAACGATTGATTTATCATAAATATCTTCCGAAAAATCAAAGATATTCGCTTCGACACTGATTATATCATCATTACCGATTGTTGGTCGCATACCGATATATAACATTCCTTTATATTGTTGACCGTCTATTGTGATCCGGACGGCATAAGAGCCATGACGTGGAATCATTTTAAAAGGTTCATCAACTGCAATATTGGCAGTAGGGAAACCCAGTCGGCGACCCACTTGACGTCCGTTAATGACGCGTCCTTTCAGTTGATAGTGATAACCCAGTAAACGTGATACGGCTGCCATATCACCTGTTTCAATCAGCTGGCGTATGATGGATGAGCTGATAGCGATCCCTTTATAATTATTTAGCGACGAAACTTTTACAACTTCCATACCGCACGCCAGCCCATAATCCGCATACTGTTCAAATCCTTCAGCGCGTTGATAGCCAAAGCGATGATCAAACCCTGTCAGCAATGTTTTGACATGCCATCCGGCAGCAAGTACGGAGGTGATAAATTCACGGGCTGTTAATGCAGCCAGTGCCGGCGTAAAATCCATAACAATGATATAATCAATTCCTTCAATTGACAATAGCGTTAATTTCTCATCAAACGAGTTCAGTAATTTGGGCATGCAATCCGCATGGAGCACAACGCGCGGATGAACCGGAAAAGTAATAATTGCCGTTGGAAGCCGGCGCTCCTTTGCCAGGTCGATCATTTTTTGAAGTAAAAAGCGATGTCCGAGGTGCACGCCGTCAAAAAAGCCGACCGTTGCCGCCACAGCCTCCTCTTTCCATTCTTTTCTGTCGTAAATAATCTTCATTTTATCTGAATTGGCGTACAAAAGTAATCATTTTTTGATTATCTCGCGGATTGTATTAATTTTGTGCCGGCAATTAAATAATTAAGACTATGAAAAAATCTATTTTTTTAGCGATCGTGGCTGTCTGTTTTTCGTGCGGACAACGTCAACCGTCTACCGTAAAGGTCGCACATCTGACATGTGAACAGGCTGTGATGCCTTCAGGCGTGGAGGCCGCCTCGCCGGTACTGGGCTGGCAATTGTTGTCGGACGGCAGAAATGTGATTCAAAAGGCTTACCGGATTATCGTAGCCGGCAGTATCGAACAGCTGGCTGCCGACAACGGCGATTACTGGGACTCTGGAAAAGTGACTTCCGGCAATTCCATACAGGTTTTTTATGAAGGCAAAGCCCTGCCGTCGGCTGTCACGTGTTACTGGAAGGTGAAAGTGTGGGACAATCATGGCAACGAATCCGACTGGAGCGAACCGCAGACCTGGCAGATGGGATTATTAACTGCCGGCGACTGGAGTAATGCGTGGTGGATAGCCCTGGAGGAACAGCCGGAAGGCGGGCGGGTTGTCCCCGGTATTCACGGTCGCGGCACGCCCGAAATGGGAGATATGAAAAACACATTGCCGCTCCTGCGTCGCGAATTTCAAGTGGAAAAGCCATTGAAAAAAGCCACCGCCTATATTTCGGGGATGGGGCATTTTGAAATGTTCATAAACGGCAAAAAGGTTGGCGACAATTTCCTTGATCCCGGATGGACGAACTACGAAGAATATGCCCTGTACGTGACTTTCGATATTACACCGTACCTGAACGAGGGCGCCAATGCCTGCGGCATCATGCTGGGTAACGGTTTCTATCATACACCCCGCGAGCGTTATTTGAAATGTGTAGTGTCGCATGGTTTTCCGAAAGCCATCAGTAAAATAATCCTCGAATATGCCGATGGCAGTACAGCCACATTAGTGACCGACGATACATGGAAAACCGCGCCTTCACCGATCACATTTTCAAGTATTTACGGCGGTGAAGATTATGATGCGCGATTAGAACGTGAAGGGTGGGACCGGCCGGGGTTCGATGACGGCAAATGGCAAAATATTTGCAGGGTCAGCGGCCCTCCGCAGTTGCGATCGCAAACGGCTACACCGCTCAAAATTATGGAGACTTTTGAGCCTGCATCGGTTTTTCAGTCGAAGACCGGCGAATGGGTTTACGATTTGGGACAGAACGCTTCGGGTATTATCCGCCTGAGCGTGAAAGGAACAGAAGGCCAGAGCGTACAGGTATTTCCCGGTGAACTGATTGACGACGACAGTGTCGTCACACAACGTGCTACGGGCTATCCGTTCTGGTTCGAATATACGACTGCCGGACGTGACGAAGAGACATGGCAACCACAGTTCACCTATTACGGCTTCCGGTACCTGATGCTTAAAGACGCTGTTCCCCAGGGCGTCCCCAACCCCCGTAACCTTCCGGTAGTGAGCCGGTTGCAGGGCTTGCACACCCGGAATGCGGCGCCGCAGTCAGGTTCGTTCGTCTGTTCAAATGAATTGTTCAACAGGATTTATCATTTGATTGACTGGTCTGTTCGCAGCAATATGGCCAGCGTAATAACCGATTGTCCGCATCGTGAGAAACTCGGCTGGCTCGAAGTGGCGCACCTGATGGGCAACTCCATCCAGTACAATTACAACGTCAACCGCCTGTTCAATAAAATCATTGACGACATGCGCGCTTCGCAACTCCCTAACGGGTTGATTCCGGATATTGCCCCCGAATATGTCGTTTTTACCGGCGGCTTCCGCGATTCGCCGGAATGGGGAAGCGCTTACGTGATCCTGCCCTGGTATCTCTACCTGTGGTATGGCGACAAACGTCCGTTACAGGCAAACTATGAAGGCATGAAACGTTATGTGGCTTACCTTACCTCCACCGCCGACAGTCATATCGTATCGCATGGACTGGGCGACTGGTTTGACCTTGGCCCGAAAAACCCCGGCGAGTCTCAACTGACCTCAAAAGGCGTCACTGCAACAGCCATTTATTACTATGACGTCGACATCATGCGGCAAACGGCCAAACTGTTGGGGAAAACCGGCGATGAGGCTTATTTTACAGAACTGGCCGCAAAAATAAAGGAGGCTTTCAACCGCCTGTATTTCAAGGAAGACGTCAAACAATATGACCGTAACAGCCAGGCGGCCAATGCCATGGCCATATACATGAATTTAGTGGAACCGGAACACCGTCAAGCTGTATTCGGTAACATTATGAAGGATCTCGAAAGCCGGGACTATGGCCTCACGCCGGGTGATGTGGGTTTTCGTTATCTATTGCGCGTGCTTGAAAGCGAAAACGCTTCGGAAACTGTTTTCACCATCAACAACCGTGATGATGTGCCCGGATACGGCTTCCAGCTGTCGAAGGGCGCCACCTCACTCACCGAATCATGGGCGGCCTTGCGTTTTGTGTCTAACAACCATTGCATGCTGGGACATCTGATGGAATGGTTTTACAGCGGACTGTCCGGAATCAGGCAGGCGCAACATTCGATAGCTTACAGCAATATGGTAATCAAACCAGAACCGGTTGGCGACATCACCGCAGCTACGGCCACGTATGATTGTCCTTACGGTAAGATCGTTTCGGACTGGAAAAGAGACGGCAATACTTTTTCACTGAACCTGGAGATACCTGCCAATACCTCGGCGCTTGTGTATTTTCCCGGAAACAATATCAAAGGATTAACCGAAAACAACGAAAAATTTAAAGCCAAACCGACAAAAGACGGCGCCATAAAAATCGGATCCGGAAAGTACAGTTTTCAAATAAAGAATTAATGGTGTCTGATTATCTATATCTATGAATGGATTGCTGGCTATCTACAAAAAAAACGACTTTCCATCGTCAGGAATTAAACAATTACTGGACAAAGGGCTGGATGCCCTGTCGCATCGTGGCGACAGGGCGCGCACTTCGTTTTTGATGAATCGGGATTTGCAATATGCAGTACATGCGGATGCTCCTGTGTGTCTGGCAATGGGGGCATGTTCGATAACGTACGATGCCACCCACATCGCATCAAGTGAAGGGAATATTCTTTTCTTTGAAGGACGGCTTTTGAATAAAAAGGAACTTTGTCAGTCATTATCAGCCCCCGACAGCCTGACTGATGCAGAAGTCGCCTTACAGATGTTTAATCGGCATGGGGTCGATTGCTTCGGCTCGCTTAAAGGCTTCTGGGCGCTCATCTATCTTGACGCCGGAAACAAAACGATCTATGGAGCACGCGACCATTTCGGAAACCGCCCGCTGTGGTTTTGCAATACCAAAAATCATTTTGCGCTGGCTTCGGAAGCCCGTACGATCTATTCACTTTTTGAGGATATACGCAGCATCAACAGGCATACGGTCATTGATTATCTGCTTTGGGGAAATATCGGGATGTCGGATCAATATTTTTTCAACGATATTCATTCCGTCGAGCCATCCCATTTTGTAAAATATGAAATGGAAACCGACCGGTTGATGGTTGAAAGATATTATACGCTGCCTTACAATCGAAATATAAATCCATTTGATGAGACTTCCGAAAAACATTTTTTTCTTTCGCTGCGCAATCATTTAGCCGATTCGGTTCATAAAAACCTGTCGTTATTTGATGGACCGCTTGCCATAGGTTTAAGCGGAGGTATGGATAGCTCCTCGCTTTTGTGTTTGGCTAAAAAAACTGACCCGGACAGGACATTTGTAGCCTATACCGCCACCAACAATTACGATGGAGGCGAAGCAGGCTGGGCTGAAAAGGTTGTGCGCCATACAGGGGTAGAGTGGATTAAGGCGGTATGCTCGGCCGAAGATATCATTGAAAAATCCGATACGGTAAACCGTGCACACAGCGCCCCTGTTTACAATCCAAGCTCGCTTACCCAGTTCCGTGTAATGGAAGAAGTCAGAAAGCAGGGTCATGCAGTGATTATCGACGGACAGGGCGGTGATGAGATGTTAGGGGGTTATCAGGCCTATTTCCCGCTGTTTCTGCAATCGTTACGAAAGAACGGCGAGTGGGGAAACTGGTGGAAAGAACTGTTGAAAGTCGGAAATACCGGCCTAACGCCCGGAGACATGTTTGTGCGACGTCTGAAACTGTGGGTAAAATCACATTATTATACACCATATAAGCTGGCTCAAAAAAAACGGAAGTATGAATACGAATCGCTGATACCCGAAATCAGGGACAGCTATTTCATACACTCCCCGCCTGTTCCGCCAATAAAAAAAGAATTATTAAACGATGCCCTTTTTGAAAGTTACACCGTTTTTCTCGGCAATTTGCTCCGGTGGGGAGAACATTCGGCGTCATCGCTTGGCATCGAATGTGTCATGCCCTTATCCGACTGTCCGGCATTGACCGAGTTCATATTTTCTATCCCGTCGTCATATAAAATCCATGACGGCTGGAATAAATATCTGCTGCGCAAAGCGATGGAAGGAATTGTGCCGGACGAAATCTGCCGGCGTAAGCAAAAAATGGGTTTTTATTTCCCTGAACAGATATGGCTCAACGAAATCAAAGAGCCGCTCTTTGATTCGCTCCAAAAACTGGAAGACCCCGAAGCATGTATTCATAAAAAATATATCCTTGAAAACATAAAAAGGCTATATACACCGTCCAATCCTTTATATCAGCGATTTATCTTCCGATGTTACAGTTACCAGCTATGGCGAGCCGGATTATAATTCAATTTTTTTTTGCTTTTCAAAAGAAAATACTAATTTTGCCCATCCTTTCCTGAAATCAGGATAATGGAAATTAACAAATTATTAATTACATAAAATTATTTAACACTTGTATTGTGGGGGATAATTGTCTGTTCCTGCAGCAATACAGGTAAAAAAGAAAAAAACATGAACGAATATGAAAAAGGGACGTTCGGATACGATTTGAATTATTTGTCTCAAAAGGATGATAATCTGATTGTTTTATCCGGTGATGACGGAAAATCACAAATTATTGTTTCCGCCAAATACCAGGCGAAAGTTTTTACAAGTACGGCCAACGGTTTGGAAGGAAACAGTATCGGATTTGTCAACTACAAATTTTTTGACGCCGGACAGGTCGATGAGCACATGAACGGGTTTGGCGGCGAGAACCGTTTCTGGCTGGGACCGGAAGGCGGTAAATATTCCGTCTATTTCAAAAGAGATGCAGCGCAGGTTTTCGACAATTGGCATACACCGAAACCCATTGATATTGAACCATGGGATGTTTCCTCCAAAAACGAAAGATATGTTTCGTTCAGAAAAGAAATGGAAGTAACCAACTACTTGGGCTATCAACTGAAATTGCAGGTCGATCGCTCGGTATCTTTACTTGATAGAACCGGCATCGAATCGGGTTTGAACATCGTGCTGAAACCAAATGTGAAAGCGGTTGGCTACACGACCGAAAATACGGTCGTTAATCTGAACGACTTCGAATGGACGGACAAGACGGGCGTAATCTGCATCTGGATACTCGACATGTTCAATCCGGCGCCCCGCGCGCTCACTTTCATCCCTTTTATGGAAGGTGATGAAAAGG
>Ga0099364_10008717_pt1 | contig 14223 bp, 14 predicted proteins | sample TergutTh196P3_FD_73070 | JGI IMG/M metagenome (GOLD analysis project Ga0099364, IMG submission 73070) | Microcerotermes parvus P3 segment gut microbial communities from Pointe-Noire, Republic of the Congo - Th196 P3 | ecosystem: Host-associated > Arthropoda: Insects > Digestive system > Gut ... | reverse complement strand
TTTATATATACTCTTCTATCTCAGTTTTAGGTCCTCAAGTTTTTTGTGTAATTCGAATTGCAGATTTTCTTGTTATCTCTTTTTGAACACTTCATCCCAGAGCCTTTAATGCATCTTGCTGATTATGATCAGTCCCATGCAGCAAACAGCAAGTAACCAGACTGTTTCCAGTAACAGTTTAAGTTTCGAAAATGTTGTGAACTTGTCACTTTACCGTAGGATATTCCTGGTAATCCCAAGTGCTGTCTCCATTTTGTAGGGTTTGTTCTGCTCTGAAGATGGAGGCAGCATGTTCATCTGAAGAACTGGTACCTATCTACAGAACTGTACATCATGACATTCCATAAAATTGTATCTTAAAATTCACTGTTCTGAGATTCTAAACTCTCATATATTTGTCAGTAAAATTAACAGTGCTGATTTCACAATTCAATTTAATTCCAGTTTTCAGTCAGAACAGTAACTTATGCTGATATATTACTGCACTAAAGAGCACCCATGAAGTCTTTAAACAATTTTAACTCTCATACATGACTTGTAGAACATTAGGTTGGGAAAATGGAACAATTTGTACCTTGACTTCCACTACCAAATGTTGATGATTCTAATCAGTGCACATTAATGAGGGCTTCGAGTGAGACTGCCATTTATAGAATACATGATTTTAATTTGGTTTTCGAATTAAACACTTCCCCTATTTCCACCAATCCCTGCACTGTTGTAAACACAAATTTGTTTCCAACTAACTGCACAATACATAGTTTTGATGCTCCCACATATTTTGTTCTCAAACCACCACCATATTCAGTGGGTTACAGTACTTTAGGATACAGTCAGTGTATTATGCAAATTGTCACTGGGTAATTGTGAATTATATACATTTATTAAACTTCTATTGTAGTTATAATATAAGCATTATATTAAACTTTATGTATAAAGTTATATCATGACATCTTGTACTATCAGATATTACTTCATTTTTTGAAGAAGGTAAGATCTGAATTTTGTTAGCAACTCAGTGTATACTGCATCAATGAACACAATGTACTCTCATTGCTATTATTACATGTCTCTTTATTCACAAATTTAATATTGAAACATGATGGAGATCTCTCTGAAGGGAATGATTATGACAGAAAAATGAAGTGTACTGTGATGGTTTACAACTCGTTTCAATCATTATTTATGCACCTTCTAACAAATAAATTTAACTAGTATTATTTTAAATGTGGAATCTTACTAAAAATTTGGTTTACCCCAGCATATAATGCTCTTTAACAATGCAATTAATAAATTTGTATGATATTTTTGTTATTTCTATTACTTGTTATGATCCAAAATTGATTGCTGGGAAACGAAAATACTGATAAATTCCTCCCAGTTTTTTATACTGATGAAATGATTTTACATAAATGAACAACGTTTTATGAACGTTACTTCCCCCTACAGATGAGAAATTATGGAACACAGCTTGTGCAGCAAATGTTAGAAATGTCTTAATGTAATTGTAATATAATTGTATTTGATGTTTGTGGACAAAATGTGTGTTTATGTGAAAGATTTTGTTGTAATTTGTATTGTTAAGCACACTGTATTTGTCTCATGATATTTCTAACGGGTAGAGTGTGTAGCTGAAAAGATTGCTGTAGTTAGTAACACTGCAAAAGAGCATCTGTGAGGTACCCAGTTTGAATCTGTAAAGATACTGCCTATCTTGAGGTTTCTCTCACTTCATCCAGACATATGCCAGGGCACCTGGCCTCATTGGGTATTTTTGAGATGTTGTGTTTTTTAAAAAAGCATCACGGGAATGTGAAACAAAACTTAGAAATACATGGACATAATTAAGGGAGAAATATGACTTACACACACGACACTGCAGCACCGTTTTGTATCAAAAGATTGTGACTAACATGGGTATAAAATTATTTTATAAGTTGCCAATACAAATAAAACAATTGGATGATTATAAAGGTTTTAAGAGAGAAGTGAACAATTTTCTCTTATGCAATTCATTTTATACAATTGAAGAATTTTTGCACTTTGAGGGATTTTAGCATAGTACTGTGTACATTCTTCCTGATCTGTTATTAGTTTAGTGAAATGTACTTGTTAAGTGGTATTAGTTAGTGTATCCAATTTATGTTCATTATTAATTAGACTATATTCTACTTGTACATATCTGGACAAGTCCATTGTTACAGGATGTGACACCATGGATGCAAATAAATACAAATACAAATACACCTCAGATAAGTCACAACTGCTTATGTCTAAATTACTTACAAGTCAGTCATTTAACAATCACCATATATTTTAACACTATACACTCTGAATTAGTGATAGGACTGTCAAGTTAATATACTATAACAATAATCTTTATGTGGCATGAGTGGCAGACAGAAGAGATTCATAGTGTTTTGGCAGGGAGACACAAGGTAAAGAGACCATTGGAAGGCCTAGGTGTAGATAGCACAATGTTGAAATGGATCTGCAAGAAGTGTGATTGGGGAAGCATGTACTGGATTGGTCTGGCTGAGAATAGGGACAGCTGTTTGTCGCTTGTGAATGCAGTAATGAACCTTTCTCTCTCTCTCTCCAACGGCTCTACAGCCCGGGTTGGGCCTGGGCCTCCTAGTAATGAACCTTCTTCTTCTACCTATAGCTCTACGGCCCTTTGAGTTTGGCCTTGGCCTCCCTAGTAATGAACCTTAGGGTTCCAAAAAACTCGGGGAATTTCTTGATTAACTGAGGAACTGTGAGATTGTTAGGAAGGACTGTGCTCCACGGAGTTAGCTAGTTAGTTACTTATGCTTACCTTCAACTGCCGATGCTTGTCAATGCAGGCAGATGAGATGACTGTCTCACCAAGGAAGGCACCTTGCCTTTTATACCCCACGTTACCACCAGAACTGCAGATAAAGTACACAGACTACTGTATTTTTAGCAGCTGCATGAACTGAAATTTATATGATTCCTGTGGACACAGCTGTTGAAGCCTAACCACAGTATAATCTGTCAATCATCAAGTCTAAATTTGTTACTTAAGCTGTCCATCATCTTACTGATTTATATTTATGAACCCAGATGATTTGTACACAGGTCTTATTTCTGTCTTTATGTGATGCGAAAGGAAGGGATGAACTTAGTAATGTAATGTTCCGGTTTTATAGGTGAAAATGGCGTTGGTGGTTCAGGTTTAAGGAAAAAGACTGGATCCACTCACCCCAACAGTAGTTCTGTTCTTACCGGCAGTTCTCAACACAGTAGCCCAGCGACAGATTCTCAACATCTGAAAACCCTATGGGATCAGTTGCATTCAGTGCTGAGGAAAAACCCCATCAGAAAGAAGTGAGTGGCTGGAGGTAAGAGGAAATTTAGTATGTTAAGAGACTGGCTAGTGTGTATAGTGTATGTGTGTAGTGGTTTCATGTTAGTTTTCTCCAAAATAACTAAAATTGATCTTTTTTGTCATTGTTTCTCTGTGCATGGTGATACATGACTATATGCATGTGGGATACACATAAATGAAGAAGAGCTTTCCACAGGAATTGTTCCTGTTAAAATACAAGACAGAGAAAAGATATTTTCTTTTTAAAAATTGGATTTTCTCTGCATGCAATGGGCAGTGTGATTTCCAAAACATCATAAAGTTAAAACTGTCCTTGTGCATGCCAGAAGGCTATATTATGGGAGTCGAGGTATAGCTCCACACAATCATACTAGATGAAAATGAGAGGTCAGGTTCATACCCCAGCCCCTTGATCCAACCGAAAGAACTCGCTGTACCCATTGATTATGAGGCTAGGTGGGACCCAAAATTTGTTCTGGGTGTTTTGGAGAAAAGGGAAAATCAATATCTAGCACATGCCAGGAATAGAACCCTTCGCCATCCAGCCCATAGCCTATGGACTGCAGTGGGTATGATCTCCCAGCTCCAATCCATTTCATCATAAAATGGTGACAATCTGTTATGATGAATGTATGAAATAAAGGTTACAGTCTCGGTGTTTGTGGTAAAAGAATGGGAAAGCAGGCCGCTCTGAATCATCAGTAAGCCTACCAAACTGCACAGTGTCCATCACGGAAGGCTAAACTCTGGAAGAACTTTAATGCACATATTTATCAAATGTGGCATAGCACCAAGTCATGTTGGAAGGATCAGTTCCTCTGGGATGTGGTGCCGTGAGTCTAGGTGGGTATTGCCTGAAGTTTTGAAGCATTGTATTGCCCTGGAGATGTCAAGACCTACATACCAGATGACATAACATCACATCCCACGTAATTTGCATTTTCAACAGCACAGTTGTGAGAATCTCAGATCACACAAGTCACCTTTGCCCTGCATGTGCTGGTCATCTGAAATACTGATAGTTCTTCCTTTTCTCATGTCACCAAGGACAATCAATGATACAGCTTGAGGATACCATATGCTACCCAGCCACTAGCAACACTTCAGTGAATGCAGTAATTAGATGACTGGAGAGAAATACATGAAAGTACACTGGAGGGGGAGTGAACAGCTTGAAGTTACGTGCAGGGAGCCAGACCATGGGACTTCTCCGCATTGTCACGTTATAGTCACTACTCATGTACTTGTACGTTTAATTCCTCTTTCTTTGCTGGTTTCATAAGCATTGTGTCCCTCAAAAAAATGTTTGTGTTGTATTGAATTCAATTCAATTCAATTTATTTTGTTCATCTGGTCCAGAAGGGGGTTGTAACCCACAGGATGTAGAACATGTCAATTACATTTAACTCTGTCAATGAGTATTACAATACATTACAATAGATACAAACAGTCTAAAATAGGATAAAATACAATGCAGCCACTGTAGAATCAGCGGTGGTCAAAAGGTTAACAATATGTACTAATTTAAACATACATTTCATATGTAAAATTTTATAATATGTTATCATTTAAAATTAATTAATAGGTCAACAATTCTCAAGATGAAACTTTAGAACACAAAAAATAACTAAATAGTAGTAAATGTTTTAAGTCTTATTATAAAAAAATATTCATCTAAGAAATACAATGAATGAAAATACAAGAAATTTTTCAAGGCACGTTTAAATTGATTTCTATTATGGCACAGTCCTTTTTTTTTTGAGAAGGCAGACTGTTGAACACCCAAATCCCAGTGTAATATGTTCCCTTCTGATATACTGACAGATTAGATATTGGCAGATGTAGATTCGATTTATTCCTAGTATTGATGTTGTGTATCTCATAGTTCACCTTAAAATAATCTATTTGATAAAAATCTGTTTGAAACTTGTGAATCTGTCCCTGAATTTTGCTGGAATCCGGTGTTCCAGATGAGGCCACTGACCCACCTGCTCAGCCTATTGTCTTCATCAGCAAGTGGGTAGATTACTCAGACAAATATAGATTCGGGTACCATCTCTGTGATGAAGGCTTAGGTGTTGTGTTCAAGGATTGAACAAAGCTTATCTTAAACTTAGAGTTAGCCATCCCGATGTTTTTAAAGACAGGATAAAAACATTAAAACAATCAAACACAACTTATTTATTCTAGTTGTTGAATTTATATTGGCGACATGTTTCGACCTGTTCTAGGTCATCATCAGGCCCTAGATAAGAATACAGACCCTAAAATTTAACTCATAAAATACTAAATGGGATCCCACTTGCTTACAACTTTTGTGATGTAAAATCTGATAAAAACAAGTATTGGATGTACAAATATAGAGAAGAAATGTCAGATGCGGTATTATTTTAAAATACAAATTAAATAAATAGAGCTACTTTATGGGTGTGGAGAAACACCGCAGCTAGTGGATGTGACTGTATATAAGTTGTATAGTGGGAAAACAAGTATTTTACAGGCACGAAGGTCAAATCGCTGAACTATGGGCTGACGTAGTAGTTGTTCTGTGTTGTAGAAGCAGAAGGCTTTATTTGGCTAGGTGTTGGCTTGTTGGTTAGACGAGTTGAGTGGAATTCTTTCAAGAAATAGTTGGGGTAACGGACTGGCTGATGGTGAATATCTGGATGCATGGTGGGGTCTGTTAATTCGAGTTAATGCTGACTGTGCAGTGTATGTCAACTTCTATGTTTAGTGAATCTTTTGCTAATCAGAAGTGGGAGATGTGATGTTGATTTTCCTGTTACGTGGTTGACACTGATGAGGTTTCACGCTATATACAAGATGGTAGTTGTTGGGGAAGGGTACCAGGAAATAATACATAACAGAGAGGAATGAAAGAAGCTCCTGAGAACGGCAAGGAATCATTGAATTCTGCACGTGCCAATGGAATGAATGAATGAATGACTTATTAGCAGCACAGTCGCTTAGACCACGTATATCAAAGATCTTTTCTGGTCTTACAAAAGTACCTAATTTGTCTTTCATTTCTTAGAGTTCTGGATTGGTCTTGCAGACTGTGCTGTTGAGTTTGTGGTCTTTGGATAAGTTTTGATGTTTGATGACTGATTACAATCAAATATCTTTTAAAAATACAGTCTATTTGAGTTATAAATAACTACCTCATTTCTTTATTTTTAGCTTGCTGTCACTGAAGAAAGTGGTGCTATTGTCATGGTTACTTGTGTGTGCACTGTGAGTTCATCTCATACTTTTTGTTTCATAGCTGTGTGACCCATGCAATCTTGTGCTATGACAGTAGTGGTATCGCAGGTCATGAAAAGTGTTGTACATATTTTTAAAAAACACAAACTTTTACAGTAATGAAAAAAGACATCCCTCTGACTCTTCCGAATTGTGTTACCAGATCAAAACATTTAAATGCAGATACCTAAAATATAGATTTTTGATATTTTTCATTCAAGTTTGGTATTTGAGTGAAAGGGTAAAATCTTCTGTGATCCTGAATTTTGTGTCTCTTGACCTTTCAACATACATATAAATGAAGGGAAAGTTGTATTGATATTGATTCCACCCATTTTGCTGTGCTCTGCATCTACCTTGCCTTGATAAACACATTCCAAATCTACTGTTGACGACATAATCTTATCACAAACATCTTGGTACATGCAGCCAGCAAATTATTGTGTTTTTGCAGATATTAATTTACTAATGAACTGAAAGACATTACAGAGAGAGGTGTAGATTTTAAAGACATGTGCATTAATATTGTCTTGGATGCCACTTTATTGTAGTTGACATATTAACTAAGCCAGGGTTGCAGAAATCCCAGATGCCAGGTCACCATGATGACTACATTTTTAATGGTGGTGCCTAATATTTGTGGGTCGTATTCATGGGACTTGCTTCATGTTAAGCTTCTGCCACCTAAATTTTTGAGGTGGCTTCTATGTTTTAGAATAATTTGTGCAACTCTGGAGTAGGCTATAGACGGGGCATCCAGGGTGTTATGGTTTAATAACTGTAAGGGGCAAGAGATTTTTTTCTCTCCAAAGAATTCAGATCAACTCTGGGAACCAATCAGCCTATTGCTGAATGGGAGGTGGGGGCTTTCCTGAAGGGTTTAGCAGCCAGGGCATGAAGTGGAAATTCACTGACATCTTTGCCAAGGTCAATAGCACATGCAATTAATATACCTCCAAGCCCTAATCTGTAGAGCCAACCACAGTTAAAACTACATGGTGCCATTAATTTTAGTAATTTATGAATAACACCTACACCTCCCCACTCCCCAAAGTTTTTCGTTGGTTTCTTTTCTTTCTTTTTACAATTTCATTACTTCATGTTCTACACTTTGAAAATTAAATTTAAAAGCTTTAATGCAAAAGCCAATAATTTTAGAGTACAGTTAGGTAAACAGGACAAGTAAAGGAGTTTAAGTCACTATGAAAAAGATCCCTATTATAATAATCACGATACATTATGCCTCTAAAATATTAATATACACTTTTTTCATGCCCAAAAACCAAACACTGAAATGGCTGAAGATCATCCATGTAATGCAGCACTGATGGTGGGTGTGGATTGTACTAACAATTTGCAGACTGAGATTTCACAGGCACAAATCTTACAAGAATGCTATTCTAAGACTCTCAAGACTGTTTATGAAGCGCACGATTTGTTACATTACTGGTGACATATGCATTGTGCTGTCTTTTATCTAGCAGAAAATTAACATTCAAGCATGAAATGGTTAAATGAGCTAGCAATACACAGGGCTAAACATTGTGTTGCTGTTATTGGTACATATTCTATGAATGTATGTATGTTAGTGTACAAATGTTTAAAATACTTTTTGTTTTTGCTTAGGCAATTTTGTATTTCCTCTGGTTCAGGGTACCAGGACTGTATTATGTAAACTAAAAATCTACCATAATTTCTGTAGCTAGGGTAGCACAATTAATAACTATATGTCTGAGAAACTGTTCAGTTTCTGGTGTGGTATGGAATTTATCTCTTCATATGGCCAGACTGGCTGTGGGGCCCACACAGCCTCCCATTCTATTGCTATCAGCAGCCCCTTCCTGGGGATGAGGCACTGGGGTGTGAAGTTTGACACTCACCTCCATCTAGTTCAGAGACTAAGAATGGGCATTAGAATGTTATCAGCTTCCAGAGGGACATTGTGCCTTCTTACTGACAAAAATTTTGGAAATGATTTAGGTCTCAACATGGCATACAACAACAGCAGACTTCAGTTTTTAAGTTGGAGGACATTTGTGTGGGGTTACAGAGAGTGCATTTTGGAAGAAGCATGGTGTGTGGTGCAGGAGATACTAGTGAAAAACTCCTCCAGTTTCAACTCAGGAAATATAAATTTCCATTCTGTATGTGTGGCTTTCACATAACGCACCTTTAACCGTACGTTACATAATACACACTCATGAGGGACATTTTGAAACTACAGATTAACTGCACTGGTCACATATTCCATAGGAACTGCCTTCTAGAAAACATTACTGAAGAAATTAGAGGGGGAATGATAGATGTGAAGGAAGGCAAAGAAGAGGTAAGCCAGTATTGGGTGACCTTAGGGATATGAAAGGATTTTGAATATTGAAAGAGTAAACCCTAAATTGCACTCTGGGGAAAATGGGTTTTTAATGTGTCTATGGACTTGTTGTAAGACAGACTGCACAATGAATGAAGTTTGACTGAAATGTTGTTACTCCTGTCTGTGACTTATTTCTACAATCTTTAGGTTCTGTGTGTAGAAACTGCAGATATTTTTTTTGACAGCTCTTGTGGATTGATGGATGATGAGAACAGAGATTTACAGTGTAATAAAAAATAAAGAAATCCAGGGTGGTTAATGCATCAGTGTTTTATTTCATATAATAACAATTTTTTTTAAAAATTTTACACATAAAAACCCATTCAGTCTTATTTTCCGTGCTCTAATCTTCTTTTATAAAGAGGGTGCGTGCCAGATTGAGCTCTGAAGTGTTCGATGATACGATTCACATCAACACCCATTTGTCGTAGGTTCTGAAGCTGTTTCTGATATTCTGGCCAGGCTCGCACAGTGTTCACCATGTTCTGTGGGAAGGAATAATGCATTCATCACAAGAATTCACACTGAAGTATGTGTATAACATAAGCAGCAGCTGACAAAATTTGAGTAGACGCAATGGATGCTTACCATAAATACGGAGGACTTAAGGGCTGTATCCAGGGTCTTGAAGTATTGTCTGGTTTCCATTTTCTTATCAAAGAAGGCCTTCATATCATCGAGGGGAAATACAGCAAACACGTCATCAATGAGACCATAAATACCGACACCCAATCGCGTGGTATTTGTTGTTTGGAATGGAGGCAAGCCAAGAACATCATGAATTTCGTGGATGAATGTATGAGTGTCAACACCTTGATCATTGATGAATTTGGAACACTAGAAAAGAGAAATTCAGCAATCAGTTCAAACTGAACAAATATTTTCTCTGTCAGATTGACGCTTAAGGAACATACACATAAAGGCACTCACATCCTTATATTCCTTGAGGTATTCAACAATTGTATGAATCTTGGGGAATTCTTCAGACTGCATGTAAACAAAGGCTTCGTGAAATTCTGGGTCATTGGCTAGGTAGTCCAGGGTAATTTCGAGCACCTTGTTGGTTGGCACAAGTGCCATAAATTCTTTCACATCATCCCGGAAGCTGTGGGTTCCTGTATCAGAGATAAGACATTTTTCCAACTAAGTTTATTTCTTGCATTCTTGGATTATGACTGTAGCAGTGAATTGAAACCTGCAGATAAATCTCTAATTTTAAGTTGAGAATATTGATTTAAAGACGATTCCAGCGATGTCTTTATAAATTATTTACTGTTCTGGAATGTGTCAGGTAGTAACAAGATATTCAGTAAATCTGGCCACATTTTTCATCTGGTCTGAACAGGTACCCCAAAAATCTAATGCACTCATTAATGAGCAAATGTTACCCTTGAGTACTTATCATTCCAGCTTTGTATTCAGAAGGTCCTGTTTTCAGATCTCACCCAAGAGGCTGGTCGTGTTGACTGATATTTTATGGGCATTGCCCTGCAAGTTAAGCTACAACTCTTTCCTTCCATATGATAAGCTCTGAATGTTTGACAGCTGAAATATGTGATCTATTGCTATTCAGCATCACGAAATTTTATGCATGTGAGTACAAAACATGGGGAATTCCCGTTACATTTCCAGTTATTGAAATCATTACCTCGCAAAGATAGTTCCCAAAGGAGTCTGACGAATCGTTCCACATCAACAACCATTACTCGTAGAATCTTGAGCATTTCATGGTATTCTGGCCACGCTAGCACAGTGTTCGCCATGTTCTGTGGGAAGGAGTAATGCATTCATCACAAGAATTCACACAGAAGTATGCACATTACATAAGCAGCAGCTGACATTCAAGTAGACACAATGGATATTTACCATAAATACAGGGGAGTGAATGGCTGTAACCAAGGTCTTGAAGAATTCTTTGGTTTCCATTTTCTTATCAAAGAGGGCCGTCCAATCATCGAGGGGAAGAACAGCAACCACATCATCAATGAGTCCGTAAATACCGACACCCATGCGTGTGGTATTTGTTGGTTGGAATGGATGCCTTTCAAAGTTGTCATGAATTTCATTGATGATTGCATAAACGTCAACACCATTATCATTGATGAATTTGAAACACTAGAAAAGAGCAATTCAGACACCGGTTGAAAATGGAGAAATAATTTCTCTATCAGATTGAGGCTTAAGGAACGTACACATAAAGGCACTTACGTCTTTATATTCCTTGAGGTATTCAACAGTTTTATGGATCGTGGGGAATTCTTCAGACTGGATGTAAACAACGAATTCACGCACTTCTTCATCATTGGCTAGGTAGTCCAGAAGAATTTCGAGGACCTTGTCAGTTGGGAGATGTTCCATAAATTCATTCAGTTCATCCTGGAGCCTGTGGGTTCCTGTATCAGAGATATCAGATTTCTCCAACTAAATTTATTTCATGTGTTCTACAATTATGACAATTGCAGTCATTTGATAGCTGCAGATAAAATTCAAATTTTACGTTGAGAATATTACTTTAAACAAACATCCCTGCACTGTCTTTATGATATTTTCTGTTCTGGAATGTGTCAGAGTCTATCATGATTTTCAGGAGATATGGCCACATATTTTATACTCTATTAACATGTATCCCAAAAGGGTTATATCCTTATTAAAAGAACAAACGTTACTACTGAGTACTTATCATTCCATTTTAGCGTTCAGGAAGTCTTGGATTCAGATCTCACACAAGTGGTTGGTCATGTTGTCTGATATTGTATGGGCATTTTACTACAAGATAAGCTACTATTGTTTCCTTCCATATAATAAAATATGCATATTTGTCAGTTGAAATGTATGATATATGTGCTATTCCATATCATGAAATTTTATGCATGTGAGTACAAAACACAGGGATATCCCCTTAACGTTTCCAATCAGTGAAAACATTACCTCGCCAATACAGTTCCCTAAAGAGTTCCATGATACGATCCATATCAACATCCTTATCTCGTAGCATCTGGTGCAGTTTGTTGTATTCAGACCATGTTCTAACAGTGTCCACCATGTTCTGTGGGAAGCAGTAATGCATTTATCATAAGAATTAACACAGAGGTTTGCACATAAAATAAGCAGCAGCAGCAGCAGGAGCACACATAAGTCAAGTGGACGCAATAGATGCTTACCATAAATGCAGGGGAGTGAATAGCTGTAAACATGGCCTTGAAGTATTTTCTGGTTTCCGTTTTATCAAAGAGGGCCTTCAAATCATCAAAGGGAAGAACAGCAATCACATCATCAACGAGCCCGTGAATACCGACACCCATGCGTGTGGTATTTGTTGGTTGGAATGGAGGTAAGTCAAGGAAGTAATGCATTTCATTGATGATTGCATAAACGTCAACACCATGATCATTGATGAACTGCAAACACTGGAAAAGAGCAAATCAGCCACGTTTTGAAACTGAGCAGATGTTTTGCTGTCAGATTTATGCTTAAGGTACGTACAAATAAAGGCACTCACATCTTTGTATTGCTTTAGGTATTCAACAGTTTTATGGATCATGGGGAATTCTTCAGACTGGATGTAAACAGTGAATTCCTTCACTTCTGGGTCATTGGCTATGTAGTCCAGGGTAATATCGAAGACCTTGTTCATTGGGACAAGTGCCATGAAGTCGTGCAGGTCGTCCCGGAAGTTGCGGGTTTCTGTATCAGAGATATCACGTTTCTGCAACTAAGTTTATTTAATACATTCTGGGATTATGACTGTTGTAGTAAATTGACAGCTGCAGATACAACTGGAATTTTATGTCGAGAATATTACTTTAAAGACCATCCCTTCATTGTCTTTACAACTTTTTCTGTTCTGGTATGTGTCAGGGGCTATCATGATTTTCAGGATATATGGGCACATATTTCATATTGTCTGTTATTCCTGTTATGTTTCCCATCATTGAAAGCATTACCTCTCCAATATAGTTCCCTAAAGAGTTCAAAGATATGATGCACATCAACAAACGTTTCTTGTACAATCTCGAGCAATTCATGGTATTCTGGCCAGGCTCGCACAGTGTCCACCATGTTCTGTGGAAGGAGTAATGCATTCATCACAAGAATTCACAGAGAAGTATCTACATAACATACGAAGCAGCTGACATTTAAGTATACACAATGGATATTTACCATAAATACAGGGAAGTGAATGGCTTTAACCAGGGTCTTGAAGGATTCTCTGGTTTCCATTTTCTTATCCAAGAATGCCGCCCAGTCATCGAGGGGAAGTACAGCAACCACATCATCAATGAGTCCATAAAAACCGACACCCTTGCGCGTAGTATTTGTTGGTTGGAATGGTTTGCTTTCAAGGGTGTCATGAATTTCATTGATGATTGCATAAACGTCAACACCATTATCATTGATGAATTTGAAGCACTAGAAAAGATAAATTCAGACACCAGTTGAAAGTGAACGAATATTTTCTTTGTCAGATTGAGGCTTAAAGAACATACACATAAAGACCCTTACGTCTTTATGTTCCTTGAGGTATTCAACAATTGTATGAATCTTGGGGAATTCTTCGGACTGGATGTAAACAACGAATTCACGTACTTCTTCATCATTGGCTAGGTAGTCCAGGGCAATTTCAAGGACCTTGTCTGTTGGGACAAGTGCCAGGAATTCTTTCAGGTCATCCTTTAGGCTGCCAGTTGGAAGGGGCTTGCCTGTAAATTGATATGAATATGATGTTGCCCGAGTTCATTCTAAACAATTGAATATTTCATGAAATTCTCCCACGAATATAACTGTTACTTACCACAAACCAGGCCAAGGACTGTCAAAAGGAGTATTGGAAGTTTCATCTGCAAGGAAATCACAAGGTCACACGCTTAATAAGCTATGTAACATAAAGTACTCTATCTTCTTTCAAGTCTAGAAGCTTGGTAATTTTACTTCTACAAAAAACGCAATGTGATTTGTCTTTTTTTCTCCAAAAAGTTTGATAATTATTACATACAGTGTATGTAACTAAACTGTTCCCATCCAGACAGTAATGAGTAATTAATATAATGGCCTCTGCATTTCCTCATGAATCTGCTTGTGTTGTTCCACACCAGTGTTGTTTTGTGTTCTCGGTTGGCATGATAAAATTATTTTATATATACTCTTCTATCTCAGTTTTAGGTCCTCAAGTTTTTTGTGTAATTCGAATTGCAGATTTTCTTGTTATCTCTTTTTGAACACTTCATCCCAGAGCCTTTAATGCATCTTGCTGATTATG
>Ga0099364_10008716_pt1 | contig 14225 bp, 18 predicted proteins | sample TergutTh196P3_FD_73070 | JGI IMG/M metagenome (GOLD analysis project Ga0099364, IMG submission 73070) | Microcerotermes parvus P3 segment gut microbial communities from Pointe-Noire, Republic of the Congo - Th196 P3 | ecosystem: Host-associated > Arthropoda: Insects > Digestive system > Gut ... | reverse complement strand
GCCCCCCCCCCCCGCCGGCGGCCGCCCCCCCCTCCGGCGCGAGGGGGGGTGGGGGAGGAAGGGAAAACGCCCCCTCCGCCCACGAAGGGGGTCCCCCGCAGGGGCGGGGGTTGTTCGGCGACGTCTTGATCGGCGCGTGGTACTATGGCGCCGTGACATGGGCGTCGGAAAACGGCATAGTCGGGGGCGTAGGAAACGGTCTTTTCGCCCCCGGCAGGGCCGTCACGCGGCAGGAAATGGCGGTTATGCTGCATAATTACGCAAGCTTCAAAGGGCACGACATCCCCGCGCACAGGTCGATGCCGTCGTTCGCGGACGAGGACGCAATCTCGTCATGGGCGATGGCGGAGGTTAGGGAATTGAGCGAAGCGGGCGTACTGAATGGTAGCGGCAGCCGGTTCAACCCGCAAAGCACCGCTACCCGCGCAGAAGTGGCCCAGATGTTCCGCAACTTCATGCGTCTTGTCGTGGGAGAAGACCCGAACGCTGAGACAGGCGCGGATGTTGCAACGGATACGCTGAGTTCCGCGCTCGACGCATACATAGACAGGCGTGCGCAGGAAGCGATCAAAGCGGCGCTCCTGCCGTCGAAAGATGACAGAGACGGAGACGACGATGTTGATTTGCTGATGAAAATGCTGTGGGGATGATGCCGTAATATACGGTTCTGAAACGCCAATACACGGCATGGCAGAGCGCGGCGAAGTCTGAATCGATAAGCGAGAAGAAGCGGTGACAATGTTGCCGCTTCTTCTTGGAGCAATTGGCTGTATACAGGATAAAAAACATTTTTTTGCAATTCATTGTATATAATGAATCGCTATTCGTGGTAATGCGTCCACATAGAAATGACTTTTACAATGCCCGTATACAACTCTCCGTTTGCGTCCTCTAGTCGTTCATCATTCGGCAGCACCTCATATACAAAACGGTGCTGCCTGTTAATTCGGCGCGAACACGCACCTTTCAAATCCCGCGTAAGCACTTCAAAACCTTGCGATTCCTCGTATGGGTCTTTGCGGACGGTTGTAATTATTTCGGTAGCTTTGCTTTTCAATCCGGCGCGTTCAACCTTATTAGCGTCCTTTTGTGCCTGTCGGGTAAGTTGTACGCTATACATCTGCCCAAACCTCTGACAAAGGTACGCAGTCTGACAGCGGCGTGTTCAGACCCTCTCTAATTATCTCGGACATTCCGGGAACAGACAATAAATAATCTGTGTCACTCTCAAACAAGCCGAGGATGAATCGCTGAAAAACTATGAATTCTACAACTTTGTCAAGCGTGTCGTCAGGCAGTGCATCAATTTGTGTTCTAATATAATCACGTTTTGTCATATAACTTACTTTCTAACGTAAAACAATGTTATCAATAGCTGAATGATAGAGTTTTACGTCTTGCTAACTCTAAAATTATTGAAGCGGGCTATGTCTGTCCGCTTGTCCGTGCAATGCGTTGAGCACTTTGCAGTGTTTTAATTATATCACACAGAACTGCGCGTGCGCAACACTAAGATTTGATTTCTACATAATCAGCCACTCCTAAAATACTCGCGCAGAAAGTTAAAACCCTACAACAATACACCCGAAAGTCACAATTTTGCGACTTTCGGTTTTTTTGCATTTCATTGTGTATAATAAATCTGGTCATAAAGGACTCGCGTGAAGGCTGCTGGAACAAACAAGAGGTGAAGGATTTGCATTGCGAGGAAAAAAACATAAATAAGGGAGGACATATCCGCGCAGTTAAATCGGCGGGCGGGAAGGTTACGGTCGTCGAATTTTTCATCGCAAACGTTCCGCCGGAATATACAAGGAAGCAGGTCAGACAAGCGGTGAAGTGGCTGGCAAGGCACGATATAAGGACTATGGAAGCCCTTTGCGTAACTTCGCCCACACATCTCAAAAGATTGCGGGGCATAGGATACCCCGTTCTCAGGCTAGTGCTGCTATTGCGCGAACGATATGAAAAGGCGCGCAATGAGACCGTAGGCGGTTACTTTGGTATTAACGCTGACGATAATGACAAGCTGGCACTGCGGGCGGCAAACGCGCTGGAACGAGCCGGCATTGACAAGATGGAAAAACTTTGCGCGATGGATTTGGAGAATCTGCGCAAGGTTCGCAATGTGGGCGAGAAATCAATGAAAACCATTTTAGCCATGCGCGAAAAATACAAGGCCGGACAAGAAAAACACACATAAGGCGAAAGTCACAATTTTGTCCACAATGGGGGTGAGCTTAGATAAAACAGGCTGGCATGAAAGGAACAGCGAAAAACCTTATTATCTGAAACTTTCAACAAAAGCTATTGTAAAACTTATGTTTTGTTGATATTATATGAGTGAGAGTAGGTGTTACTGTTGAGAGTTTATATGGATGTATGTTGCCTTAATAGACCTTTTGATGATCAATCGCAAGACAAAGTACGCTTAGAGACCGAGGCTGTAGTCAGCATGTTAAAACGATGTGATACCGACGTAGATTGGATCTTAATCGGAAGCGACATTATTACTCTCGAAGTATCAAAGAACCATGATTATGTGAAGAGGCAAAAAGTATTGCTCTTACATGATGGAGCTGCTGAAAAAGTCAAATATTGTGAAGAAATAAAATCCCGCGCGGCAGAATTGATGGAACACAACATTAAGCTGTTTGACAGTTTACATTTGGCGGCTGCCGAATATGCTGATGTTGATGTACTCCTTACAACAGATGTGAGATTCCTCAAAGCAGTCACGCGGACGGATATAAAAATACGAGTTCTTAATCCACTAACGTATTACTTGGAGGTGTTGAATTATGAGCAAGATGGCGATTGACTACAGCAACCCTGTCGCTTTGCGAAAGGCTGGGGTTGAAGCGCTGACACAGGTGCTTGGGCCGTTGGGCATGGTGCTTTTCATGCTTCAATATGACAGCGGATATGGCAACTATACTGAGGAACGTGACGAATTATTAAAAGGTATCACGATTGAAGATATTGAGCAGGATCTTGAAGCAATGCGGTTAATGGTATGACTGCGATCATATCAGCTTCGAAAGGGTATAATGTTTGCGTAGCAAACATTATACCAGTTTTGTATTTTATGCGGTAGGTTGGAATTTTGAATGAGGCGATGAGATTGCGATAGCAGTGAATTATGGACAAGACAATCATTCATGTTGATATGGACGCTTTTTATGCTGCTGTCGAGGTGCTTGATAATCCCGAGCTTCGCGGTAAGCCGCTTATAAGGATTTCGCTCAGCGGTTTCTCGGAACACGGACTTTCGGCAAATGACGCTCGACGATATGGGCGACGGCAACAAAAGCAAGCGGAAAGAAACCTTGAACAGCACCCTGCTTACGCTGCAGCGCAGGTACGGCGGGGATGTCGTCAAGACCGGCAACGAGATGATTGCCGAAAAACGCTTCAAAAACCCCCTCTCCCGAATACCATCTGAATAGATACAGTCGCTTTGCACTGCTTATGGACATGATTTATCCGTACATCCATCGGCATATGGGCAGCCGTTGCAGCTATGCCCTCCTTTTTTCTTTTTGCGGACAATCCAAATAACGGCAGATAGAACCGCAATGAATATAATGCCGGCAACGATAAAGTCAAAAGCACCCATGTCTTCACCCCAACAAGCTCCCTAACCGATATATAACGAACGCGACAAGCCATGCGAACCCTGTTTGGTAAATTATGATAAAAAACATACCTCTGAGATTGCCAATTTCGCGCCGTACCGCTGCCACAGCCGCCACACAGGGCGTGTATAGCAATGTGAATATAAGGAAACTGAAGGCGGCGAGGGGCGAGAATAATGTATGCAGGGTATCGCCCAATTCCGTGATGCTTGCGCCTGTCAAAACAGCTAATGTGCTTATGACCGCCTCTTTTGCCATAAAGCCTGTAATAAGCCCTGTTGATACGCGCCAATCCGAAAAACCGAGCGGTGCGAATATAACGCCGAGCCCCTGCCCGATAACGGCTAGAATACTCTCGGCACTGTCGGTTACATAGTTAAAGCGAATATCAAAGGATTGCAAAATCCAAACAACAACTGTTGCTATAAAAATTATTGTGCAAGCCCTTTGAATAAAATCCTTTGCCTTATCCCATAAAAGCAATAAAACGGTTTTTATAGAGGGAAAGCGGTAGTTTGGCAGTTCCATTACAAAGGGGACGGGCGCGCCTTTATAGACGGTCTTTTTCATAAGAAGCCCCGATAACACGCCTAATAATATCCCTATCATATAAAGGCTTATCATGACCAATGCTTGATGACTTGGGAAAAAAGCGGCGGTTATCAATGCGTATATGGGAATTTTCGCACTGCAGCTCATAAATGGCGTTAGAAAGATGGTCAGCTTTCTATCCCGTTCGCTTGCCAATGTCCGAGTAGCCATAACGGCGGGAACGGTACAGCCAAACCCCATCAACATAGGGACAAAGCTACGCCCTGACAATCCGATTTTGCGAAGGGGTTTATCCATAACATATGCCACCCTTGCCATGTACCCGCTGTCCTCGAGCATGGACAGAAAGAAGAAAAGTGTAATAATAATCGGTATAAAACTAAGAACCGCGCCGACACCTGCGAAAATGCCGTCAATAATCAACGCCTGTAAAATGGCATTAAGCCCGAAATCTTCTAACAGTCCTTCCACTACGCCGCTTAATTTTTCTATACCCCATTCGGTTAATTCGCTGAGCGGTGTCCCGATAACGCCGAAAGTCAGCCAAAACACCCCAAACATGATCACTAAAAATGTAGGGAAAGCCAAAAACTTATGGGTTAATATTGAATCCAGTTTAACGCTGCGCCGATATTCGCGGCTCTCTTTGAGCTTAACAACACATTTTTCGCAGGCTTCTTCGATAAACTTATACCTCATGTCCGCCAGCGCCGCTTCTCTGTCGGTTGCTAACTCCGTTTCCATTTCTTTTACGGCGTGTTCGATTGATTCCGCTTCATGTGCGGAAAGCTGTAGGCTATCACACATTGGGTCGTCGCCCTCGACCAGTTTTGAAGCGGCGAATCGCGCCGGAATATCCTGATGCCCTGCGTGGTCTTCGATAAGATGCGTTATAGCGTGAATGGTTCTATGTACCGCACCTGTGCAAAAATCGATACGTTCCGGTTTTTTCTTGTTTTGGGCGGTTTCAACGGCTTGCTCGGCAAGCTCAGTAAGGCCGTGCTTTTTAGCGGCGGATATGGGCACAATCGGTATGCCGAGGATTTCTTTCAAGCCAATAATGTCAATGCTGCCGTTATTTGCCTGCACTTCGTCCATCATGTTCAGCGCAAGCACCATTGGAATTTGCAATTCAATGAGCTGTAGCGTCAAATATAAGTTACGTTCAATATTTGTCGCGTCAACAATGTTAATTATCCCATCGGGCTTCTGCTTAAGGAGAAAATCGCGGGTAACAATTTCTTCGTTTGAGTAGGGGGAAAGCGAGTATATCCCAGGTAAGTCAACGATTGAAAAATCAGTGTGCCCTTTAATTTTCCCGATTTTTTGCTCGACTGTCACGCCGGGGAAATTACCCACACGTTGGTTTGAGCCTGTAAGCTGATTAAAAAGCGTGGTTTTCCCGCTGTTTTGGTTTCCAACAAGAGCAAATGTCATTCGGTCGCCTCCTCAACTTCGATTTTATCAGCGTCCTCTAGGCGCAGGGAAAGAATGTAGCCCCGCAGCAATAGCTCAATCGGGTCGCCCATTGGCGCGGTTTTTTTCACTGTTATAAAAGTTTTGGGTGTGATTCCCATTTCCAGCAAACGCCGCCTAAGCACTTTTTCCCCGCTTACGGATATAACGCGCCCGCTTTTCCCGACGCCTAAATCTTTTAATGTCATTTGAGATTTCCCCTTTGCTTGCGGCTTATTGGTTAGCCAAAGCTAACTGCGTATAAAGTTAGCACAAGGCAACTCAAATGTCAAGCGATTATTTGAAATTTTGTAATTCTTAAAGAAATTGTGACTGCTCAGTGTCTATTCAGATGGCATCCGAGAGAGGTGCTTTTTGAAGCTTCCTTAAACTTTAAGTGGGTAACTTGGCATTGGCTACCGCCTCATGCCATCGAGAAACGCGTCAAAAACCCCCTCTCCCGAATACCATCTGAATAGAGATAAGAATTTTATTTTAGGGTTGATTATCATATGTGCCGTATGTTATACTGCGAATAATCGGTTAGCCATTGGCAACCATTAAGGAGGCTAACTATGGTTGTGAGCGAATCAAGAGAAAACTATTTGGAAACGATTTTTGTTTTGAGCCAAGACAAAAAACAAATCCGCTCCATCGACATAGTCAATGAGCTTGAATTTAGCAAGCCAAGCGTTAGCAGGGCAATTAAGGGTTTGCGGGAAGAAGGGTATATCGAAGTAGACGCAAGAGGGTATATCACCTTTACTGACGACGGCTTGACAATCGCAAAATCTATGTACGAGCGCCACGTCCTTATTTCTGATTGGCTTATATATTTAGGCGTAGACAAAAAAACTGCCGTGCAAGACGCTTGCAGAATCGAACACGCTATGAGCGAGCAAAGCTTTAACGCAATCAAAAAGCAAATTGAGGAATGGAAGCGGAGCATATACAATCAAGCGAAATGAAAAGGCTGCCTGTCAAGATAAATTTCCTGTCAAATTTCCTATCTGCGATTTGGACACGAGGGGAGGACAATGAGTATGGATTTATCAAAATCAATCGACTTCTTGCTTGAAAACGCGGGGGCGGTAATTCAATATCGATTGCGCAAGGAAATACTGAATAACCTTACAAAAACGGAGGAAGAAAACCTGCTTGAGCAAATTTATCAAACGCCGCATTTCAAACTCGTGCAAAGCTACGCCAAGCCAAATGGCTATGTCGGGAGGGGGATGCACAGTTGGGATAACTGGCGCGGTGCAGTTCTGCACGAAACGCCTTTGCAGGACGGTGAAGCGGCGGCGCGGCTGCTTTCATATTATGCCATTCCAAAAACCCATCCGCTTGTCAGAGACTTTGTCATGGCAATGCGCGGCGAGGATACCTTGCGGGAAGAGTTTTCCTATATCCCGCCTGAAATAAACCGTTTTGAAACCCGTTTTGTCGCATTGAACAATGGGTCTTGCCTCATGACGCTGATTTATGCAATGCAGGCCATGCTCGGATATGGTGACGACGAATATGTTGAAGCATTTCAAAAAACATCGCTTGAAGCCTTTAAGAGCATCCTGACGCTCTCATCAATCAATGACATTACAAAAACGCGCCTTCGACGAGCGAAGTATAACTATCCGTATTTTGAGGCCGACACATATTATCCTTGCCAGTATCACTTGGAAACGCTGGCGTACACAAACGCATGGCGGACGCCTGAAAACATAACACTGATGGTTGGCGCGCTCAACCACTACAACGATATTACGCAGGGAGAAAACCCTTTACACGTAAAAATCGGGAACAGGTACTATGCCCCGTGCCCGCTAAATATGAACAACAGCCCTATAAGGCCGTTTCGTGCGGACTTTATTGGTTCAATCACATATCGCCGATTGCTGACTGAGATTGCTATGCTGGGCGTCGGTGAGCGCGTTGGCGTAATCCGAGAATCCGCCGCTAATATCGAGGAAGCATTGAGCCATGACGGCATTTTGCGAATGAGACTTGATTTGCCGCACAACAAGCGTTATTCGCCCAAAAACATTGAATATCCGACCGCTTATGTTGACATACGTCTGGAATCGGATTACAAGCGAAAACACGCCCTAGAATGCGACCTAACATTCTGGGCGGTGCAGCTTATGCATTTGCTGGGTAGGGTGTGAAGAATGATACGCTAAAATTATCGCCCGAACGGTCGATTTTCACATCGTAGTAATTATGTGAAATATAATGAAACGGCAGCACATGTCCCTGCCATTTTTCTCTGTCAAGGGGAATTGTTTTGTTCATATTACACCGCCGCTGTGTTATTTGGGAGCAACGCGCGCTCTTCGACAACGAGCTTCTTCAACTCTTTGCACCAACCCTCAATCACTTTTGCCCACTGCGCTGTGTATTGCGGCGTACATTGCGCCTTAAACTTTCGCTTATAATCGTCATACCGTCCTTCAATGTTAAACGCTGTAATTCTCGCCAACTCTGTCTGTTGGACCGTAGTAAGCATCGCCCAAAAGTTCGCTCTATCTGCCAACAGCTTCAAATCATGCCCAAAAATATACCTTTTCTGCACACGCCTCACAGAACACAGCGCTTTAAGCATTTTCTCTATAGCAAGGTGTCCAAAATACAACGCTTCCGGATTCTTTTTACTCTTTATCAACGCGCGCATAGTATCTAAGCTCTCATAAGAACCTGCCAACCAGTAGTCGACCTGTTGCTTTACAGTCACACAAGTATCCCCTCTCGCTGAATTTCCGACGCTAAAAAGCTTTGGTTCTTATCCCACTCTTTCAGTAATATCGGGTGTGGCTCTACGCCTTCGGCAAGGTCATAGCCAATCATTAGCAACCTAACACGGTTTTCCACAACGTCAAAGCCAAATGCTGCAGAAACTACCGCTATGTCTATGTCACTGCTCGAATGAGCTTCGTCCCGAGCGGCTGATCCGAACAAAAACACCTTTGCATCCCTATCTATTTCCTCATAAACCCGATTAGCAAACTGCCTTGCAATCTCGATGGCTTTCTCTCTGCTCATAATCATGCATAAAACCTCCATGCAATAGACTTGCACCAAAGCGCTCTCGCGTGTCTGCCAAAATTAGCAAACCGCATAGAGACTTACCTGTCCCACACACCGCATTATATAACACATGCCATTAGGTTTCAAGTTTTTTCATATGGCATGTGTAGTGTAGCGTGGCTGTTAGGTTTTCTGATTACATTTTGTAGGGGGGCGATTTATCGCACCCGATTAGGCATTCTGCGACCTGTGGATGCGATAAATCGCACCCCTACAAGCGAAATCGAACCATTTTGCACCGATTCCTGATATACCGTGTAACGTTTTCTATAGGTTCTGCCCCCTTCGTCAAAACCCCACGCGCTTTACTTATGCGATAAAGCGTGGTATGATGAGTTTTGTTTTTATACCACTGCGGTGTTGCCGTGTTAGGATGAGTGTATGTTGTTATTTGACCGCAAGGGGCCTCTTTGCATGTTAGCCGCATCGGTCTGCTGGAGTTTTGGCGGGCTATGCATCAAGTTTATACACTGGGATGCGATGACGATAATCGGTCTGCGCGCTTTGTTCGCGGCCGCAGTGTTTGCGATATATCGCAGGAGTGTCAAAATTGAGTTTACAAAAGGCAACATTATTGCATCAGTGTGCCTCGCACTGACGACAATCCTTTTCGTGTTCTCGAACAAACTGACGACTGCGGCGGCAGCCATACTGCTACAATTCACAGCGCCCATTTTCATAATACTCATACGGGTTTTGGTTCATAGGAAAAGGCCGAAAGCGGGCGAAGTGATCGCCGTCTCGGCCACGGTTTTGGGTATGCTGCTGTTCTTTGCCGATAACTTGGAATCAGGCGGCGCTCTGGGCAACCTTTTGGCGCTTGCCTCCGGACTTACTTTCGCGGGTGTTTTCATGTGCAATAAAAGGCAGGATGTTGTTCCGGAGCAATCGCTGTTCCTTGGGTTCCTAATTAACGCCGTAGTCGGGCTGCCGTTTGTTTTCTCCGGCGTCACAGGGGACCCTGTTGCGTGGGGTTCCGCAATTATTCTGGGTGTCGTCCAAGTCGGGGTCGCGTATATATTTTTCTCCATCGGGATTAAGAAAACCACGGCTCTGCTTGCCTGTCTAATCACCGCCGTGGAACCTGTTCTAAATCCCATATGGGTGGCATTAGCAACGCACGAATTCCCCGGCCGCTACGCAATTGCCGGCGGTGCGATAATCATTATAACCGTGGTATGCTACAACATACGAGCAGAGAAAAAGGCGTAGGGAACTGTCAACTTATTGCTTGGTAGTTCCTAAACGACAGACAGTTCCTAAACGCACGCAATAACCCAGCGTTCACATCATGTATGCCTTGCCGCGAACTCCAGCACTGTGTCGTATGCCTCTGTACAGTTGAAGCCGTTGTAACCGTGGTAGGCGCCTTCGAGTTTGTACATTTCCACTGTTTTGCCGAGCTCTTTGAGCTTGTCATACAGGCGGCACGACTGATTGAATGGAACCAGCTCGTCTTTTGATCCATGCATGATCAAGATGGGCGGTATTTTTTTATCTTTAGATAGATAGTACATCGGAGATGCCTTCTCGGCGAGGTCGATATTCTCCATCACATCCACCTCTCCAAGCAGGAAGCCTTCGGGACTGTCCGCTCCGGCGTGTTCCATAATGCTCGGGTAATAGCCCATCTTTGATACATCGGACGGACCGAACCAGTCAATAACACAGTTGACATCGGTCGAGAACTCGCCGTACAGTCCGTGGTCGAGCAGCCCGTCACCCGTGACAGCGGCCATGACCGCCGTGTGACCGCCGCTCGAGTCGCCCCAGAGCACGATATTGTCAGCATCAATATTATATTCAGCCGCGTTTTTGCGCATGAACCGTATGGCGGATTTTGCATCCTCGATTTGCGCAGGGAATCCCTTGACCTCGCTGGGGCGGTACTGAACGATTGCGACAGCCCAGCCGCGTTCGGCAATGCGCATCATGCGGGGCAGCGTTATATATACCATTTGCCTATGCCATGCCGAGCCGGGTATGTAGACGATGAGCGGATATTTTTTAGTCGGAGGCATCATAATGTCCTCGGCGGGCAATAGCAGTTGCAAATGAAGCGTTTCACCGTCGCGCTCGTCATACACCACATCGAAGCGGAAATCTATGAAGCATGCCCGCTCGTCTTTCCACTCCACAACCTTAACGCCCTCCGGCAGCTCCGGCGACGACGGGAATTCCTCGATAGGACCGGTAAATGGCGGTATCAGTTTTAAGCTTTCCATCAATTTTCCTCCTGATTTTTAGTTGACCTCGCAACACAGTTTTGAATCGGCTGCGCAGTTATGGTATGATATCATACTCATGCTCAGAGTACAATATGCGATGCTATCCCAAATATTCCAGAAAACGATCTATGTCGGGGTTTTCTGTGTTTTTTCGCTTTGCGGCTACTACGCGGAAATTCTGTGCGGCTGCGGACGAAGGGATATACTCCACTCCGATGCCGCGGTCGCTGAGTCCGGGGAGGTGATTTCCTCCTACGGTGAAGCCTTTGCCCTCTATAATCCAATGGTCCATCAGCAGTATCGATCGGGCGTAACATATCTCAGCGGGGGAAAAACCGTGAGCGGCGCAAACGCCAAGCGCCGCTTCTCGCCCGTTATGAACTTCAAGCAGCAGCGTTTTGTCGCCAAGAATCGATAAATCTCCGCCGCTTGCAGAAACGCCGAATATGGAAGGGACGATAAAGAATGGCTGCAGGACGCCGACCTCATGCGAGCATATGTCGGGGTGGCGCTCCGTCTCGAACGAAAACGTAAAAATAACGTCAAGCAGCCCGCACAGTAGCATATCCGTCAAGTCGTGGAAGTTGAAGAATTCCGATTCTATGCCAATCGCGGGATACTGCTCTTTGCAGCGAGTTATTGCGCTTTCCATGAATTTTATAGTGTCAGGGTCGTGAAAACAGCCGATATGCAAGTTTCGCTCCGGATTATTGTCGAGAACCTGCCCGACGGATATCCGAAACCGCTGGTAAATCGGGTCTAGTTGAGCGAAAAGCCTGTCCCCGTCGACAGAGAGGACGACGCCGCGGTTGCTTCTGTCAAACAACTTCATGCCGAGCCGCTCTTCCATTTCGCGCAACTGACGGCTGACCACAGGCTGGGTGAGGTAGAGCGAACGGGCGGCACCTGAGACACTTTGGAAATGAGCGCAAGCAATAAATATATCTATCTGCCGTAATGTGATATTCATTATGCACTCCCCTTTGCAATGGTTTAAGATACTTTATAATACTTTCAATGGCGAAAAACCGTAATAAAAAGCAAGAAAACACCCTCGTCCTATCCCCGTATTCTGACTTCTGACTCCTGAATTCTAACTTCTTGCGCTCCGCAGAGCGCATTCGGTATGTTTTTTTAGCATACCTATTGTTGCAGCGAATATAGTATAATCTCGGTACAAAGTATCTCATATTTTCTGTTGAATTGCAATTAAATCTACGGAGGTATCGTATAAATTGTTTAATAATGTACTTCAAAAAGGAAAAATAGGCAGCGTAGAGATTAAGAACAGGTTTGTCATGCCCGCGATGGGTTCGATGCGCAGTGGGGCCGACGGTACGGTTACGGACGATCAGATTGCGTATTATGCGGCGCGCGCGAGAGGCGGATTCGGGCTGATTATCGCGGAAGCCGCAGGTATTGATCCCTACGGGCTTATAGGATTTGACCAGTTCAAGCTAATATCCGACGACTATATCCCCGGACTTAAAAGATTGGCTGATGGCGTCCACGCGGCGGGGGCGAAAATTTTCATACAACTGCACCATGCGGGCAGATGGGCGCTCAACGGCGAACTCGGGCAGCCGACCGTTTCGTCTTCCGCGATACCGTGGCATTTGAGGGATGAGGTAGTGCGGGAACTCGCCACCCATGAGGTATATGAAATTATAGAGAAATTCGGCGACGCCGCATTGCGCGCAAAAAAAGCGGGTCTTGACGGCGTTGAGCTTCACGGCGCCCACGGTTATTTGATTACGCAATTCACGTCCCCCTATATAAACAGGCGCATTGACGAGTTTGGGGGCGATATTACGGGCCGATCCCGTTTCCCGGTCAGTATAATCAAGAACATTAAGCAAAAGTGCGGCGCGGATTTCCCCGTGAGTATGCGCATTGGCGGCGACGAAGTGGTTGACGGCAGCATGAAAATAAACGAGACGCGGGTTATGGCAAAGCTGTTGGAAAAAGCCGGCGTTGACGCGCTCAATGTTTCAATCGGGTTGCTATCCGCATATGGAGATCAGGATTTGGCACTCGCGTCGTATAGAACTCCCATGGGCTTTAACACTTATGCGGCGAAAGAGATAAAAGACTCTGTTAAAATACCGGTTATCGCCGTCGGGAGAATCACCGACCCTGCCATGGCAGACGCTGTAATCGAGGATGGGATGGCAAGCTTTGTGGGTCTCGGCCGCGCGTCCATTGCCGACCCGGAATTTCCGAAGAAAGTCCTTGAGGGGCGGATTGACGAGATATCCCCATGCATTAGCTGTTTGACAAGCTGCGTCGCGATGCCCGATGCGGATGAAGAGGACAGCGGCGGCATCCCCGACGGAAAATGCAGCTTGAATCCATTTTCAGGCAATGAGCACATAATGAAGATTGAACAGGCAAGCAAGAAAAAAACAATCGTAATAGTCGGCGCAGGCGTCGGAGGGCTTGAGGCAGCATGGGTGTCTGCGGCGCGGGGATACAATGTGATCCTGCTTGAAAAAAACGCAAAGCCCGGCGGTCAGGCGTATACCGCTAGCATACCGCCCAACAAGCAAGGGTTTGCGCTTGCAATCAAATATTACATGACCATGTGCAAGAAACATGGCGTCGATATACGCCTGAATACCGAAGCGACAGCGGATATGATTGTTTCGCTTGCCCCCGACGCCGTGATACTCTGCACAGGCGCCGTGCCTATCGCGCTTCAAGTTCCAAATGATGGATTAGCGATAGCGCAGGCGACGGAATTGCTAAACGGTGAAATAGTTTCAGGCAAGAACGTGCTTGTGATTGGGGGCGGCCTTGTCGGGCTTGAGACTGCGGATTTCCTGATGACGCAGATGAGGTCGGTCACTGTTGTGGAAATGCTGGATGAAGTGGGCAAGGATTTCATTTTGAGGGATGTTATGAAAGATGCATTCCTAAAAAGCTTGCGCGACGGCGGGGTCAGCATAATGACTAGTACGAAAGTCCTGCGTTTTACGAAGGATGGAGCGATTTGCTCGACGCCAAAGGGAGAAGTAACCCTCTCAGGGTATGACATGGCTGTTTTGGCCGTGGGGTCGATGCCATATAATCCGCTGGAAAAGGAGCTTATCGGAAAAGTGCCTGAAGTACATGTGATTGGCGACGCTAAAGAAGCAAGGCGCATCAAAGATGCCGTTGAGGAAGGGGCGCGCCTAGCCCTGAGAATATGATTCGTAACTGTTCAGGTGGTATCGCAAATCTCACAGTTTTGTCGTTGCGAGGAGCGAAGCGACGCGGCAATCCAGAA
>Ga0099364_10008715_pt1 | contig 14226 bp, 11 predicted proteins | sample TergutTh196P3_FD_73070 | JGI IMG/M metagenome (GOLD analysis project Ga0099364, IMG submission 73070) | Microcerotermes parvus P3 segment gut microbial communities from Pointe-Noire, Republic of the Congo - Th196 P3 | ecosystem: Host-associated > Arthropoda: Insects > Digestive system > Gut ... | reverse complement strand
AAGGCAGAGCACTTGAACATGTTCCTGAAGAACTCAAAACTTCAGAACTCTGCGCTGCTACTCAAAGCAGTATCGAAGCTCTTGTATTTATGCCCGCAGCATTCAAAGCACCGGAAATCATTCGTGCAGCTTTTCAGCAAAACTGTTTAAGCGCGAAAATCTATCAATCGGACAGGATAAAAATGGAGGTTTTTCCGGACAGGGAAAGAATGGAAAAGACTGAACCAGCCGATTTTGATATGGCTCTTGAAGCGGCTTTTGAAGTATACAGACTGGCAAAACTCGAAAAGCCTCCTGTAATCCTGCGTATGGGCAGCCCCTTTGGTGCCATGCTGGGCATTACACTGGCCATACAGTTCGTCAATGACGAAATAGCCCTGCCAAAAATCAGTGAACAGTTCATGAAAAACATCATGGACAGGGTCAAAAACCAGGTTGACGAGCATCTTTGTAACCATGAGTGGTATTTCGGTCCGTGGTGGTATCTGTTTCATGTTGTCACCGAGAAGGATGAATATTCCTACCCGGCGAAAATGGGGATAGATCGTCCCCTTTGGCGTGTGTTCCTGAGCCAGATGGATGATCAGGAGGCGGAAAAATATGGACTTTGGGTTTTTAATCAGGTAAGAAAGCAAATCATGCAGCAGACAGAAAACCGGTCTCATGGCCATCCAGGCAGAAATGCTTCGTATTTTACACAGTTCGACAGCGGGAATCGGCCCTGGCTTGACTGGCGCATGTTTGTGTCTTTTTTTCGCGACCTGGGTAATGAAAAAAGTGGGATTTACACACGCTTTGACATTGATGAGGCACTTGCCTGGTCCTGCGGAGATATCTGGTGGCACGAAAATGTTCTTGCCATATCGGACAGGCCAAAGGAAATCCATCGGGATGCAGAAGGCCGGTATCATAACGCCAGCGGCCCATCCATCCTGTACCGTGATGGCTGGGGCGTGTATCATTACCACGGCGTGCCAATACCGGGAAAGTGGGTAACAGGAAAACCCCCAACTGTATCAGAAGCAATTGCATGGGAAGACGAGGAGCAGCGAAGGGCTGCCTGGGAAATTGTTGGTCGCGAAAACGTTCTGAAAGAAATTTTTAGCAGGTGACTGACGAAGATGACGGTCGTAAAATCCTTACCCGGCCCAAAGCGGATACTCCCGGTTCAGGCAGGGAAGATTTCCTGAAACTCAGGTGCGTGACCGTGTCCGAATTTGTGCGGACCTTGCCTCCCCATATCAATACATATCCCATGCCAATGCCTGGGCATGGGATCTTGAAGATTGCGAATACAGACCGGGAGTACGAACGCAAACGGAAAAAAAAGACCCCTTTTTTTTCTCAATGCAGTGACCGGGATAAATTTATTAATAAATGCCACCTGGAGACATGCCAGCTTACGACCGATGTCATCGCACGGGTCTTTGCCACTGCAAGGCTCCTGGGAGCCTTGCAGACCGGCCAGACTGGCCTCATATTGCGTTTTAAAAACAGTTCACCGATAAAAATCAATGGACTGACCTGCCAAATTCCGGCAAAACCGGAAATCCATCTTCCCAGCCCAAATATCAGTGAAATGACAGTTCCGGGAGTTTGCCAACTCCCGGGTTGTTTGCTAGAATTGCGCTATTCAAAAAATGAATAACGCAAGGGCGAAAAATGAAACATCTCTCATACTTCAAACGACTGTGCCTGATTGGAGCAGGCTTTTATATCTTCTTTTTCCCGGCAGCTTTTGCACAGCCACTCCATATTGCTGTTGCAGCAAACTTCGTCGGCCCCATGAAAATCATCGCACAAAACTTCGAACGGGAAAGCAGACACACCATCATGATTTCTTCCGGGTCAACCGGCAAATTTTATGCCCAGATAAAAAATGGCGCACCCTTCGATCTGTTTTTTTCAGCCGACGCAGAAACCGTGGCAAAACTGGAAGCGGAAAATGAAACTGTCCCTGGCAGCCGCTTTACCTATGCCATCGGAACGCTCGCACTCTGGTCTTCCAAAGAAGGCTTCGTTGACCCCAACGGAGAAATCCTCAAAAACACTTCCCTGCGACACCTCGCCATAGCCTCACCAAAACTCGCCCCCTACGGCAAGGCCGCACAGGAAACGCTCGAAAAACTCAACCTCTGGGGTGCCCTGCAGGGCAAAATGGTTCAAGGCGAGAATATCGCACAAACCTTCCAGTTTGTCTCAACCGGCAACGCCGAACTCGGCTTTGTTGCCCTGTCCCAGATCTATCGTGACGGCAGCATCCAGACAGGCTCCGCCTGGATCGTACCAGACTCATACCACAGCCCCATCCGACAGGACGCTGCCATCCTGAACCGGGCAAAAGACAATGCTGCCGCAGCCGAATTTATGACCTGGTTCAAAAGACAGGAAGTAAAAGACATCATCCGATCTTTCGGCTATGCATTCGACCAGGAAAAGACAGGACAATGACGGGCACCGCCTATTCAGCAATCTTTCTGACAATCGAGCTTGCCAGTATAACAACCCTTATACTGCTCCTCATTGGCACACCCATTGCGTGGGGACTCTCCCGGACACAGGCCTGGTGGAAAGGTCCCGTCAGCGCAGTTGTGGCACTCCCCTTTGTGCTGCCGCCAACCGTTATCGGCTTTTACCTCCTGCTTTTTATGGGACCACACGGCCCCTTGGGCAAAGTGACGCACTTTCTCGGAATGACCCCCTTGCCCTTCACTTTTACCGGCCTCGTTATCGCTTCCGTCTTTTATTCGCTCCCCTTTGTCGTGCTGCCGCTGAAAAACGCCTTTGAAGCCATCTGCAAAAAAACACTTGAAGCCGCAGCAACCCTGAGAGCCTCTCCAATCGACCGCTTTTTTTCCATTGCCCTGCCACTCGCACGACCAGGCTACATCACCGCCGCCGTCATGGGCTTTGCCCATACGGTCGGCGAATTCGGCGTCATCCTCATGCTCGGCGGAAACATCCCCGGAAAAACCCGCGTCATATCAATCCAGATCTATGACCACGTCGAAGCACTCGAATACGCACAGGCACACTGGCTCTCAGCCGGCATGCTCGCCTTCAGCTTCATCACACTGCTCACACTCTACTTCCTGAACAGACGCCTGACAAAAACAAGAATATGAACACTATCGAAACACGCATCAACGTTCATTTTCCCGGGTTTTCCCTGGCCGTCGAACTCACGCTTCCAGCAACCGGCATCATCGGGCTTTTTGGCGAATCCGGCTCAGGAAAATCAACCTTTTTACGTACGATCGCCGGCCTCGAACGCCCCGTAAACAGCCGTATCGTCATCAGCGGAAATACCTGGCACGATGACGACAGGGGCATTTTTATACCAACACACAAACGCTCACTGGGCTTTGTCTTTCAGGATGGCGCACTCTTTCCCCACATGAGCGTCCTTGCCAACATGCAGTACGGACTGAAGCGAATACCGGCAGAAAAAAGAAAAATCCCGCTCACCCACGTGGCGGAACTTCTGGGTATTACCCATCTTCTGGACAGAAAACCCGATTCGCTCTCAGGCGGAGAAAAACAGCGCGTCGGTATAGCACGAGCGCTCGCGCCAGGCCCGGAAGTTCTGATGATGGATGAACCACTCGCTTCACTGGACACCCGCAGAAAAGCGGAAATCATCCCGTATCTGAACCGGCTGAACGACGAGCTCAGCATACCCATCCTGTACGTGAGCCACGACGTAAACGAAATGATCCGGCTCGCCGACCACATGGTTCTGCTCGAAGCCGGCAGCGTCCAGGCATCCGGGCCTACAGAAGAACTGCTGACGCGACTGGATCTGCCACTTGCCTATGGTGCCGAAGCAGCAGCCCTCGTCAACGGAAGAATCATCGAAAACGATGCAACCGCCCAGATCAATACGATCGCTTACAGGGGAGGGCGGATTTTTCTGCCCGGCAAAGCCGATAACGTCGGCAAATCCGTACGCGTGCGCGTGCGGGCAGCCGATGTCAGCCTGAGTCTGGAAAAGGCCCGGCAAACGAGCATTCTGAACATCATTGATACACAGGTCGTCCGCGTGGAAGAGGAAGATGTCGGCCTCGTCATGGTGGAACTCGATGCGGGCGGCACACGTCTTTTAAGCCGTATCACAAAACACTCCGCCCGACTGCTCGACATCAGACCCGGAAAAAAAGTGTACGCACAGGTAAAGGCAGCCGCTCTCGTTGACTGAAAGACTCAGGACGAGGGAACTGGCAGGGCATTTCGCAGATCGGACTTCAAGGTGCTGTATTTCTCATTGACATGCCGTTCAGCCCAGGCCTGATCTGAAATGCGCTCAATGCGGACAGCCGCGTATTTGTGCTCCGGCGTCTTTGATACCGGCTCAAAATTGTGCGCTGTCAATTCATTACAGGCACCAACCCACCACTGATAGGTCATGTAAACCGCACCGGCATTGACCCTGTCGCAAATGTTTGCCCGGGTGACAACCCTGCCCCTGCGCGACTCAACCCAGATCAGTTCCTGGTTCCCGATCCCCTGCCTCGTTGCATCTTCCGGATTGACCTGAACATAGCCAGGCTCATCGGCCAGGGCCTGAAGCCCAAAACAGTTACCCGTCATCGAACGGCAGGAATAATGCCCCACCTCACGTACGGTACATAAAACCAGCGGGAATTCACTGTCCGTCTGCTCAAGCGGAGCACGCCATCCGGACGCGGACAAAAGCGCCCTGCCACTTGCCGTACCAAAGCGGTTATCCGTATAAAGCGTCGGCTGGCCAGGGTCATCTTCGGTCAGGCAGGGCCAGTGTACATAGCCCAGACCTGCCATCTTCTCATAAGTCGCACCATAAAACAGCGGACACAGGGAACGGACCTCATCCCAGATTTCCTGCGTATTGGCGTATTTCATGGGATAACCCATCGCTGTTGCCATCAGCGAATGAATTTCCCAGTCCGGCTTCACATCACCCCTGGGCTCGACCGCCTTGTAAAAGCGCTGAAAGCCCCTGTCAGCAGCAGCATAGACACCTTCATGCTCACCCCATGAAGTGGCCGGAAAAACAACATCAGCCATCATCACCGTCTTTGTCATGAATATGTCCTGTACGATGATGAGGTCGAGCTTTTCATATTCCGTGCGCACTCTGGACAGATCCGGCTCGGACTGCAGCGGGTCCTCCCCAAGAATCCACATGGCTTGAAGCCTGCCTTCATGGATGGCATCAGGAACTTCCGTCAGATGCAGGCCGATTTTTTCCGGAAGAAAATCAACACCCCAGGCCCTGGCAAACTTCTCCCGGTGCTCCGCAATCCACGGACGCTGATAGCCCGGCAATGTGTTGGGTAAAACACCCATGTCACAGGCACCCTGCACATTGTTCTGGCCGCGAACGGGGCCAACTCCGGTATTGGGACGCCCCAGATTGCCGGTCATGACCGCAAGACTGGACAGGCCCTTGACCACGTCCACTGCCTGGGAAAACTGCGTCACACCCATGCCCCACAAAATGATGGCGGACGGTGCCATTGCAAACATGTACATGGCATCCCGGATCATATCCGGGTCAAGCCCGGTGATACCGGCAACCGCTTCCGGCGTATATTCGGATACGGTCTCGCGATACGCCTCAAAACCTTCGGCGTGGTTTTCGACATACTGCCTGTCGTAGAGTTCCTCTTCAATCAGTACATTGGCAAAAGCGTTGACCAGTGCCATGTTCGATCCGTTTTTCAGCGGCAGGTAGATGTCCGCAATTCGTGCGGTCTCGATCATGCGGGGATCACAGACAATGATTTTTGCCCCTTTTTCCTTTGCCTTCAGAATCCGGCGGGCCACAATCGGATGGGAGACAGCCGCATTGTAGCCAAAGACAAGAATGCACTGGGGATTCTCTATTTCCGCAATTGAATGGCTCATCGCGCCACTGCCCAGGGTTTCTTCCAGTCCGGAAACCGATGGAGCATGACAGACCCTCGCACAGCAGTCAATGTTGTTTGTCCCCACCACGGCCCGTGCGACCTTTTGTGCAATATAGTTGGCTTCATTACCCGGCCCGCGTGAAGACCCCGTCATCATGATTGCATCAGGACCATGCTTCTCTCTGATCTCCATCAGCCGCGAACTCGCAAAAGCAATGGCCTCATCCCAGGACACCGCCTCAAAATCCGCGCCCTTTTGCCGACGAATCATCGGCTGCTTCAGGCGCGGGGTCAAAAGCTGGTTGTCATTTAAAAAATCCCAGCCATAATAGCCTTTCAGACACAGCTCACCCTGGTTGGTTACACCATTGGCCCCTTCCGCCCGAACAATTTTTCCGTCAGCAACAACCAGATCAATCTTGCATCCTGAACCACAATAAGGACATACCGTTGTGACTTTTTCCATAAAACCTCCGCTGGCAGCCCCCTTCACTTCCAAAGAAGGACGGGGCTGCACACAAAAAACTCTCTTTCCCGACTCCTGGCACCATCATCCATTACCTGGAACGGCCCGGCGGCATACTGCCGGCAGACCTGGCACGCTTTTTCTCAACATTGCTGTTGACTCCCTGTGCATCAACCAGATAAAGCGCTTTCGTCGGACAGACATTGATACAGGCCTGGCCTGTTGCCACATCAATACACAGATCACACTTCTGCGCAACGGATACGGTTGACTTCGCGTTAAGAGGCCCCCAGTTCTGCTGTCTGACCTGCATCTCAACCATTTCGATCGCGCCAAAAGGACAGGCAATCACACAGGACTGGCAACCAATACAGTGTTCGGCGAGAAATTCCACTATCTGCCTGCCATAGACAAGTGCTTCTGTCGGACAGACATTGACACAGGGTGCGTTCTCGCACTGGCGACACTGGACTGGCGTTGTCGTTGTACGCGTCTTTACAAGCTTCAGTCGTGGCCTGAAATACCCGGGGGGCAAATCAAGACCGCTGTATCCTTCCACTGGATGCGCAAGCACACAGGCTATTTCACATGTCCGGCATCCAATGCATTTTTCCGGGTCGGCAATTACAAAACGGTTCATAAATCATCCGCAAGGAGAGACCTGCCCCATCAGGGGAGGAATCGCGTTAAAAAAACATCCACAGCCTTCGGCAGACCAAACGGGTCACAGGCCCACTGCCATCCACAACCCTGCCATTTGCAGTGTCTTCGACGAAAGCGCCAGGCCCCTCATGGTCAGGCTGTGGACAAGGAACTCTTTTTACTGTCCGAAAGGACAGGCTTTTTTTTGCAAACGGGACTTCAAAAGCCTGACGCTCCCAAAAATAACGTTTCTCTATAAGGTTCCTCCCGACAAAGAAACGGAAAAACCGGCATTTCAACCGTGCCATGTTTTGCGTGAGCCGGTCCCAATCCGGCAATCCGGTGCAATCGAGCCGGGGAGTCGGGCTTTTTGTCTTCCATCGCCCGAATTTCAGGCGATTTTCGATAATACGCCATATGCGTCTATAATAACCCTAAAATTGAAGATGTGCCTGAGTAAAGCAAATATGTTTTTCCTTGCAGTTCTGAAATCCACCCTGTCAGACAGACGTTTTGAGAGTTCAGACCTGACCTTTTGCAGGCGGACTCCCATTCCGCTGGCACTCAAAGCAGCCATTCTGTTCTTTTGTCCGTACCGGCCCCTGGCACATCGGTGGTCGGCATGATGTATTTGGTACGCCAGGACAAGCCACTGTGCTTCGGGTAAAATCGCTGTTGGCTCACCTGCACCCAAGAAAGGAACTTCCCTGTTGAGGTAATAAATTGATGAAACCGGAAACTGAACCCACAAAAAAAAAAGAAGTCTGCCCTGTGACGGAACAGCTTCAGGCCTTTCGCATCCGTCTTTTTTCAGGTGAAATACTGCCGGCCCCCCAGCGCCTGGCCCTGGCCGAGGTCGGGCGCATCCTGACGGAAATCCATCTGGGACGCGCAACAACAAAGCATCTTGACGAACTGCATGTCGCCGTTTCCCTGCTCCCTCCCAGTGAGCATTCATTCGCCATCTCCCTGAGAACATCTCTTGACAAGGCCCGTAACAACTGGCTCATGCACATCACGGAAAACATCTGCAATGCGGCAATCTGCTTTGCACCCCGCATCGTTCCGTGCCAGCAGGCCTGCCCCTCCCACATCGACATTCCCAGCATGATTGCGCATATCGGACACGGAGACCACGAAAAGTCGCTGTCGGTGCTGCTGAAAGACAACCCGCTCCCCGAATCCTGCGGGCTCGTCTGCCCGGCTCCCTGCGAAAACGCCTGCGTACAGAATACTCTGAGCGAGCCTGTTCTGATCAAGCCAATGAAAGCGCTTGCAGCAAGGATGGCCCACAACTACCCGCAGCAGACAATAGCCGGACCGACCGGAAAAAAAGTGGCCATCATTGGAGCCGGACCCGCCGGGATAACAACCGCTTTCTATCTTGCCCAAAAAGGCCACCAGGTCGACATCTTTGACAAACGTGATGAACCCGGCGGGACCATGCGCTACGGCATTCCGGGCTATCGCCTTCCGAACGAAATACTGCAGCATGAAATCAGCCAGCTAAAAAGCATGGGAGTGACCATCAATACCGGACACAGGGTTTCCAATGTGCGCACTTTCCAGGACCAGGGCTATGATGCAACACTCATTGCAATAGGCCTGCAGCATTCCCGACGCCTGGGCATTGAAGGCGATCAGTTGCCCTTCGTCATTGGCGGCATGGATTTTCTGTCAGCCGTTCGCAGCGGGAAAGACCCGAAAGTCGGGCCACTGGTCGCTGTCATCGGCGGAGGCAATGTTGCCATTGATGTTGCCATGACCTCCCTGCGCCAGGGCGCGGACAAAGTCCAGCTGTGGTACAGACGTGGCAGACGGGACATGCCAGCCAGTCCACACGAGGTCGAAATGGCCCTGGCCGAAGGCGTTGAACTGGTTGAATACTGGGTGCCTGCCCGCATCACGCCCGACAGGGTAATTGAGTTTTCGCGCTCCCAGTACGCCCCTGATGCCAAATCAGCCCTGCCCATTTCCATCCAGGCAGACCACATCATTGCCGGCATCGGCCAGGATGCGGACCTGTCCCTGCTCGAGGGCAGCAGGGTCAGGACGGAATACGGCAATATCATTGCCAATCCCGTAACCCTCCAGACTGATGAGCCCGGCATATTCTCGGCAGGAGACATCCAGCACGGTGCCAGCACGGTCATCGCCGCAATAGGTGCAGGCAAACGGGCAGCAGAAGCGATGGATGCCTGGATGATGAACAAAGAGATGGATCTGCCTTCGCTTTTGCCTCTGTATCGTGACGACGTTCCTTTTCTGGCTGTTGATCCTTCCCAAAGGATTGCCCCGGCAAAAACACATGTTCGCGAAAAGGACCCCGACACACGCAAACGAACACATGAATTTGTCCAGTATGACTGGGATGAGAGGGAAGCCTCTGCTGAAGCAGGCAGATGCCTTCGCTGCGACATCTGTATCGGCTGTGGCCTGTGTGAGATCGTCTGCATCCAGGTTGGTGCTGAAGCACTGAAAATGACTGATGTCGGAAATCGCCGCAGGGTCTTTGCTGACCTTCTTCGACCGGCCAGCCGGTGCATCGGCTGCGGTGCCTGTGCATCCGTTTGCCCTACAGGCGCGATCAGGGTCGAAAACAGGGATGGCTTTCGTGTAACCGAAATTACCGGAACCGTTGTACGCAGCCAGCCGCTGGAGATCTGCACGGGCTGCGGTGCCCCCTATGCACCCCGCATCATGCTCGAGAGCAGACACCGGCTTCAGAAAGGCGCATTTGAAGCGGGCATCTGTCCGGAATGCTTCCGTGCGCGCGCCGCACAGCAGCTTGGCGAAATGCGCGGCAAACAGCACTAGCCTGGCAGGGGGCGGTTACTGAAAATCCAGTCACGGATTTCATCCGGCCTGTTCAGGTCAAGCCAGGCCATCCGCTGTGGCAAACCGGATGGCTGTGGCTGATCCGATGCAACAGCAATGATAAAGCTGTCGCCGGGATAAAGCGGCGCCTGACCGGATTCGTGCCGAAAGACCTCCAGCCTGGGGATTTTTGCGCTTTTGTATCCTTCAACCAGCGTAATATCCGCAGGCTGCATGCGCTCTGCCAGATCAGGCAGTTCTGGCATTTCCCCGCGCAATTCGTGTACGAGCATATAGCGCGCCGGCATTGACAGCATGACGTCTGATGCACCGGCCCTGCGAAATCGTGCGCTGTCCTTGTGCTCCGGTTCAATCTGCACATCGAGATGCGTACTCTTGATAACGTTTACGCGAAGACCACGCTCAATCAACAGCGGAATAAGCTTTTCGATGAGCGTGGTTTTACCGCTGCCCGAATGCCCCACAACACCCAGGATAAAAGAAGCCGAATCCAGCATTTCAGTTTCCGCCTTGCCTGCCATTATGCGCCGCTCACCTGAATGTCAGGGGCATTTTACGTTTATGCTCACTTGAGCGGTGAAACTTTTCGATGATCTGCCGATCTTCATCGCTTGCCGTACCATGGAGCAGAAATGCATCTATGCTGCGATAGGCAATTCCCATTTCACTCTCATCCGTCTGGCCTTCAAACAAACCGGCTGATGGTGGCTTGTCAATAATGGAATCCGGCGCACCCAGATAACGCAGAAGTTCGTAGATCTCGGTTACTGTCAGATCTGCGATGGGATTAAAGTCACAGGCTCCGTCACCCCATTTTGTGAAATAGCCCATGTAGCCCTCACTCCGGTTGCCCGTTCCTGCAACCAGCCTGTTTTCACTTGCCGCCACGGCATACAAAGTGGCCATCCTGAGCCGGGGTGCGATATTCACCAGCGCGGCATCACTCAGACTTGCCGTCCTGCCAATCGCACCTGAGAGTGCCGTTTTGGTATCAGACAGATCAATGATGCGCGTTTCCATGTCAAACTGCCTGGCAATGGCCTGTGCATCCTTCAGGTCCCTGTCATAGTTGGACGCCGATATGCACGGCATGATCAGCCCCAGCGTGTTCTCACACGCCATTCTGCACAGAATTCCGACAAGCGCACTGTCTTTTCCTCCGCTGTTTCCAAAAACAAGCCCCTTTGCACCGGCAAAGTCTTTCACTTCGCGAACAAACTCAACTCTTCGCCTGATTTCAAGTTCATACGGCATTTTTCACCTTCTTTATTTACGGACAACTGCACTGAAAAAAAATGTTTCAGGAAAGATGGCAAAGAACGGCATCTCCTGCTTTTTTTCCTGGAGAACCAGAGAAAAAAAAGCATACTGCCACAAAACTGGCGAATTCCACAATCCATGCCTGAAAAATCACAAAAATTTCTGATGGCATCGGCAGGAAATCCGACAGTTCCGAATGATGCGCCCCCGTGGCAGTCAACTGCTCCTGGCCTCCATAAAACAGTGCGATCAAATGAGTTGCCCAACAGCAACATTTGTGGCAGAATTACAATGGTTCAGGTTGAGGCATGCAAGGGTGTAAAGACCATGACAGCCCGACTGGGCGACATGACCCGTCACCATCGCATCCAGGATGCCAGAATGGGCGGGGGTTTGTGGCATTGTGCCCATTGGCACGGGCGCTCACGGCATATACGCTGGCGGGCATTTTGCCCACCCGTTTTCAACCTTGCCGAGCACGTAAAAAAACTCGGCTTTGAACTGAAGCAACAATATTTTTGTCGGCATTTGAGACGACAAATCCAGGATTCCGGATTCAAGACCAAGACTCAAGCATGTTAAATTACTGGAACAAACTTTCAATTCGCCTCAAGCTGATTGTTCTTTTTGTTGGGATCAAGGTTCTCCCGCTGGCCATGCTGGGAGGTGTCGCCCTGTATCAGGCAAAGACGACTTCGGAAAACCTCAGCAGAAAAGTCGCGCAAATCAGTGAAATGGCCGATGAAACCATTACTGTCGTTGGCCAGACTGCCATTGCGGACGCAACGACGGCACTGGATGCGCGTGCACGCGAGGAAATTGAATCCCTGACAACAAATACCGCACGCAGTGTAGCCACCTTCCTGTACGCACGCGATGCTGACATTCTATATGCCCAGACACTGGAGCCCAACGCAGCCCTCTACAGAAACTTCATCCAGAACCAGCGGAAAAACCTCGTCTATCATGACGAATGGGTGCTCTCACAGGACGGACAGTCATGGGAACCCGTCACCCCCCTCGTTCCGGAATCATCCACAGCCGAACCTGGCAGCCCGGATAACGCACACCAGTTCCATTATGTTGCTCCGACTCTGCTGCCTTCCAGAAATGAGCCCCTCTATCTTGAAATGACCTTTGTTGGCCTTGATGGACAGGAGCGCATCAAGGTCACCACGTCCAATCGCGTGTCGGCCCAGCCCGCCAATGTATCCTTACCCGTCAATACCTATGCAAAAGCGGAAACATACTTCAATGAACTGAAAAAACTGAAGCCTGGTGAAATTTATGTCTCTGATGTCATCGGCACCTATGTCGGCTCAAAAATCATCGGAGCCTATACGCCTGAAGCGGCAAAAAGAAGAGGCATACCCTTCGAGCCCCACAACAGCGCCTATGCCGGCATGGAAAACCCGGTCGGCGTGCGCTTTAAAGGCCTTGTCCGGTGGGCAACTCCCGTTGTGCGCGGAGGACAGATTACCGGATGGGTCACACTGGCGCTCAATCATGACCACCTGATGGCTTTTACCGACACCATTGTCCCGACTGAAGAAAGATATCGCAACATCAATGATGCCGGCGATGGAAACTATGCCTTTATCTGGGACTACAAGGGGCGCAGCATCGTTCATCCGCGACACCACTCCATTGTTGGATTTGACGAGCACACTGGCGAGCCGGCCGTTCCCTGGCTGGAAGACAGAATCTATGATGCCTGGAGGGAAAGTGGCCAGTCCTATGCCGAATTCATCAAAACTGTTCCGGTTTTTGACCGCCAGCTGCAAAGCAAAAAACCTGCGAGCGCCCTGACGGAGGCAGGCCTCGTTGGCCTTGACTGCCGCTATCTCAATTTTGCTCCGCAGTGTACCGGCTGGTACAACCTGGCCAATGAAGGTGGCTCAGGGTCCTTCCTCATCCTGTGGAGCGGGCTCTGGAAGCTGACAACAACAGCTGCCATTCCCTACTATACCGGACAGTACAGTCCCGAGGCTGCCGGAAACCGACGCGGATTCGGCATTGTAACGATCGGCGCGAACGTCAGCGATTTTCATCGTGCGGCAACAGAATCCAAAGCGCGTCTTGACATCATCATCGGTGAAGCTGACACTGCCCTGCAGGAACAGGCCGAATATACAACCACTCTCATCTGGAGTGATCTGATCCGGACTGCGTCGAGTCTGACTTTGTCAACGCTGGTCATGATCGTTATTGTCATTTTCATCGCAGTCTGGATGGCGTCGGCCCTCTCCAGTCGGGTCCGGTCGCTCAACGCGGGGTTTTCCCAGTACCAGAGAGGCAATACGACCTTCCGGTTTGATCTGGCACAAAAAGATGAACTTGCCGACCTGGCGCAGACTTTCAATGAGATGGCCGATGAACTGAATGCCAACTTTGCACGCCTGAACACGGAAATCGAAGTTCGGACAAAAGCGGAAGAAGATCTGCGCATTCTCAGTGACGACCTTGAAATCAAGGTCATTGAGCGCACGAAAGAACTCTCGCAGGCCAATGTCCGCCTTGGAGAGGAAATCGAGGCCAAAACGGCTGCTGAAGCCAAGGCCCAGCATCTGGCGGGCCACGATCCGCTTACCGGTCTTGCCAACCGCATGCTTTTTCTTGACCGGCTGCAGCTGGCCATGAACCAGTCACACCGTTCTCTTCAGTCATCAGCCCTGCTCTTTATTGATCTTGACCGCTTCAAGGAGGTCAATGATACCTACGGCCACTCTGCGGGCGATGCCCTGCTTGTCCATGTTGCGCAAACCCTGCAGCACCGGGCGCGAAAGACCGACACCCTGGCCCGGCTTGGCGGTGATGAATTTGCCGTCATCATGACAGACATGAACAAGCCGGATGACGCTGCCGTTCTTGCCCAGGAAATCCTGGACCAGCTCGGCGCACTGACCAAAATCGAAGGTCATGAAATGGCTGTCTACGCCAGCATAGGAATAGCAACCTTCTCCGGCAACTTTCTGGATATTGAGCAGATTCTCTCCCATGCCGACTTCGCCATGTATCAGGCCAAATCCGCTGGTGGTTCCCGCTTCCAGTTTTTTGAGGAATCCATGCAGGCCCTGATTGTGAGCAAGAAAAAAATGGAAGCTGAACTGCGCGAAGCCCTGAAAGAGC
>Ga0099364_10008714_pt1 | contig 14226 bp, 20 predicted proteins | sample TergutTh196P3_FD_73070 | JGI IMG/M metagenome (GOLD analysis project Ga0099364, IMG submission 73070) | Microcerotermes parvus P3 segment gut microbial communities from Pointe-Noire, Republic of the Congo - Th196 P3 | ecosystem: Host-associated > Arthropoda: Insects > Digestive system > Gut ... | reverse complement strand
ACTCACTACCTTGACTCTCGCATCAACTATGCGACTGCGCCCTGACATAATAGATACTGGCACTAACAACAGTCCTAAACACGATGGCGCTTCCCTCCGCTGTGTCTACCCGTAGGGGGTGGGGAGGGTGCAGTTAATCAAAGTACTTCCGGCTGGCCTTCATCAAGAATTCACCTACCTCACCCCACTGTAAGTAATCATTTATCTCACTAAGCTCGACCAGCCTATTGCCGACATGTGAATTACTCCCAGGGTCACACTCAAACTTTCCTAGTTCTCTTACTTTCGAATAAACTCTCAGCTGATAGATGACATTTCCCGCCGCATCTCGAACTTTCTGATAACTCAGCGGATGCCAGTCTAACACCTCGCAATTCGCCTCTTCCAGTATTTCCCGCCGCAAGGTTTGCTCGACAGTTTCACCAGCTTCCGTCTTACCTCCTGGCAAGTTTGTTTTATCAGAAACACCGTCGATATTCTCCTGATAAATCGGCAATATGACCTTCCCGTCCAGGTTGCACACGGCATAAACCTGCTGCCAGTCGACATCCGGCAACTCGCCATCTTCAATCTCATAAAACTCGAACTGGTGTATACCCCCATGTTCAAACTCGCCCACAGCAATCGGATTAATCATCATAATTTTATTCTACCACACCTCCCCACCCCCTACGGGTAGACACAGCGGAGGGAATAGCCCCAGAATCTACCGGTAGAGTGTGTGGCCGTAGATAGATGTCCTGCATCAATGGTGGCGACTGCGGTATTTGCCGCTGCGATTAGAGAAGACGGCCACCAACGAGCCTGCTCAGATTGCTGATCCAGGCTGATTTCAGGATTACGAGGGAAGATATACCCTGACGGGACAGTGGCGAAGGAACGAGAATAACCCCTGTTATTACAGGGGTAGAATTGTGTTGGTGCTGGAGATAGGACTCGAACCTACACGCCCTCACGGGAGCAGATTTACAGTCTGCCGAGCCAACCAATTGCTCAACTCCAGCGTGCTGATATTGTAGCATAAATTGCGGTTTTTCGAAAGACTGGCTACTTCCCCACCCCCTACGGGTAGACACAGCGGAGGGTATAACCATAGTAACTACCCCAGGTTGTGCCGGGGTAGACTATGCTAATACTCAATCCGTTAGCGTTTGAGCGAGTAGTCGATTCCAGTGAAGAAGTGTTCCAGTACGCCTCTCCTCTCGCAAACAAACCGTAAACTGCACTTGGGAGAAAGAGGTCAGTTGAGACAGTGGCGAAGGAGGAGGTATCTGCATCAAGATAGGACTTTACCATAAACATGATATAATACCCTATATATGAAATTGCATATTAAACAATTCGCCCTTGCTCTCGTCGCAGCCAGTTTTCTTTCGCTCGCCCCACTCCCGGCCGAAGCGCAAGACACCGGCGAAGGCGTCGAGTCCATCGGTGTAGACGATAGCAACACTCCCCCTATCCCCATCAACGGCATCATCGGCGGCGCTAGCAACAGCAACGCCACTGACGGACCCGACGAGTCCGGCCAAAACATCCTCCCCTTCATCATCTTTGGTTTTGCCGCCCTCGTTGTTGTCGTCGCTACCGGCGTCCTCCTCGCTTCCCGCAGGAGAACCGTCCCAAACCCCCTAGCAGACTAGCTTCTAACGTATATAATGATAAGTCACTGCATCAGCGGTAGCATTCACTTGCACGCCCTGCGCCAGCAGCTCGTCCCGCAACCTATCTGCCGTCTCGTAATCTTTCGCCTCGCGCGCTTTCCCGTATTCCGCCAGCACTGCCGCCCTTAGCTCATCTAGCGCCGGCGTCTCGTCCACTATCTGTAGTCCCAGCCGTCTATCCACCTCCAGCCAAAAGTCCTCATCCGGCACCGTCGTCTTCAACACCTCATCAATATCCGCCATCATCTGCGCCGTGTTCAAATTATCGTTTATCGCGTCAAACACCGACACCGGCACTGCCTCCGTCGGAACTTGGTGCCGCATTACCGCCCTCTGCCGCCACCGCGCCAACCGCGCCGCCGCCGCCGCCAGCTCCTCCCAAGTAAAGTTTCGCTCCTTCTGATAATGCCCCTGCTGCACCCAAAACTTAAACTCATCATACGAAAACCCCCGCGAAAGAACTTCCGGCATTAACACCACATTCCCCAGACTCTTGCTAATCTTCTGCCCGTCAATCATCACGTGATTGTTATGCAACCAATACCGCGCCAGCGGCTTCCCAGACGCCGCTTCCGCCTCCGCGATCTCGTTCGTATGGTGCACCGGTATATGCTCTATCCCTCCGGTATGAATATCAATCGTCTCGCCCAAATTAGCAAAAATTATTGCCACGCACTCCATATGCCAGCCCGGATACCCGTCTCGACCAAACGCCTTCCAACGCATCGCATGATCCTCGCCCTCCGGTATAAACTTCCAAATCGCAAAGTCCCCCGCATTCTTTTTCTCGTCGCTACAGTCCACCCTCCCGCTCGCGCCACACATCAGCCCGTCAAGATCCAGCTTCCCTAGATCCGCATAGTTCGGAAACTTACTTATATCATAATAAATCCCATCCGACGTTTCGTAAGCATAGCCATCCTTCAGCAACTGTTCCACCAGCTGGATGTTCGCCTCAATATAATCCGTCGCCTTGCTTATCGCGTCCGGCCAAACCAACCCCAAGCCCCGAAAATGCTTCAAAAAGTCGTCCGCATAAAACTCCGCCACCTCCCACACGGTCTTACCTTCTCGCTTCGCCCCGACTGCCATCTTGTCTTCACCTTCGTCCGCGTCACTCGTCAAATGCCCCACGTCCGTCAAGTTTAGCACCCGCTTCACCTTGCGCCCATCAGCGTTCAATGCCCTAATCAACACGTCCCAATACACAAACGCCGCGTAGTTCCCGATGTGCTGGTAAGCATACACCGTCGGCCCACAGGTGTAAATAGTCACCACGTCCCCACCGGGCTCAAACTCTTGCAGCCCCCGGGTCAGCGTATTATACAGCTTCATAGATTAATTTTATCACACTAAGCCGCTAGCGGCAGGTCTAGACCGGATGACGTCAGCAGCTGTCGTATGTTGTCCGGCACTTCTTCGTTCGTCGCTAACGCCCGTAGCAGCTGCTCCAAGTCTTCTATCCGCTTGCCTTGCGCTCGGTTTTGCTCCATGATAGCGTTCATCCTGCTCTCCAGCTCATCTGATACATCACCCAGTCGCTCAGCCACCGGCAACTCCTCCGCCTCTATCGCCGCCCTACCTGCATCTTCCGGCGCCACATACGCCGACGCATTTCCGTCCGCCAATTCCACCGGCTCACTAGTCGCTTCTATATGCTCAAACTGCGCCGGTCGGGGTCGTAATTCTTCTGCCGCTGTCGGCTCAGCCTCGTTTACCCGGCCCCTATTCTGCATATCCACTCGCCTCAAGAATCTCCCCTCATACTTGTCTAGCTCATCCTCAAACGCATTCCAGAACGATACCTCACCTGCCTTATCCCTTCGTCTTGAGCCAAGCGCATCCAAAATCGACGCCTCCTCATCCTCCTCCGCAGGCTCATCAAACCTCTCCTGCCATATCTGGAAGAATCTATCGCGCGACATCCGCCGTCCCGACCCTTCTTCCGCCAATCGTCGATTCGCTGTCCGGTAACCTCGCTCCGCCTCCGCCAGCATCTCTACCTCAGCCAACATGTTCCCCAATTCGTCAGCCGTGTTCCCGAGCCTGTTACCCATAGCATCATCGTCATAATCAATCAAATCACGCTCATGGCTCGACCCCATTCGCGCCCGCACCATTAATAGCGTCGTTCGCGCTCGACTCTCACCACCCCGATTAAACATAAACAACGCATCCGGATTCTTACGAATCTCCTCCAGCTGATCCATCTGCCTTTCCATCCTCGCCAGCATCTCCGACTCTTTCATCACCGGCCGATCCATTGCACTCGCCACCGGATTACCACTTTCCACCCTATCATATATAGAATCAACTCTCGCCCAATGCTTCCTCTCTCGAGCTGTACCCGCCTCACCTCTATCCGAACGCGCCACAGCAATCTGATTCATACTCCTATCCAAGATCGCCAACGCCCTACCATGACCATGCACTTCCACCGCTCGCTCGTAAATACTCACAGCCTCATTTATTATCTGCTGGATATTATCCAATTGCCCATCATCGCGGTATCTATTAAGCCGCTCTTGTAGTTCCTCACCTTGAATTACACCAGTCGCGACACCACGAACCAAATTATGCAACTCACTGTCTAGCCCACGCTCCATCTCCCGCACCTCTTCACCGGTCTTCTTGTCCACAAACTGGCTCAAAACCTCATCAAGCATCTCCTCTCGCCACGCCGCACCTTCATCCGTATCCTCCCCCAGTTTCCTATCGCTTTCCCTCGCTATCAGCGCCGCCCGCTTCTTCTTATAAGTCTCCCTAAACACACCCATCAAGAACCGCTTCACTCGCCCGACTTTCTTACCGTCCGCGTCCTTCCCAGTTTCAATCTCCGCCCGAATCTGGTCACTCGCCTCATGATAGGCATCCGTCGCCAACTTCGATTTCGCCTCTGTCACAATCAGATTATTCTTAAACCCAAAATCCTCCTCCGCTGGCTCATCTTCACCCGCCGACTCACCCCGCGCTGCTGCCCCTTCCAACGCCTTCTTCTTTAGCGCTTGATACGCCGCATCATTAAAGCTCGGCGCCAATTTTCGTAGTTCCGCCAACTTCTCATTCCGCAGTTTATACAACGCCCCTCGCTGTCGCTTGCCTTCCGGTGTCTTATCTTCACGCATTGCAGCCAACTTCATCTCGAGAGCCAGAATCTCTTTTGTCAGCGTCTTAGCCCGCTCCTTATTTCGCTCAAGCTCCGCCCTAGCATCTCGCTCACCCCTCAGCGCGTCGGTCTGCTCCTTCAATTTCGCCGCCATCTGTCGCAGGGCTTCATTCGCCTCGTCCTCTTCTGCAACAAACTCGTCTATCTTCCGCATAGCCTCATCGGTCTGCTCCTGGAGTGCGATTCTATCCACTTCTTTATTTGTGCCGTCGCCCCAGTTATCTCGGAACCATTTTTGCGCATCAAACTGGCTGTCAGCCGCCATCATGTCTTTCATCGCCTGTTCATACGCCCCTGCTACCCGGCCTTTATCGCCTTCCCAGTCTCCGGTTGGATTCTCTCGCATCCGCGCTCGTAAATCTTTCGCGTCGCTTGTCGCACCTAGCAATCGTGCCCGCACTTCTTCAATCTTCGCTTCAGCCTCTCTACGCTCAGCCGCTAGTTTATCGTCTCGGTTACTCCCGATGCTATCATAAAAGTCCAAGTTATGCGCTTTGGCCCAGGCCTCCCGAGTCATCGGCAGCCCATGTATTTCTTCCACACCAAGCGCCTGCAGCTTTTTCATCGACTCTTCAAAATCATTTCCGGCTTTTATCCAGCGCTGGAAATCCGCTCCCGGCCCACCACTGCGCGACATCGCTGCCGCACCCATGATGCGATCCATCGCATCAACCATCTCCTGATACGCGTCAGTAACTTGCTCCAACTTCTTCTCTTCTTCGATTTGTGCTTTTCGCTCTGCCAGATTGCGTCGTGCATCCTGCCATTCTACGGTCAACCGCTCCATATGTTGGTCAGACACCCTATCGTGCGGAACGCCTTTTAGCTTATTTTCCAAGTCTCGTAGAGCCGCTTCCTTTGCGAGTACTTCCGCTTCCAGCTGTGACAACTCCTGATTTTCCGCCGACGGCGCACTCTGGATCTCCGACGCCGGGGCTTCCACTGCCGGCGCCTCTGCTGCCGCTATCGGCGGTTCCGTTGCTGTCTCCTGCGCTGCCGTCTCTTGCGTTTCCGCCGCTACTGTCGCCGGCGCGGCCTCGCCTGCCATGCCCCACTGCGCCAACGTTTTGTCAAGGTTAAAATCTGGCTGCACCTCTTGCATCTGCTTCGCGGCTTCTTCAAAGGCGCTCTTCTTCGCTTGCCATTCGCTCGCATGATAATCCGAAGACGGCTTGCCCTGAATCTCCTTCCAAGCCAGCGCCGCCTCTTGCAACTTTTGATATGCGGTACCCGCCTTATCTTGTCCGCTTTCTCGCTCCTCGACCGCCAGCGCGTCCCAATCAGTGCCGGTAACATCCCCGCCACCTGCGGTTTTCATGTCTACTGTCGGCGCACCGCCACCATTCGGATTAAGCATTCTGACCTCCTATCGTCTCCATGTATATTCGATCAAATTGCGTCAAAACATGCTGCACAATCGCGTCGCGATCCAGCCCGGCATTTAGCACAATCGCCCAAATCAACGCCGGATCCACTTCCGGATCGTCCGCCAATCGCTCCACTTCATTCAATTTCTCTTCCGGCAACGCGTCCAGCATCGCCTTGTCAATTGCCACGCGAATCCGCTCCACCAAGTCTTCCCGGAACTCCTGGTATTGTTCGTGTCCCAACTCAGTTAGGCCCCGCGCTGTTAATAATTTGTCCGCTAATGCGGTGATAGATTGCTCCTCACTCATAGAAAAATCTTAGCATAAGCACAAGTTCAATGTCAACATCTCATGTCGCGTTCACCCTCCCCACCCCCTACGGGTAGACACAGCGGAGGGGATGACCACGATATTTATGACTGCCTGAACGAACCCCTGGGTCGACAACAGTGGCACTAACACCTGTGTAGCTTGGTATTGTTGCAGAGAAGAGCGAAGAAGAACGCGGAACAAACCATGTGGATTGACCAATTAAGCCGCCACTAGCAGGGTTAAAGGCGTCAGATGAGGCAGTGGCGAAGGAGGGTTCCTATTGACTTTTCGTTCCGCTTGTGCTATACTGTACAATAGAGATAATTATACTCTAAATCCCCGACCCCTGTTACAACAGGGGTCATCCTCATTCCCTTCGCCACTGTCTCCAGTGGCTATTATCGGTTGCTTGCTGGTTATGCTGGCTTAAATTCTCAATCTCAAACGGGCAATTGGTGGTCATCTAGTTTGTTTTCAGATGCAATTGCTTTAAATACAAATACTTCTAACTCGCCAGTTATACATCCCGGCACGCGCGATGTTAACTTTAAGCGTTACGGCTTCTCCCTCCGCTGTGTCTACCCGTAGGGAGTGGGGAAGTATTATGCGAAAGGCGTGCGAGATACGGTTTCATGAGGAACGTCCCGGAAGCTGGCAAGCTGAGGGAGAAGAAGGTTTTAGTCTGTGGCGACGGATTAAAACCATTCTGTGTCCGAATGAAACTGTGCTCGACGAGCCTTTCGCTGAAGACTATCTAACTATTTTTGCTACAAACTACTCACTCACCCCAAGCTCAAGCCGCCGCATCTGTTTCACCACGATATTCTCACCCGTCTTCGCAATATAAGTCTTAATAAACTCTTCCACCGTCTTGCTATCATCCAAAATATAAGCCTGCGTCATCAACACCTTCTCAGCAAAATACTTCCGCACCCGCCCTTCGACGATCTTCTCCTTAATCTCCGCCGGCTTCTTATCATCCTTCATCTCCGCCAGCGCCTCATCCCGCACCCGCTTCATCTCCTTCTCGGGAATATCCGCCAAAGATACGTACATCGGATTCATGCTCGCCACCTGCATCGCCAAATAATGCGCCAACTCCTTAAACTCCGGCGTTTTCGCCACAAACGAAGTCTCACAATTCACCTCTATCAGCGCCCCAATCCGCCCATCATGCACATAACCCTCAATCAGACCCTCCCGCGTCTCTCGGTCGCCGCGCTTCTCCGCCTTCGTCATCCCCTTCTTTCGCATCGCATCCAGCGCCTTGTCAAAATCACCCTTCGCCTCTTCCAGCGCTACTTTCGCATCTGTTAAGCCAACCCCCGCCAGCTCCTTCAACTTCTTCACCTGCTCTAAATCTATTCCCATATCCCTCCTTTTTCCTCTTTCAATTTACTAATTCAATTCACTAGTTCCACGCCCAGCGCCCTAAAAACCTTGAACCTACGCGCCAATTTTCTTCTTCCCTGCCACAACCGCCGCCACAAAATAATCCGCCAACAACTGCAACGATTTAATCGCGTCATCATTCGCCGGCACCGCAATATCAATCTCCGTCGGATCAACATTCGTATCCACCACCGCAATCGTCGGAATATTCAACTTCCGCGCCTCACGCAGCGCATTCTGATCATCAAACGCCCCCATCACCACCATCAACGCCGGCTTACCACTCAGGTTCTTCACGCCGCCATAACGCTGGTTCAGCATATCAATCTCCTCTTGAAACCGTTGCACTTCCAGCTTGTTATATCGCTTTTCCAGCTCGCCGCTCTCCATCTTGCGCTCCAAATCCGCCAGCTTCTTCAGCTGCTTCGTCATCGTCTCCGAATTCGTCAGCACCCCGCCAATCCAGCGCCCCGACACATACGGCATCTCCACCGCTTCTGCCATCGCTTTCACTATCGGCGATGCTTGCTTTTTCGTCCCCACAAACAGCACTTTCCCGCCCGATGCCACCGTCGACTCAACCTTCGCCAACGCCTTATCCAGCGCCTCCACCGTCTTCTCTAGGTTGATAATATATATTCCCTGCCTCTGCGAATGAATATACGGCGCCATTTTCGGGTGCCAGCGCGACGTCCTGTGCCCAAAATGCGCTCCCGCCTCCAGCAAATCCTTGATATTGACCTCTGTTTTAGCCTCAGCCATAGTTTCCTTTCTCTTCATCGCGGCCAGCATCAGGAAACCGCCACGATTGCCTCATTAATTTAATTACTCCCAAATTCTACCAGATTCCTCTTGCAAAGGCAAGGTTTTTTTGCTAGAATCATCTATAATATGAAAAAGAATATCCACCCTGGCGATTATCGTGCCGTAGTTTTTTTGGACGAAGTAGCCGGCTACAAGTTCCTAGGCAAATCCACCGCCAAGACTACCGACACCATCAAATGGGACGACGGCAAAGAATACCCGTTGGTCAAAGTTGTCATTTCTAGCGCCTCCCACCCGTTTTATACCGGTGAGGAGAAGATTATCGACACCGAAGGTCGCGTTGATCGCTTCAAGGCTCGCGCCGAAAAAGCCGCCGCCATGAAAGCTCAGCTTGCCGCCAAAGCCCAAAAAGCCACCAAGCTCGCCGCCGCCAAGACCGCTAAAGAATCCGCCAAGAACGCTAAATAGCTTGACTTTTTAGCCGATGTGTGATACAATGGAGTAGAATAGGGGATTTTTATCCCTTTTTCTGCTCCTTAACGTTCTCTATCAGATCCCAAACCTATACCTATAAATAACTTATACCTCCAAAGAAAGGGTGATCAAATGACCAGAACCCAAAGGTTTCTCAAGTTTCTCTGTTGGGTCCTTATCGTCGGCGCCGTCTTGGTCAGCGTCATCGCCGGTGCGACACTAAACGCTTATTTAGACCTCGACCTGTCATCCCTCACCGGCCGCCAAATCTATCAATTGTCGGTCGCTTACACCGCGGTCTTCCTCGCCGCTTTCGTCGCCCTAGCTGGTGCGGTCGGTCTTTTCGCTCTCTTTGCTATTCGCCGCGCCCACCGTAAAGCTTGCACCAGAACACCCGTCCCCAAGACTCTCCCGACCACTTTCGCCATCTATATCACCATCGGCTGTGCCGCCCTCGCCATCGTCCTCTTCGTCGCCTACACCCTGATAGGGCCATAACTCCGCCTCGCCTCCCGCGAGGCATTTTTCTTGCAATCGCTAGTTTTGGCTGGATTCTAGGTGCTTGAGCGCCTATACTAAGGTCATGAAGCTTCATCTCGCCACCGAGGTCCCCGAATCCATCACCGATGGTGCTGGCATCCGCTACTCCCTCTACACCCAAGGCTGCCACCTCCACTGCCCCGGTTGCCACAACCCCGAAACCTGGAGTTTTTGCCCTGACGCTCCCGGCTCCTACCACCTCGATACGGGCGACCTCATCACCAAAATCAAAAAAGCAAAATTCAGCTGGGGCCGTCTCACCCTCTGCGGCGGCGACCCCATCTACCAAGCCCCTGCCTGCATCGAACTCATCCGCCGCCTCAAAAAACTCAATCCCGACTACAACGTCTGGGCCTACACCGGCCTCACTTTCGAACACATCCTCGAACACGCCGACAAAGAAAACCAATGGCTCGAATACCTGAAGTGCATCGACGTCTTAGTCGACGGCCCCTTCATCCTCGAACAGCGCGACCTCACCCTCCCCTTCCGCGGTAGCAAGAACCAACGCCTCATCGACGTCCAGAGGACCATCAAAAAGACACTTGACACACCATATATAGTGCATATAGAATAAGCACAGGCGCTATATATAGCGTCATCACAACCCCAGAAAACGACCAGCAGAATAAAAATTAAAAGGAGGTCACATGCAAGGACAAGTAGCCTGGCAAGGATTTAAATCAGGCGACTGGAACAAAGCCGGCCATATCAACGTTTTCGATTTCATCGAACAAAATTATCGCGAATACAAAGGCGAAGCAGACTTTTTAGAAACCGCCACCGCCCGCACTAAACGCCTTTGGAAAACTGTCCAGGACGAAGAAGAACGCCAGCGCGAGCAAGACATCTACGAAGCCGAAACCACCGCGAACGCCGACGTCGACGCCTTTGCGCCAGGTTTTATTTCCGAAGACGATCGACTCATCACCGGCCTCCAAACCGACCGCCTTTTCAAGCGTCCCGTCATGTACCGCGAAGGCATCAGAAATATCCGCGGCGCCCTCGAAGCCCACGGCCTCCGCACCAGCCCCGAAGTCGACAACGAAATCTTCGCCATTTTCCCAACCCACAACGACGCCGTTTTCGACCTCTACACCCCGCAAGTCCGCAAACTCCGCTCCACTCACATCCTCTCCGCCCTCCCTGACAACTCCTCCCGCGGCCGCCTCATCGGCGACTACCGCCGCGTCGCCCTCTATGGCGTCGACTATCTCATCGAGCAAAAACAAGCCGACTCCCTTAAACTCGCCGACCAAATCGACGCCGGCGGCCTCAACGACATCATGCAACTCCGCCAAGAAGTCAACAGCCAAATCAAAGCCCTCAAAGACCTTAAATCCATGGCCCTAAAATACGGCCACGACCTTTCCGGTCCCGCCACCAACTTCCAAGAAGCCGTCCACTGGCTCTACTTCGCCTACCTCGCCGCCTGCAAACAACAAGACGGCGCCGCCATGAGCGTCGGCCGCATCGATTCCTTCCTCGACATTTACGCCGAACGCGACCTCAAGGCCAAAATAATCACCGAACGAGGGATCCAAGAAATAATCGACGATTTCGTCATCAAACTTCGCGTCATTCGCTTCCTCCGCCACCCCAATTTCGACGAAATGTACGCCGGCAACCCCATCTGGGCCACTCTCACCCTCGGCGGCATGCTCACCGACGAGGACGGCAAAAAACGCCAAACCCTCGTCACCAAAACCTCCTACCGCCTCATCCAAACCATCAAAAACCTCGGCCCCGCCCCCGAGCCCAACCTCACCGTCCTCTGGGACGACGACCTCCCTAAAGCTTGGAAAGAATACGTCGCCAAAATCTCCATCGACACCTCCACCATCCAGTTCGAAAACGACCGCCTCATCCGCCAACAGTTCGACAGTAACGACGCCACCATCGGCTGCTGCGTCTCCCCCATGGTCAAATCTCAAAAAGGCCAAGAAACCTGCCAACTTTTCGGCGCCCGCTTCAACCTCGGCAAAGTCCTCCTCGCCGGCCTTAACGGCGGCCTCGAGGAGTTCTCCCGCGAATCCATCTTTGCCGGCGATCCACCCGTTTGGGCCAAATCCCTCCTCGATAACCAAGCCTACTCCGGCGTCCTCGACTACGATCTCGTCTGGGCCGACCACTTCCTCCCCATGCTTAAATTCGTCATCCAAGAATACGTCGCCGCCCTAAACATCATCCACTATTCCTGCGACCGCAACTTCTACGAAAGCCTCGAAATGGCCCTTTACGACACCGAAGTTTTTCGCACCATGGGCTTTGGCATCGCCGGGCTCTCCCACGTCGTTGACTCCCTTTCCGCCATCAAATACGCTCGTGTCGAGCCCGTCGTCGAAGACGGCGTCATCGTTGATTTCGTAATCGACAGCGACGATTTCCCCCGCTTCGGCAACAACGACGACCGCGCCGACGATATAGCGCTCAAAATCGTCCGCACCGTCAAAGACGAGTTAATGCGCCATTACGAAGACGGCAAAATCTACCGCCAGGCCTACCCAACCCTCTCCCTCCTCACCATCACCGCCAACGTCGCCTACGGTGCCGCCACCGGCGCCCTCCCCGACGGCGCCTGGCTCGCAAGCGCTTCCAGTTCGCACACGGATGCAGTAATGCACCGTGTACGAGCAGGAAGAGGTCCGCGCGAACCTTTCGCTCCCGGCGCCAACCCCTCTAACGGCAAAGACCAAAACGGCATCATCGCCTCCATGGCCAGCCTCGCCAAAATCCCCTTCGCCGACTGTCTCGACGGCATCTCGCTCACCATCACCGTCGTCCCCCAAGCCCTCGCTAGCACCGAAAAGCAACTGGTCGAAATCCTCGATACCATGACCGAAGCCAACCTCTACCACTGCAACATCAACGTCGTCGACAAAGCCCGCCTCCTCGACGCCTACGAAAACCCCGACAAGTACAACTACGGCACCATCGTCGTCCGCGTCTCTGGCTACGCCGTCGACTTCTTGAAGCTCCCCAAAGACAAGCAACTCGACGTCATCAATCGCACCTTCCACGATAAAGTTAACTAAATCAAATAAGGATTACATGAAAAACCATACGAAAAAGAACCACTCAAAACCAACCAACCCAAACCAACCCCTCAAAATCGTCTTCCCCGAAGGTAATAACGAAGTCATCAAAGCCGCCGCCAAACGCGCCGAAGCCGACGGCCTCTGCGAAGCCATCCTTCTTGACGGCAGCGACAAAGCCCTAACGGAAGCCATGCAAATGGTCAAAAGCGGCCAAGCCGACACCATCATCGCCGGCATCGACTATACCTCGCGCGACGTCATCCTCTCCGCCCGGGATCGTCTAGGCATGAAGCCCGGTCTTAAGGCTTTCTCCTCTGTTTTCTTCATGGAAATGCCACCCGATAAAAACGGCGACCGCAAAATCTACGCCCTTTCCGACGCCGCCACCTGCAAGCACCCCGACGCCGAGCAGCTCGCCGACATCATCATTTCCACGGTCGAATCCGCCAGGGCTGTCCTCGACGACGAACCTCGCGTCGCCGTCCTCAGCTTCTCAACTTTCGGCTCCGGCGGCAAAGATGCCACTATCGACATCGCCCGCGCTGCCATCGCAAACGTTAAAAAACAAGCCCCCGACATCCTCATCGACGGCGAAATGCAGCTCGACGCCGCCATCAACCTCAAAATCGGCGCCAAAAAAGCCCCCGACTCCCCCGTCGCCGGCCGCGCCAACGTCCTCATCTGCCCCGACCTCAACTCCGGCAACATCCTCTACAAATCCATGCAACAATTCGCCGGCGCCACTGCCATCGGCCCGATTCTCCAAGGTTTTAATCGCCCGGTCTCCGACCTCTCCCGCGGCTCCACCGAGGGTGACATCTACGGCGTCATCCGCACCATGACCCACCTCGCCTAGCCCTTCCCCTGCGAGTGAAGCGAACCAGACAAAGACCTCCCCACCCCCTACGGGTAGACACAGCGGAGAGATTGGCCACGTTGCTTGCTTAGCCCACCAGTTTGACCGGCCCATACAATACCAGATGATACGCTCAGGCTGTTTATGTCAGCACCGCTCCCCAACGAAGAGTTCCATATGCGAGACGTATCGGACATCATCGTAACTGTACCTTCTCCCGCAGAGGGAATTGACGGGGGTAACCAGTTCCCTTCTGAGACAGTGGCGAAGGAATTCTATTGACTTTTCATTCCGCTTGTGCTATACTGTAGAATAGAGAGAATTATGTTCCAAGCCCCCTACCCCTGTTGTTACAGGGGTAGTTATCATTCCCTTCGCCACTGTCTCGACTACCTATTACTTTGCCAGTCAAGGTGTGGTAGGGCAATCTGGTGTTACATACTGGTGGAGTCCATCTATATGGTCGGTCTCAGCCGCAACCAATACATTACTTGAGAGCGCAAATATTCGCTCAGGTACTTATGGCAACAGTAAGCCTCTCGGCATTACCCTCCGCTGTGTCTACCCGTAGGGGGTGGGGAGGATCATGATATTTACTAGTCGCACATACAAGGGTAGTCTTCTCCGGAAGGCTGGAAGGTGAATTGCTCCGCAG
>Ga0099364_10008713_pt1 | contig 14227 bp, 4 predicted proteins | sample TergutTh196P3_FD_73070 | JGI IMG/M metagenome (GOLD analysis project Ga0099364, IMG submission 73070) | Microcerotermes parvus P3 segment gut microbial communities from Pointe-Noire, Republic of the Congo - Th196 P3 | ecosystem: Host-associated > Arthropoda: Insects > Digestive system > Gut ... | reverse complement strand
TATGTGGGATTTGGGCGCGGAAGACGCAGATGTTACCCGGTTGAAAAACGATTGGACGCATTTAAGAAATAACGTGGGGGTAACCAATTTTTCGTCGTATGCGCATCAATACGATGAAGAACGGGAAATTTACCGTCCGGTAGTGTGCCTGTGGGGACTTGGACTAAATTCACGCAGCAACAGACCGGATAACTGGGCGGAAATGGTTAGATGGCTGAAATCGGAAGAAGGAGGCAATTGCTTTGTAATCGGAGGAGTGCCTACAAGTTGGCGTACTTTGGACGGAGACTCGCATCCGGGTTTTAGAGATGTCTACAGGTCTTTAGATATGGTTTCGCCCTGGTGGGTGGGGCGCATTCGTTTCAACAGCATCGAAAGCAATCGAACAGGCAGGCTTAGGAGTGATTTGGCATATTGCAAAGAGCATGGCATGGAGTTTCAGCCGGTAATCTTTCCCGGCTTTGCATGGTCGCAATGGAAAACAGGCTCTAACAATCCCGTCAACGATTATCCGCGTCATGCTCAACACAATAGCCAGTACCGCTCGTTTGCATGGGAGCAATACCGCGCCATTAGAACCGAAGGAGCGGATAGAAACCTGTATTTGGCGATGTTCGATGAATACGATGAAGGCACAAACTGGATGAAAAATGCAACCGACTGGACAGAAATCCCCACCAAGCAGTATTTCCTTACGGCAAGCGCAGATGGATACTGGTTATCGTCCGATTATCAACTTCGCATCGCAAGGGAAATTTCCCGCGCAAAAAAAACAACAGGAAGTTTAGACGCCGTGCCGCCGATTTTCCATTCCGAAGGACCTGTGTATTACCGCAACAGTTTTGAACAGCGGGAATCCGAACTCGGAAAAACGGGCTTATGGCGATTAGACCCCTGTTTTTTGAATGCGGCAGACGTTTCGCAGTCGAATGTGGCGAGTAGAACGACTGAAATTATTGAAGGAAGCTCTGTGCCGGCTAAGAGCGGAAGGTTTATGGCAAGATTCACCGGCACGGCAAGCGGCGCTACTTCTTCTTTCTACCGCAAATTCGGCGATGCAAAAATTAAAGTAAAAGAAAACATGACACTGTCGTTTTGGAAATACACGGTAAATGAGAGAGGCTTAAATACGACAATGAGTCTTCAGTTTGAAGGAAACCCGAATACCTATTTGCATACGGCAAATTTGACGGACGAGGCAGGTATCGGCGTCAGTCCAAGCAACCCGCGCGGCACAGTAGGCGCATGGACAAAACACGAAATACTGATAGGGCAAGGAGACTTGATTGGAAAAACAATTAACGGAATACTGTTTGCTTACGAAGGCACAGGCGCAGGCAACTTCGAAGCGTATTTTGACGATATTTTGATAGAGACCGCCCTGATACCTGTAACCGGCATAAGTATCAATGAACCAACCCTTTTTCTGGGCATTGGCGACATGGAACAGCTGACGGCAACCCTTACGCCTCCGAATGCCACAAACCAAACCATTGCATGGAACAGCAGCGAGCCTTCCATAGCCGCTGTAGATAATAACGGCATGGTAACGGCAGTATCTCCCGGATTTGCAATTATTACCGCAACCGCAGGCAATCATAGCGATTACTGCGAGGTAACGGTTCTGCAAGGTACCAATAATCTATCTTTATTGCAGGAAAAATCCGGCGTGAAAATCTATCCTGCAATAATTGAAGGCGATGGCTTTCTTACATTCGATGCGATGCAAGCCAAAGACGACGGATTGCTTACCCTATCGTTCGTTACCACGCAAGGAAACCTTGTGAGGAAAGAATTCATGGCGCCCAATACGCTAAAAACCCTGCCGGTAAATCTCCCGCAAGGAGTGTATATCGTATCAATTAGTGGAAATAAAACGAACTTTAAGACAAAACTAATCGTGAAATAATTCTGATAACCCCCAATCGCTACGCTTCATTGGGGGTTATTTATATTTAGTCCTTCGGACTTTCATTACACAACGTTTGTTGGAAAAATAATGAATTTTTTCTAAACACAGGGTTTTGCGGGTGTGCCTTTTTCAAGACTATAACCTTGCCTATTTTAAAATCTTTTAAAAAATTTGATTAAAAACAAAAAACTAATAAAAAATTAATGTTTTTGCTAATGCCCTTTTTTAATATTTGTACTTTCTTTTATCAATTTATACTATTTTTAATTCTTAATTCTTAAAATTTATTTACTATGAAAAAATTAGAGTTTACTAAAAAATTAATGCTGGTTTCAGCATTGTTGAGTTTACATGTAGGCGCCACGCAGGCGCAACTTGAATTGTCGATAAATCCAAAAGACAAGGAAAAATTAGGTTTCTTTGCCTTGCCGGATCAGTCGACTGCAAACGTGGTATATCTTTCCGAATTCGGAGATGACGAAAACGAAGGACTTACGCTTGAAAGCGCAGTTAGTTCTTTGCAACGCGCAGTTAATCTGATTCAGGCTGCAACTACGAACCCCAGCGTGGGCACTATTTACGTGGAGGGCTCAATTCTTGTTTCAAGGGATCCCACTTTGGTTCAAACCCCTCCTTATCCTATAGGTGCCGATGGAACTGGGGCATGGCAAGGTACATCAATACTCTCTGGGGTCGATAATGGCAGACTTACGGTAGAGGGATTGCCGGGAACCGGCGCCAAAATTTATGGTGATAAATCGGCTCGTTTATTTCAAACACGTTCCCACAATTTTTTACATCTGAAAAACATAACACTTTCGGGTAGTGGTGAGAATAATGAAGGCGATGGATTCGGTGTATGGCTTAATGGCGGTTTTCTTGCCGCCGAAAATGTGATTTTTGAAAATTTTGCCGGAGATCCGGGCAACACGAATCATGGCGGCGCTATAAAGATGGAGAGTGGGCTGTCGTCATATTTCCCATATCTGTACTTTAAGGATTGTACATTTAGAGGTAATAAAGCAACCGGAGGAGCAGGAATAAGGTTTTTTGTGATGATTGAAAACACACAAGTATGGGTTGAGAATTGTGTATTTATAGACAATTGGTCATACAGCACTGCTGCCAATCAAAACCGAGGGGGCGCTGCGCTCTATTTTCGAAGAGGCGGTAATCCTGCGGCGGTGGACCTAACGCCGGAATTCAAAAAACCTGTTGTAACGATTATCAACTCTACTTTTACCAATAACAATCAATCAATGGTGAATGGAAATGCAGCTGCTTACGATGCAGGCGTTATTGGTGTAGAAGCCGATAATATAATTGTAAATATTGTGAATAGCACGGTTAAGGACAATCTTGGTAACTGTCGCGGAGTTAGCACCGCTAATCCAAGTACTGCTCCCTACATAGAAGGAACTGTAATTAATATTTACAATTCGATTATAGAACGAAATCCAACTACCGGTACCGCTCGTGGTGTGGGAGTCGGTCGTGGCGCGGTTGCGAACTTGTATAATTCATACGCTGATGTTCAGAATACTTATGGGCAAAGCAGTGTTAATGGAGTAATTAACAGATTGGGCGGAAGCCCTAACAGCTATACGCCAACCTCGCTTAACCTTCTCAACGCCATCGACCCTGCCACCAACACTTTCACGCCGCGTGCAGGTTCTAATGCTATTAATTTCGGAGAAGCGGAGTATTTGGAAGCCTTGGGATTCAATACCGATCAGTTAGGCGTAACACGTAATTTTGTAAATGGAAAAGTGGATGCGGGCTCAATTGAATTAGCTGTTACCGAATGGACGGGAGCAGTGGACAGCGATTGGAGCGACAATGCAAACTGGACAAAAGGAGCGGCAAGCAAAGGCTATACGGCTACCATTCCTGCCGGAACACCCGCCGATCCGGTATTGACAGCTGATGCCGCAGCCAAATCCCTCACTATCGAAAAAGATGCTACTCTCGACTTGGCTGGCTTCACTTTAGATGTGGATGAACTTCAAATAACAACCGTTCTCGACGAAGCGCTTACCGGTGAATATGCCTCTATCGGTATTCCTTTCGAGCCAAGCGCTCTTAAAGAAGGTGCGACCGAATTAGCGGCAGGAACTGATTTCAACCTGCAAGCCTTAGTGCAAGGATACGATAGAAGCGATTTTGAAACAGCTACTGCTATCGAAGCAAATACCGGTTACCTATGGAACTGGCTCGACGATTTCAGCGCAGCCGAACTTACCATCACTTCGGGACCGGCGGTAATAGGCGGCGCGCTTGCGTTTGGCGATACCTACCAACTGCAAGCCAATCCTAACTTGGCGGCTTCCGTCATCACATTGGACGAAGGCGAACACCTTTACAAACTCAATGCCGCCGGCGACAAATACGAAGAACAAACCGGCGAAATTGTACTCGCTCCTTTCGAAGCGGTGATTACCGTTAAGGTTGAATTCCCTAAAACAGCAGTTTCGGAAATCATCGTTGTCGAAGGAGTTGCCAACCCTGCCTATCCCGAATACATGATAACCGTAACGGCAAGTCCCACAGAAGGCGGCGAAGTTACCGGCGAAGGAGCTTACACCTATGGCGAAACGGTTATCCTCACAGCAACGCCAAACACAGGCTACAATTTTGTAAATTGGACTATCGACGGCAGTGTAGTTGGTACGGCTCTAACTTATTCTTTCGACGCAGAAGGCGAGGTAGAAGTAACCGCTAACTTTGCGCCGGCGCTCGGCATCGGTTTGGTCGCAAGCGAAGGCGCAGTACTTGCCACGGAATACTACAACCTGCAAGGCGTTCAAATAGCAAACCCGCAAGTGGGAGCGCTCTACATTGTAAAAACGATTTACGAATCGGGCGCAACGAAAGCTGCAAAACTAATCATAAAATAATTAAACAAAACCAGACTGCCGCTTCTCCCCTCTCCTTTTGGAGAGGGGTCGGGGCTGAGGTTCTAAAAAAAATATTACTATGAAACACATCATTAAATTAATGCTTACTACAGCATTGTTCGGTTTGTGTGTCGCCTCCGTATCGGCGGCAGACACCGGACCAAAATCCCCGATAGGGAAGGTAATTACCGGCTACCAGGGATGGTTTGCCACTCCGGGAGAAGATGTCCCTACCAGCAGTTGGATTCATTGGGCAAGCGGTTTACCAAGGCTCAATAATACAACTTTTGAAATGTATCCCGATATTTCCGAATACGACGCAAACACGCTTGCGCAAACAGGATTTGCCAATTTTGGAGACGGCAGAAAGGCGCGGTTGTTTTCTTCTTACTACGAAAGCGTCATAGACCTGCATGCCAAATGGATGAAAGAATATGAAATAGACGGCGTGGCATTGCAGCGCTTTATGACAAATGAGGTCGGATTAGGAAGACACCGCGATAGCGTGATAGTACGTATGCTCCGCGCCGCGGAAAAATACGACCGAATCGCCTATGTGATGTACGATATGAGTGCGGATAATCCGCAGCAATTCAAATTGGATTGGTTGAAATTGAGAATTACTATGAAAGTAACCGAATATTCATCTTATGCACATGTGGATGGTAAACCGGTGGTTTGTATTTGGGGATTTGGCTTCAACAACCGTTCGTGCATTCCAACGCCAAGTTTAGAAATAATCAATTGGTTGAAATCTCCGGAAGGTGGGAACTGTTATGTTATAGGCGGAGTGCCGAGGAATTGGGATCAAAATGAGGGTTGTTCTGGTTATGCAAACGTATATGCGGCATTTGATATGATTTCGCCCTGGTTCGTGGGTTCTATTAGCGGTAGAAACGATGCACTCCCTGATTTTAGCGGGTATAGAAGCATTATAAGAAGACACCGGGACCTTTGCGGCGGTCGCGGGCAAGACTACCAACCGGTGGCGTATCCGGGCTTTGCATGGTCACAATTAAAAACTATGTCAAACGCCTATATCAACGAACAGCCCCGCAGGGCGGGAGGCTTGGCTTGGGGGCAAGCCTACGAAGTGAAAGACGCAGGCATTCCAAACCTGTATTTGGCAATGTTCGACGAATACGATGAGTGTACGGCTTGGATGAAAAATGCAAGCGATTGGAGCGACAGCCCAACCGACCAGTTTACGCAAACCGCCAGTATAGACGGATGGTGGTTATCGACCGATTTTCAACTGCGCGTAGCCCAGGCAATTTCCCGTATGCAGAAAGGAACTATAGCTACGACCTCAACAATGCCGGTGCCTCATTCGTTGGGTCCGGTATATTACCGCAACAGTTTTGAAAGACGATATACACAATGGGGTCCCGGTTCTTACACAACAGCCAATTTAGACCCCTGCTTCCGGAATGATGCGGAAAGTTCCAATTCGAATGTGGCAAATAGAGGCGCAGCAATTTTAATTGATACAGACGCAAATGCAATTCCGCCCAAAAGCGGGAAGTATTTGGCACGGTTTAGCGGCACGGCAAGCGGCAGCAGTTCTTCCTATTATCACAAATTTGGAGAAGCACGAATTCTAATAGAAGAAGATGTAACGCTAACTTTTTGGAAATATGCCAAAGGCGAACAGGGATTGCACACCACATTAAGCCTTCGATTTAGCGATGGCACCTATTTACACAATCTGACAACGATAACCGATAAAGCCGGCATCGGCGTGAGCCCGGAAAATCCGCGCGGAACAGTAGGCGAATGGACGAAACACGAGATAGTACTCGGACAGGGCGATTTGATTGGAAAAACAATTACCGAACTGGTTTTTGCGTATGCCGGTACCGGAAGCGGTTCTATTGAAACGTTTTTTGATGATATTTTGATAGCGCATCCAAGCTACACGCCTCTAATTGAGCATGTGATAACAGTTTCGGTTGGCGCCGAAGGAGGCGCGGTCAGCGGCGGTAACACCTACCGCCACGGCGAAAGCGTAACTGTAACGGCAACGCCAAGCACAAACTATGAGTTTAAAAACTGGACTATCAACGGCATAGAAGTGCCGGGCGCTGAAGCAACTTACAGCTTCGCGGCAGAAGAAGCGCTCGATTTGGTCGCCAACTTTGGGCTGCCGAGCGGCACCAAAACTGCTGTGAATGACGGAGCAATAGTCGCCACGGAATACTACAATGTGCAAGGCATAAGAATAGCCTCCCCGCAAGCCGGAGGAATTTACATTGTAAAAATAATTTACGAATCGGGTATTACAAAAGCAGTGAAACAAATTATAAAATAATAACAAAACAGACCATCACTCCCCCTCCTCTCTCCTTCCCCTTCCTTCTCCCATCTCCTTTGGAGAGGGGGTCGGGGGTGAGGGGTCTTAAAAAAAAATTACACCATGAAACATCTAAATTTTATCAAATTAATGCTCGTAGCAGCATTTATCTGCGGCGGAACTGTATTCACTTCCGCCAGAGAGTATGTATATCTTTCCGAAGACGGAAATGATGAAAACAACGGCGCCTCATTCGCTCAAGCCTACGCCACTTTCTCAAAAGCGTTGGAAATGGTAAGCAACGGCGGAACCATTTACGTAAGGGGTATGGTTAACATCTACGAAGACCCTGAAAATGTGGGTGATACTGTTCAGCATAGTTCAGGCGATACCAAAAGAGGCTTTGTTCCTACCAAAAGCCTGACCATTAGGGGGGAGTCGAAAGAAACTTGCGGTTTTACAGGCTATACAGACAGCATTTTGGCATACGAACCGTTTCCGGGGTATCCTATATACGAATACTACCAAATGGGAACCCGCTTTTTAAGAGTAAATCCGGGCATTGAGCTGACTTTGAAAGACCTGACATTTACGAAATTTTACGGTCGCCACTGCGGAATAGTTATCTTGATGGCCGGTGGTAAACTGATTGCTGAAGACTTAATTTTTTCGGAAAATGAAGCCATTAGCGGCAGTGACAATGGTATGGGCGCGGCTATCCACTCGAATGCAACCACCGGCATTAGTGTAAGCAGATGTTTGTTCTACAAAAATAAAGCGATGAAAGGCGGCGCTGTCTATATCGCGGATTCTCAAAATCAGAATGTGGATATCACTTTCGAATCCTGTTCGTTTATCGAAAACGCACAAAATGTGAATGAGAATCCAACCGCAGGCGCGATTTTCCTCCGTCTTACAGCTCCAGAACCTACTCCTACAGATCCCACCGGAGGGCGGCCTATTGAAACACATTCGCTAAATAACACACTTAATTTGATTAACTGCACCTTTGCCAAAAATACTACAATGGCTATTGGCGGCGCGGTACATCTTTACGGCGTACCGCCAAGCACCACTTTTTCGGCTATCAATTGTACGTTTACCGAAAATACAAGCGAAGGCGGCGACAGCCGCCGCGGCGCCGGTCTTGTAATAGGCGCCGGTATCGGTCAAGTAATCGGAGGGGAACGTTGTAAGATATGGATACAAAACAGCATTTTTGAAAACAACAGGAATACTATCATCCAGGCAAGCACAACGCGTTACCATGAAGATATTGTGTTCACCAACATGTCGTCCACAGACGCTTCCACCATTCAAAATACGATGAAAATCAGCAATTCCTACGTCGGTAATACCTATGTGATAACCGGCAATATCCCCAACGGTTGTTGGGACAACTGTACGCGCACTTACGCTACTTCCGGCAATACGTTGTATAATAATTCCGGCTTGGACGCTTTTGATGCAGAAAATAATGTGTATCCTTTGAAAGCAGGCGCAGCAACGCTGGCTTACGGTAAAACCGAATTTTTGGATAATATCGGCGTTTTTTGGGATGCAATCGGCAGAGAACGTCCTGAATCTGAATCATGCAGCGCAGGCGCTATGGAAGGCGCAGGTACCGGAGGAGACATTTGCACTTGGTGTTTCTCGACTTGGCCACCCATACCGCCCGAGCTTCCTTTAGGCATTTCTCTTGCTCCATCAAACAATATCCGGATTTATCAGGAAAATAATCAACTACTCGTGAATGCTGCCAATTCGTTGGAATTGTTCGGAATCAACGGACAATCAATTGCTAAAAAAACAGGCAATAAGGAAACATTGGCTATTCCGCTTGGAAATTTGAAAGGCATATATGTTGCTCGCGTACTAACTGACGGGCAAATATATTCACAAAAGGTAATTATTAAATAATACCGCAGCTAAGCGTTGTTTTAGCCCGAAAGGCTTGATTTTCATAACCGCAGGTCGTTTGACCTGCGGTGTACGAATAATCTTTGATTCTGCCTGAAAGGCAGGATTTATGCATTGCTTTGTCCTGCCTTTCAGGCAGAAGTTTGTCATGGCGTATTTTTTCACTACGTTCAAAGATTTTCAATTAACTCCCGATAATCGTTAACCTTCGGTTCCATGCGACCATTAAAAAAATAAATTATATACACATGAACAAGAATTATTTTTCTCCGGTTATTTTCTCCGTATTAATCGTCTTTTCAGTCAATACACAGGCACAAAACATCTACAAAAAAACTTGGATTGATTTTAATAAAAACGGCATCAAAGACATCTACGAAAATCCTTCCAAACCAATAGACGATCGTGTTGCCGATTTGTTATCGCAAATGACAATGGACGAAAAAACCTGTCAGTTAGCGACCTTATACGGTTCAGGGCGCGTGTTGAAAGATGCCTTGCCTACACTGCAATGGAAAAACGAAGTTTGGAAAGACGGCATTGCCAATATCGATGAACAGGCAAATGGTTTGGGAACTTTCGGCTCAGAGTTATCTTTTCCTTATGCTAACAGTATCCAAAACCGGCACACGATTCAACGCTGGTTTGTCGAAAATACACGCTTGGGAATCCCCGTTGATTACACCAACGAGGGCATTCGCGGACTTTGCCATGACCGCGCCACCATGTTTCCCGCCCAATGCGGACAAGGCGCCGCGTGGAACCGCGATTTAATCCGTGAAATTGCGCAAGTTACTGCCAACGAAGCCAATGCGTTAGGTTATACGAATATTTATTCCCCGATTTTGGATATTGCACAAGACCCGCGTTGGGGACGAGTGGTGGAATGTTACGGCGAAGATCCGTATTTAGTCGGCGAATTGGGCAAACAAATGAGTATCGGATTGCAAGCCAATGGTTTGATTTCTACGCCCAAACATTTTGCGGTTTACAGTATTCCGGTCGGAGGTCGCGACGGTGAAACCCGCACCGACCCGCACGTGGCGCCGCGTGAAATGCGCACTTTGTACTTGGAACCTTTTCGAAAAGCCTTTCAAGAAGCCGGCGCATTGGGCGTAATGAGCTCCTACAACGATTACGATGGCGAACCGGTAACCGGCAGTTATCATTTCCTCACGGAAATCCTGCGCAACGAATACGGATTCAAAGGTTATGTGGTTTCCGACAGCGAATCGGTAGAATATCTGCATTCCAAACACCGGGTGGTGCAAACACAGGAAGATGCTGCCGCTCAAGTAATTAATGCGGGATTGAATGTGCGCACCAATTTTTCGCTGCCCGAAAACTTTATTATTCCCCTGCGAAAAGCCATTGCCAGCGGAAAAGTATCGGAAGCGACCATTAACAGCCGCGTAGCCGATGTGCTGAAAGTCAAATTTCTGCTCGGACTTTTCGACAATCCCTATAAAGGCAATAAAAAGCAGGTAGATAAAATTGTTCATTCCGAAGCCCACAAAGCGGTTTCGTTGAAAGCGGCTTTGCAATCGATGGTCTTGCTCAAAAATGAAAATGATTTGCTTCCGCTTTCCAAAAATTTAAAAAAAATTGCGGTTATCGGTCCAAATGCCGATGAGGTGGAAAATTTAATTTGCCGTTATGGTCCGGCTAATGCGCCGATTCAAACGGTTTTACAAGGCATTAAAGCCTGTCTTCCAAGCGCAGATGTACAGTATGCCAAAGGTTGCGATATTATTGACAAATATTTCCCTGAAAGCGAATTATACCATGTTCCTTTGGATAATGAGGAACAAAAAATGATAGACGAAGCAGTTGCGTTGGCGCAAAATTCCGAAGTAGCCATCATGGTTTTGGGCGGAAACGAGAAAACCGTCCGCGAAGAATATTCCCGCACCGATTTGGATTTATGTGGACGTCAGCAACAATTACTCGAAGCCGTTTATGCCACCGGAAAACCGCTTGTGTTGGTCATGCTTGATGGGCGTGCGGCAACTATCAATTGGGCGCAAAAATTTATTCCGGCAATTCTTTACGCTTGGTTTCCCGGCGAATTTACAGGTAATGCCGTAGCTCAGACCCTTTTCGGCGATAATAATCCGGGAGGAAAATTAGCGGTAACTTTTCCAAAATCGGTGGGGCAAATTCCGTTTGCATTTCCCTTCAAACCCGGTTCCGATTCCAAAGGTCGTGTCAGAGTGGACGGCGTATTGTATCCTTTCGGTTACGGTTTGAGTTATACGACATTCCAATATTCGGATTTATTTATTGATAAATCTCAAATCGGAATCAACGAAAATATAAAAGTCAGTTGTAAAATCAAAAATACGGGAAAAGCAGCAGGCGATGAAGTTATTCAGTTGTATTTGCGGGACGATTACAGTTCGGTAACAACTTACACCAAAGTGTTGCGCGGGTTTGAACGTATTCATTTAGCGGTTGGAGAAGAAAAAACAGTCGAATTTGAACTAACACCCCAACATTTAGCTTTGTGGAACAAAGAAAATAAATTTGTAGTAGAACCCGGAACGTTTTCGCTAATGATTGGAAGTTCATCGGAAGATATTCGTTTACACAAGGCGCTTGAAGTAAAATAATTCAATATAAAAATATCATCAATAATACATATACACATGAAAAAAATAAGTTTATTAATCGTTTGTTGCTGTTTGTTTGCAACCGGCAAAACCCAAAAATATACGGATTATGTTGATCCGGTCATTGGTTCCGGTGGGCACGGACACGTATTTGTAGGCGCAAATGTGCCGTATGGAGCTGTGCAAGTAGGTCCATCTAACTTTTTCAAAGGCTGGGATTGGTGTTCGGGCTATAATTACCAAGACAGTGTGATTATCGGTTTCCCGCAATTGCATTTGAGCGGAACCGGCATCGGCGACTTGGGCGATGTGTTAATTATGCCGTATATGGGCGAAATCAAATTGGATAAAGGCGTGGAAACTGAGCGTTACAGCGGTTATTCCTCCCAATTTTCGCATCAAAACGAAATGGTAAAACCGGGCTATTACAGCGTTCATTTAGACGATTACAATATTGATGTAAAATTGACGGCAAGCGAAAGGGTTGGATTTCATAAATACTCTTTCCCGCAAGGAGATAATGCCCGCATCATCATCGACTTAAAAGAAGGCATAAACGATAAATCAACGGAAACGTTTATCGAATTAGTTGATAAATACACAATAAAAGGCTACCGTTCGTCGGAAGGATGGGCAAAAAAACAACAGGTATTTTTTGCTGTTAAATCGTCGACGCCCATCACGGATTTTGCGATTTACGATGATGTAAATCCGGTTCGCGGAAAAAACGGGAAAGGAACCGCAATGAAAGGATTAATCACATTTCAACAATCGCCCGGAACCGTGATGCTCAAAGTCGGAATTTCGCCTGTGAGTTCGGAAAATGCCCTGCTCAATATCAAAACGGAAATCCCCGATTGGAACTTTGATAAAATAGTAAAACAAGCCGACGAGAAATGGAATCGTGAATTGTCTAAAATTGAAATCGAAACCTCCAACGAAATCGATAAACGGATTTTTTACACGGCGATGTACCATTTAATGATGCACCCGTCTTTGTTCAACGATGCCAACGGCGATTATCGCGGCGCAGACTGGAAAGTATATAAAAAAGCAGGTTTCGACAATTACACCATTTTCTCGCTTTGGGATACTTACCGCGCCGCACATCCGTTGTTTACCATTATAGACAAAAAACGAACAGCCGATTTTGTCAATTCGATGTTGGCGATTTTCGACCAAACCGGACGACTTCCCATTTGGCATTTGCGTGGTTACGAAACCGGAACGATGGTGGGTCTCAGCAGTTTTCAAGTCATTGCGGAAGCTTGTCTGAAAGGCGTCAAAGGTTTTGATGCAGAAAAAGCTTTCCACGCTCTAAAAACAACAGCGATGAGCGATTTTCGTGGCTTGGACTACGACCGCGATTTCAAAGCCATTCCCTCCGATGTGATGACAAACAGGCCTGTAGCAATGGCTTTGGAATATGCCATCGGAACGGCAAGCATCGCCTTAATGGCAAAAAAAATGGGTAAAATAGACGATTATGAATATTTCAAAAAACGTTCCGAAAATTACAAACTGTATTACGATAAAGAAACCGGATTTTTCCGCGGAAAAATGGCAGACGGAACCTGGAATCCGGTGTTCGACCCTATCAAATCGGTAAAACCATGGGCAACCGATTATGCCGAAGGTAATCCATGGCAATATTTATGGTTAGTTCCTCAAGATGTGGAAGGTTTGGTAGATTTGCTGGGCGGAAAAGAAATTTTTGAAGACCGTTTAGATGTTTTTTTCAGTCTTGAATCAGGCAACGACCCCGATGTGCTGGTCGATTTAACCGGTTGCATCGGACAATACGCACACGGCAACGAGCCAAGTCATCACATTGCGTATTTGTATGCGAATATCGGTAAGCAATGGAAAACAGCGCGATTAGCACGGCAAATCATGCGCGATTTCTACCGCGACCAACCGGACGGCATTATCGGCAACGAAGACTGCGGTCAAATGTCGGCTTGGTATATCTTTTCTTCACTCGGTTTTTATCCGGTATTTACCGCTTCGGGAGAATATGTGTTAGGCAGTCCCTTGTTCGACAAAGCGACCGTTAATTTGGAAAACGGAAGAAAATTTGTCGTTGAAGCGATTGATAATTCACCGCAAAATATTTATATTCAAAGTGTTGAATTAAACGGAAAAACCTATAACAGCAGTTCTATTTCGCACGAAGATATTATGCAAGGCGGCGTTTTGAAAATCAAAATGGGCAATACGCCAAACTATGATTTTGGCACAAAACAAGAAAAACCCTTTGTACGCCCCGGTATGGCACAAAACCAGGAAGACCTTGATTTTATGCGCGACAATGTGTTGAAAGGCAAAGAGCCTTGGAAAACCGCTTTTACCAATCTGAAAGAACAAACTTCGCTCGATTTTCAACCCCAAGCCTTTGCTTTTATTTCCGAAGGACCTTATGGCGCAAACAGTGTTGGAGGTAAGGAATTTTCACAAAGTGCAAAAGCCGTCTATAATCATGCCGTAATGTGGTATATTAAGCAAGATAAAGCATATGCCCAAAAAGCGGTCGAAATTTTAAACGCATGGTCATACAAATTAAAAAGTTTCGATGCTAACAATGCCAAATTGA
>Ga0099364_10008712_pt1 | contig 14227 bp, 9 predicted proteins | sample TergutTh196P3_FD_73070 | JGI IMG/M metagenome (GOLD analysis project Ga0099364, IMG submission 73070) | Microcerotermes parvus P3 segment gut microbial communities from Pointe-Noire, Republic of the Congo - Th196 P3 | ecosystem: Host-associated > Arthropoda: Insects > Digestive system > Gut ... | reverse complement strand
TCACAACCCCCTCCCGTCATTGCGGGCTTGACCCGCAATCCCCTGCGGATTTTAAGGGGATTGCGGCTCGGAGGCCGCAATGACGAGGCTTGGAAGGTTTCAGCAGTGGGGTACTGAGCAGTTACCTTTTGGATTTGTAATGTCAAGTAAATGATGTTTTCTTACTGTTTTCTGAGAATTTGAGAAGAATCTTGAACGAAAGGGCGTAGTGCGGTATACTGTCAGCGAGCATCACAAGACTGGAGGCTTGACCCGCGAGCAGTTTTGGGTCTTGGCGAAGTTTAAGCATCCCACACATCAATTAGCCTTTTGCATCCCGCCGGCGCTTGATTGCTTAAAATACTTGGAAAGTTATGAGGTGAAGATATGACCGGAAGAGAGCCAAAATTAGATAACGATTTGTTTTTCGTGTGTTCGCTGATTGAGCATATCGGCAGAGCGACGAAAAACCGCCGCGCCGATGTTGTATCCGCGCTTGGAAAGGATACACTCGCCCGGTATTTAGAGCTTGCGGATGTATACCATTGCGAACCTGTTGAAAATACCGCTTCGGATTTGATTGAAAAACGCGGTATTGTTACAGGCGATTTTGACAACACGACAGGCGATTTCAATACGCCTACGGTTTTTGATATTGCTAAGGTCTACAAGCGCTTAATCGTTAATGTCGCCGAAAATAACGGTGCAACGCCTATTGATGCGCTTGGTAACGTCTATAGCTCTTGGATTAGCGATAAAATAAGCGATTATGGGTGCAGTATGTTTTACGAAAGCCCGGAATATCTGTATCTGTCCTATGTTGAGGGGGAACCGATAAGGGATTAACGCATTACCGTAGGGGAAAGAATATCCGTCGGCTCAGACTACAATAATTCCCGCGCAAGGGGAATTATTGTAGTCTGGCCGTGGGAGCCTTGAATTTCAAGGGGATATGAGCGGTTTACTCCTCCCGCATATTTATTGCGAATACCCGTTGGTATTTGGATATGTTTTTCTTTATTTAAAGTCAAAAACCGCTGCGACTACCGTTGCAGCGGTTTTGTGATAATTTACATTGATCGTTGAGTTAAGTGTAATAATCCTTGCCCTGCTTAATAGACTACTTGTTATTTTCGACAAGACGACGAAGCTCATCGACAGACATACCTGACTTGTCTATGATCTTGACCAACTCATTCTTTCGAGTCTGCTCCTTTTTCTCAATCAAGGCAGCTTTTTCCGCAGTCAGATCAGCAATCTTTTTGTCTATAGCTGCAATTTTGTCATCGAATGTTTTTCTGGGACCCGGCATATTATCATTCCTTTCAAATTTTTCACTGAGTATATATCAGGATGGCCGAAACGTCAATAGCAAAAATTTGTTTGGCGCCGGATTTTTCGCCGGATTTTTTACCGCATTGGCGAGGATTAAAGCGATAAGAAAAAGGGACAAAGAGCAAAATTTTAGCTTTACAATGAACCTTTCAAGCGGTTTAATTGTATGTATTAATAGAGGGCTGATGTTAGGCTGATAGAAGGAGGTGGCGCAAGGGTTGGTCGATTATTATATAAGGCGGCACGGCAGGAAACTTTACGGGCTATGCGTGACTCTGTGCGCCAACACCGACGGCGCGGACGAGTTATATCAGGACACTTGGATCAAGGTCATTGAAAATATTTCCAAGTATGATCAGGCGAGAGATTTTGGGCCTTGGCTCACGCGCATTTGCGTGAATATCTATCGGAACAAGCTCAGGCGGCTGCTCCGAAGCCCCATATGGGACGGGTTTGCAAGCGGAGAAGAAAAAGACGCCCTCATAAATTCCATACCCGCACCGACGCCGGATGACAACAGTGATTTGCATGAAGCGATAAACCGTTTGCCGGAAAAACTAAGACTAACGGTTATACTGTTCTACTTTGAGGACATGGACGCCGCCACTGCCGCGAAGGCGCTCGGTATCCCGGCGGGAACAGTAAAATCAAGGCTCAATAAAGCAAGAAAAATGTTAAGGGAGGCGCTTGAAAATAAAACAGATATACAGTTTTGAACATCTCAGCCCCCCGGCTTTGACCGAGGCGATGTTACGCAAAAAATCAGAGCAAAGGGCGGCAAAGCAGCGGACAGTCACTTTAGCCTTGTGCGGCATTGTATTTATCATCTGTTTGATTGCCAAGGCAGTTATTTTGTACCCTGTCAGCGCGCTGCTGTCAATCGCCATTATCGCATACGCTTCCGTTTCTTTTTGCGGAGCCGCGGCTATCGCGCTGGTATTTTCCAAGGTATACCGTAGGCGGCATATTTCACAATAAGGAGTGATTCACATGACACCGATCGTACTTCAAATGGCAGCACAGGCATTGTACCTGCTGCCGCTGATATTAATGTTTTTAGTTATCCCACTCTCAATCGGACTCTACGTATACAGGGACGCAAAGTATCGGGATTTAAGCGCGGTATTATGGACATTTATCGCCCTGCTGGCCCCGATGCTGATAGGATTCATAATATACTTATTAGTTCGCGGCAGCCACTCGATTTTAAAATGCCCCGACTGCACATTTACAGTTGCGGAGCAGTTTGACGTCTGTCCAAAATGCGGAGCGAAATTGAAAGATTCCTGCGCGGGTTGCGAGATACCGCTCGAACCCGAATGGGCGGTTTGCCCTAAATGCTCCGCGCCGCTGACGGAGCGGAGCGCCGGATTTGTCCCTCCTATAAGAAAAGTCGATTATGCCCTGCCCAGAGTGATTTTCATGATAGTGCTCATGACGGTATTGCTTGTAGTGTCCGTGCCTTTTATGTACTCATATAATCTAATAAACCACAACTCAGGGACGGGCCACTCAACGGGTCTGAGCGTGGAGTATTTTCAAGACGACCCCGATGTGCTGGCATGGATAGAAAAAGCGAATCAGGACCCGACAAAGGTCTATGTTCTCAGCTATTGGACAGAGCGTGACGATGTTGAAAGGGAATACTTCAGAGAGTCAACTTACATAATCTACAGGCCCACGCCGGAAGGGACGGTTTTCAGCAACGACGCATGGAGCCCGATTGTGCTCACAAGGGAGCTGTTGCGGGAAATGGCGGATCCGTTTCAGATTCAGAATTTTTCCAGCCGATCCGAGTTCTTTGGGTTTTCTATGAGCGTGAGATTCTTCGGAGAAGGCGACGGCACGCTGGCTATCGTTCAAAGCAGCTCAGACCGTCACGCCAACCTCAGAGTATATGTGGATGGGCAAAGGGTAAACGCGGAAATCACAAAGATAGACTCACATCCTATTATGACCTGGCCCGAGTACATTCGTCCTGATGCCGATGACATACCGTAAGGGGCCGGTAACTGCACAGCACCACTCTGCTGAAACATTCCAAGCCACGTCATTGTGGGCTTGACCCGCAATCCCCAAGGGTACGCACAGTTTATGGGATTCCGTGTCAAGCACGGAATGACGCGGGGGATTGGGTCCTGAACTGTAACAAACGCATGAAACGAAGTTTCATGCGTTTGATTGCTGACTTTTAAATTTTCAACTCTCAGATCCGAACGCTCAATTCAAAATATCTCCCCGTATTCGCTTGCCGCGTCGGGCCGGATTTCGCTTACAAGCATGCAGCGGACTACTACCCTTGATTGGCCGGAGTAGGTGCAGCTAAACAGGGTCAGGTCGTATTCGCTGTGCATGACCTCGTCTACGCTTGTCGGGGCGACAACTTCAGTCTTTACGACCTCATATTGGCGCTCTACGCCCTCCGCGTCTGTTAAAGTCATAAGCTCGCCGAGAGCAAGACTGCCTATGTTCCCGAAATGCGTCCTGTAGCTGTGCGCCGCGATGACAAGGGAGTTATCTTCAATGCTTCCGGAGTATCTGCATGGAGTCTGCCGCAGCGCGGGATAGCTCCATGTGGCGTTGACGGGCAGATTGAGGTTTAAGGAAGGGATATTCAGTATCCCGATGTACGCCGTGCCGTCAATCATGAGGTAGCGTATTCTTCCGTCCAGGGCGGATTGGACGTCGGCGCCCGCCCCGGTGCTTTCCATACTCTCGACAAACGCCCTCGCGGTGTGCTGCGAAAAACCGCCCGCTTCACTTTCTTCCGAACTGTTGTTGAGCCAGTACATCCCGCTCGATACGATGGAGACGACGCCTACCGTAAGGAGCAGCACTCCGATTCGCCTCGCGCTCATTTTAGCGTTTTTGCCTAATGTCATGTACATGCCGCCAATGAACAGGAGCGCCCCAAGGCCCAGCAAAACGGGGACGGGCCAGCGGGTAAGCCCGGTTTGCGGCAGAAATTCAGTCAAAGGTACGTCCGGCGGGACTATTGTCCACTCCTCTTCTTCCGGATCCCATTCCCACTTAGGGGGCGGATCCCAAGGTGAAAGGGGAGGCTCATTTAAATCAACATCGATGTAACCATCGCCGTCCGGAATAAGGTTGCCCGGCGGCCGTGGCGGCGGACTCGGAGGGGGCGGGTAGTACGGGTCATAAGGTTCGTACGGATAGTACGGGGTGCTGGTCGGGGGAGGCGTAGTTGTCGGCGGGTTTGTCGTGGGCGGGGTGGTCGTCGGGGGTGTGCGCGGCTCCGTTTTAGGCCCGCCTTCAAGGTCGTAAAGCCAGTTGCCGCCGATTTGCAGGAGCGGCAGCGGGATTAGCAACGGCTCGATTATATGCGTTGCGGTGGCCGCGCCGGATTGCGTCAGAAGATACATTCCGAGGGGCAGATTGGTCAAAAGCGCGCTGCCGTCAGAGCCGGTGACCGCGGTTTCGTCCGGGCTTATCGAGCTGTGAGTCGCCAAATATCTGACAAAGATATCCGTCAGCCTCTCATTTGTATCATAGTCGCTGCCATCCGCGATACTTTCAAGAGTAAGGTCGCCGAGATCAACGTCTTCAAAAGGCTCTGTCAGCTCATACACGCCGTCCTCGTCTATTGACGCGACGCGGTATAATCTCAAACTGAAGCCGCTGAGCAAGGCGCTGTTATGTTTCAGAATTATGTTTATCTGCCCGGTGGCGCTTATATCCACGGGAGCCTGATTTGCGGCGGCGGAAAGGCCGGCGGCAAGAAAGGCGGTAAACATCAATACAGCTATTGTAAAGCATATTATCCTTTTCATTTTGAGGAACCCCTCTTCCATGAGTTTCTTAGGAATATAACCAGCCGGACGAGAAGGATCAGGCCCAGCGCCGGTATTAGGACTATCAGTATTACCCAGAGGTTTCCGGGTCTCATGGCCTCGGATAATATCACGGGGCGTCTTGCCGCTGCGGCCTCGCTTTCGATGCGGTGCCCGCGTACAAGCAGCCGATGGCTGTTGATGCCGATAGGCGTACAGGTCAGGAGCGTTGCGTAGTCCCTGCCCTGGTAGATGCCAAGGAAACTGAAATCATGCGGTTCGACGATTTGTATCTGATCCACCTGATATGTCAATGTCTGATTTAATACTCTAACTTCGAATACGTCCCCGATTTCCAGGCGGTCGATATTGGAAAGCAAGGTAGCGGACGGCAGCCCCCGGTGCCCGGTGATGACAGTGTGCGTGGACGGCCCGCCAACCGGCAGGGAAGTGCCTTCAAGATGCCCGAGAGCGACCTGCAGGACAGACTCGCTTGTTCCGTGGTAGATAGGCAGGTTTATTCCGACAAGTTCGACTTCCAACGCGCCTATGACCCCGCGTCCGCCGACGTTCAGCAGATTGTTATACTCGGAATACTCTTCATCTGTAAGGCTGAACCTATCCTGTTTCAATCTGAGGCGGTCGTTATACGCGTAGGCGGCCTCAAACATTGCTATGATTTCACTTTCGTCCATAAGCATGACTTCGTCATGATAGGAGGAGACGACCCTCGATTGGCTGCGTGAAATGAAGTAGTCGCTGACCGTGGGGTACAATAGCAGGGCCAGGCCGATGAGAAAAACTAAGGCCAAAACAATTGTAAGCAGATGTTGTTTCATAAATTCCTCCGCGCTTTAGGCGGTGGGGCGCGGGCGTCTGAAAGTGCGCGGCAGCGCGGCAGGCTCTCAGACCGGGGGAGGGGGGCGGTATCGGTACTTTCCGCCCCCCGTTGTGGGAGTTTTTATCTTAGCGGCTGGTTACCCTTCTGCGGATCAGGAGGGCGGCGCCCGCTCCTGCCATGACTACTATGCCTCCGACGTAGAGGATCGTCCGGCCGATGCCGCCGGTCTCGGGGAACAGGCTGGCGACTCTATTTTCGACCTCGATTGTGCCGGTTGCGTCGAATCCGTTGAGGCTATAAGAAATTTCAAACACGCCGTCGCCTTTATGAACTATATCGACTTCGATCGGGGCGCTAAGGCGCTGGTAAGTAGCGGGAGCCATCGTCTCGTACAGGAAGTGTGCTCCGCTGCCCAGTCCTCTGATCTGAATCTCACCGCTTGGAGGCGAGGTCAATACTTTATGTTTTGTCACGTTAGTATTCGCCGCTTCTTCAACTGTCGGGACCCTGTATACAGCGGGGGCGTCAGCGCTGCCCGCGCTTACTAAAACCAAAGAAATGTAATCGGTAATGATGTCATCGTACGCATTGCTGTTATTTGGTGGCACGTAAGTTCCTACCTTTGACAAAACGAAGTCTGCCCCGCCAAGTGAAGTGCGTGAGCCGTAAAACTTAAATACATTGATATCTGTGGTGTAGACGGGGACTTCCTCGGGGGGAGTCTTGCCGGTGTCCTCATGATCCCAGGGATTGGTGGTATATTCTACAACCACGGAGTTGGTCGCGATTCCATCAATAATTTCTTGGACAGCATTTAACGCGTGCTCATTGAGCGTGGCGGAGTAGGAGAGAAAGAGTTTTGTGCCGGGAGCCAAGCTAAGGATATACTCTTCTTCGAAATCTACCGTAACGATGGTGTCGAAGCCGTTGGGTGCCGTCGTAACCGCTACCGTGTATGCGGATTGGTCGGTGTTGTCAATTGCCGAAGTATTAGTTGCATTTAGGCGAACCTCAACACTTGCGTGGCGGTTTGCGGGATCATAGTTATAAGTCAGACCACGTGTCATTGTATCGGTTGCGGTCAAAATATACCTATCGAACATTCCCAGGTTCAGCGGCAGAAGTATGCTTACTTCAAAGGGAATTACCGTGCCGATCGCGGCGGAGCCGTCCAGGTCGACATATCTTTTCTCAACCGTCGGCTGATCCCATTTGGGGGATATGTCTATGCTAAGCGTGCTGTCTGTGTTGACTAAAGCCAGGAAAGCCGCTACATGCCCTACGTACTCCTCGCTGGTATGCTCGACCTGGCCGGTGATAAAGTAATAGCCGGGAGCCAGATCGGCTAGAGTTATCGAATTGACTGGGGTATCGGGCGCCGGGGAATCAAACGCCGGGGTTATCGGGGGAGTCGCAGTTCTGATCCAATTAAGCAAATCCTCAGACAGTGCGCGCATACGGGGGTCGACGCCGATTGTGGTTTCAGAATCGCTGTTCAAGGTATGGATATACGTAATGAGGGCATCGCCGGTAAGTTCATTGTGGTAAAAGTTTACAAATGGCAGAGTAGGGTCGTATCTGACTGTTCCGTCAGAGAAATCCGTCCTATCGTACACCCTGTAGGCCCTGAACTCGAGTCCCGCAAAAGATCGGGCGTCGCCTGTTGTAAGGACAATTTCGCCGGTGTCATTCGCGGTCGCCATAAACGGCAGGGCCATTGCTATCAGCATTACAAGTGCTACAGTCAGCGCAAAAAATCTCTTTTTCATAATTATACTCCTTTTTTAAGTGCATTACACTATTTTTTTTTGTTTTTTGAGTAGTTTTGAGTAGTATTATATATCGCGTTATGGTACGTGGTCCGGGTATTGTCATATTTCATTCACGTCTGTTCATCGTCCCCCTTCTCTTCGCCCTGTAGGTGCCGGGCGGGATGTCGGAGGCGCCGTCGTCCGCTGCGGGCCAGACGCTATGCTGTGCGTCCCTGACGGCGGGGCAGGCCGCGTTCGCCCGCCGGCGCGTATTCGCTCCTCCCGTGTGTTTAATCGTAAGGGCTATCGCGGCTATCGCGGTCAGCGCGACCCCCGCGAGAAACAGCATCATTGTCCCCGTGCCGCCGGTAAACGGCAGGGCCGGGCCGCCCAAAATGACCTCGATGGTGACTGAGTCTTCGTCTTTGCCGTCGGATGGTTCATACGTCTCGCCCGGCAGGATTTTTACCATGTTCTCGTAGACGCCTTCTTTGTCCAGCGGATCGGACACAAAGTAGAGGACTGTCTTGCCGTTTGTTACTGAACCGTTTTCGTTGACTGAGGCGGGTACGCTAATCGGATCCTTCGTCGGGTCTATTTCCGTCCCGGCGGCGTTAAACCATCTGCCTGGGACTGTGGCGCCTTCGTCTATGTTTTTGAATTCATCAATCAGCAGGATGCCATCGGCGGGCCTGAAATCTTCGTTGGTGACGGTAATCCTGAATACTGCCTGAGCGTCCGCTACATAAAAGTTCGTTTCTTTTACCCATTTACTGCCGTCTAAACCGCTGAGGATCCCCGCAAAATCATCTTCTCCGTCTTTATATTGGATGTGATCCTCATAGACGTCCTTTTCGATGGCAATGGTCACAACCGGTACGTACACCGTTGCCGGGGGAGATTCCTTCCCGCCGCCGATATAGTCGCCTTCGCCTATGGTTGCGACGTTAATGTATCTGCCGTTTATATCCAGCCCCGGAGATTCGTAGTAGAACACCGCTTTTTCTCCGCCGGGTATGTTAAACACATCGGTCGTTGGGTTGAAAGGCTTCAAATCGCCGCCCAGCCATTTGCCATCCCCGGCATCGCCGTCCCATATTGGAACGCGGGGTTCGGTAATTGACGGATCCACCGGCAATCTCTCAAAGAGATCGGAAATTTTGACGTTTCTAGCCTCCGTGGGGGAATCATTAGTGATTTCGATTCTGAAAAGCGCCTTCGATTCACGATTAATCGCTGTACTCTCAGCCCACTTGGCGTCCGCTATGCTCCCGATATCGACGCTTTCCGTATATGGCTCCGCATATACTTTCTTGTCTATAGCCAGATTTGCCTTCGGCGCGTTCGGGTCGTAGATCCCCTCGATATATATGCGTCCGTAATCAGACAGCCTGAACTCTCTCCTGGCTCTTACCGCAGTCATTTCATTCAACCTGTTCCGGTATTGCACTGCCTGGTCGTTGTCGCGATCACCGGCGGGCGGCTGCGTTAGCGAGGTGTTATTATTCCTGGCGATAAAGGCCTCGATATCTCTCCATGTATTATGCCTGTCGCCCGTATGCCACAGGTTGTCATGGTCGGGCCAGGAATTAATTCCGAGAGGCCCGGGGTTTCCTGTGCCTACTTTGTACGACCATGAGTGCGGCAAAGTGGGGTCGTTAACGATGTCGTGTAATCCTCTGCCTCTCCACATCGGCCATACTGTCAGCTCTCTCGTATATCTGACGTCCAAAGGCGTGCGGTTGCTGGCGGCTTGGCTTGCGGGATCGCCCGGCACCAAGGTGTACTGGGTAGAGCGCAGCGCGACGGGGTTTATGCGGTATTGGCCGCCCGTACTAATGCCGCCTAAATCAACGGGGCTTGCGTCATTTCTGATATCTATTGTACCGGGGCGGTTTGCGTATAATGTTCCCGTTCCGTTGTTGATGTTATACCCGCCGAGGGTTATCGTGGCGCTCTGTACGTTATTGTTTCTGGCGTACAGGCTTCCGCCGTTGGTTACCCATATGCTGCCCTGGGTATTTGCCGCGAAAGCGATCGCCCCTCTGGGATAAAGCGCGCCGTCGTTATTTCTTCTCCTGTTCTCGTTCCAGACCCGCAAGGTGCTGCCGGGCCCGTCGATTCGGATCTCATGGTGAATACCCAGCCCGGTCTGCGCGGTTATAGTCGCTCTGTCCGCAGCTTGATCCCCAGATGAATTCCTGCTGGATACATTCATCCTGCCGCCGCTGCGTATGTCAATAGTAAGCTTTCTGCTTGCGCCGTCGGCGAATATCGCTCCGAAGTTTCCGCCCCTGTGCTCAATATTGAACTCTGAGTTTTCCTGCACGTTGAACGTCGTCGTTCCAACCGTGTATATCGTGCTTCCGGAGAATGCCGAAGCTTGATCGGCGATGGCGTGTGCGCTGGCCATGTTGACCAGTGCGCCGTCCAGCGCGTTGAAAGTGATGTTGGGGTAATTCTCCGCAGCGACTGCCCACAGCAGCCCGTACACGTCAAGCACCGAACCCTGGCCTGTGACGGTGACGTTCTTGGCATTGTTTATCGTCGCTCCGCCGCCGGCAAGGGACATACCACGCAAGCCGTTGTTGTGTATGTACATTTTCCCAGCGTTTTCTATCGTGATATCCACGCGGTTGTACCCGTAGGCCTCAAACGCAGCGTATTCCATATCCAATCCGGTGGTTGCTATCGGCGTACGTGTCCTAATTTGATCCCATCCGGCTTTTCCCATCGGAAGGGGAGCTACAGAGGTCAGGCTTCTTCTTGCCGCCACTATTACAACTTCGCCGCCGTCAACCGTGAATATGTCTGATACGCGCGTGGGGTAGTCGATGTATTGATAATACAGGCCGTTGCCGTTATTCGAGAGAATATTCAGCTTGCCTCTGATTATCGTTTCGCTGATGGCGTTGTTATCGGAGATGTTCGGCTCATGCAGTATCATCATCGGCGACCATGCCCTGGCTGTAGAGCCGGTGCCATAGGCGGTCACGTTTAATGTCGCGCCGGAATCAACCAGAATGTCAAGTCTCGCGGGGGTGCCGCCACGGCTGGTCGGCCTTCTGAGGAGAAGGGCGGTGGTGCCGTGCGAATTCCGCGCCGTATTTTCGTATGCATATGATCCCGAGTGATCTGAAACCAAGGTGACGGTCGCGTTTTGCTGAACTTCAAACCTTCTGGCTGTCATTGAGCGGATAACGGCAGACTGCCAAATCCCCCTGTTATGGTTCATCCTGTTCGTCCTGCACTGCCCGTGAAAATGTGAGCCGGCTTCAAATATGAACTCGCCAAAGCCGTCTATCAAATCCGTATTCTCCGGAGTGGTCAAGTCGAGAGCAGCAAGGCTGGCGTTGTTATTTCTTCTGGCTATACTGACAGTGTCGCCCGGCGTCACAGCCCAATCGGTACCCATCAGATTGCGTATCCCGTCAGTTTTTTGAATTGTAAAAGTCCTGTTTGAATTCCCGGAAATCGTCGCTTCGGTGCGGACGCCTACGCCGCCGGCGCCAGTCAGGTTCGCGGGATCAGCCATGATGGTCAGGTTTCCGGCAAGGGTAAGGTTAAAGTTTCCGGCCCTAATGACATTATTGCGTAAATCAAGTGTATGTGCTCTGCCGTCCGGGCCGTTGCCGTAGATTGTCATATCGGAGGTAGACACGAGGTAATGATTACTAGAGCTGCTGACGGTATTGCTTGTCGAGCGGGTAAACTCAATGTCGTTCATCAGCCTGACTTCCGTCACGTCGCGGTTGCTGAAAGCATTTTTCAGATCCACCATGTCGTAAACCGCAAGGGGTACTGTGGCGGACATGGGACTGATCTGCAGCCATGCCGGGATAGCACCGTCCTGACCGTTGAGGCCATTGAGAATCGGCAGGAATCCGTTTTCAATCTCCCATACAGCGGGGCTGAAGCTGACTGTTTCCGCCCAGAACTCAGCAGAAGCTATTTCCAGCGGTGTAATGTCCTCGCCGTCCGAGCCGTCGGCTTCCGCGTCTTCCCATTCCGACTCGCCCTCGGCGTTGAGGATGCCTTCAAAGGCAAAGTTATTTGAAAGGGTCCCGTCCTCCGCCTCGCCCGCGATACGGCCGGCCTGAGCACCACTGATTTCAGGGTTAAGGGCGACGCTGCCCGTCACATTGCCCGTCTCTACGACTGAGCCTTCGATACCGCCGACGCTGCCGTCGCCGATGACTTCATTGATGACATAGCAGTTTTCTACCGCCGCTGCGCCGATATTGCCGACCAGTCCGCCTGTATTATCTTCGCCGGAGACCTGGCCCTTTGCGTATGAGTCCGATATTTCGCCGAAAGCGATGTGGCCGACCAAGCCGCCGATATTATCCTGCCCGGTGACGGCGACCGCAGCGTAGGAGGCGGAAATTTCGCCGAATCCGACATTGCCGATCAGGCCGCCGACATAGGATTTGCCCTCGATCATGCCGGATACGAAGCTGCCGGACACTTCGGCGTAGACGGCATGGCCAATCAGCCCGCCTACGTTTGTACCCGCGGTGATACCCGCGCCTACGACGCCGAGGTTTCTTATTTCGCCGTAATCGACATAGCCGAACAGGCCCGCGTTATTAAGGTACGCGTCGTCAATATGCAGCCCTGCAATCTCATATCCGCCGCCGTCAAAGACTCCGCCGAAGGGGCGCTCCACAGTGCCGATAGGCGTCCAGCTTTTTTGGCCGGAGGCGCCGTCGCTCAGCTTGCCGAGAAAGACGTCGGCCGTCATTATATAGTGTGCGTCGTGATAATTAAGCCAGCCCCCGTTTACCTGCTCTGAGATAAACGCAAGGTCAAGGGCGTCGGACACCACATAGGGGTCGGCTTGCGTCCCGGCGCCGCTCAGGGAATGCTCCTCGCTTGGAAGGATACAATCATCGTCATGCTCATGCTCTTCAATGCCGCATACCGGCTCGTCCCTTACGGCATAGCATTCGGGGCCGTGTACATGTACCGTGGCCTCGCCGCATTCGTTGGCAAGGGGGCTGCAGCAGCCGCCCGCGCCTTCTGCCGGGGCTTCCTCTTCGCATATGAGGGTGCGCTCATCTTCGCAGTCCTCCGAATGCTCATGGGCGTCCTCTTCGCAGATCAGCTCCGGCTCGCCGAGGCAATCCTCGGTATGGACATGGCCCGCCTCACAGATTAGCTCCGGCTCGCCGAGGCAGTCGTCCGTGTGGACATGGGAGCCAACGTCAGGGTCGCAGGTATATATAAGGTGGTAGCAATCTTCGTCATGGTTGTGAATTGTTTCGACGGTGATCTCCTCGGTCGTTGTGCCGATGACTTCGTCGGTTTCTTCGTCTATAATATCAATTTCGACTAAATGGGTCTCAATTATGACCTGCCCGTCTTCAAGATCGCAGACAAGCTCATAATCCTCACAGTCTTGCGTGTGGGTATGCTCCTCGTCGTCGCAGATATACTCGGAGGGGGCGTAACAATCGTCTGAGTGCTCGTGGCCTTCCTCACCGCAGAGATACTCGGGGGCGTCATAGCAGTCCTCGTCGTGGACATGCCCTTCTACGCCGCATCCCGGCTCCGGGGAGTCGTAGCAGTCGTCCGTGTGGACGTGGCCCGCCGCCTCGTTGCAGGTCTCGCCTTCGTGGCCGCATTCGCAATCCTCGTAGTAGAGGTTCCCTTCAATCTTGTCGCAGTCAAGCTCCAGGAAGCATTCCTCTGTGTGCTCATGCTCCTCAAGCAAGCAATAATCCACCGGCTCATCAGCCAAGCCGGGGGACATGAGTAAAAAGAACACGCCAAGCACAACGGCAAAACCCAAGGCCGAAACACCTGCCGCCAGCCTTAGCCTGTCGCTCTTTTTTGCTTTCAAAGCATAAGCTTTCAAAGCTTTAAATCTGTTCAAGCCTTTCATATCATTATACCCCTCTTATTTGATCTGACTTTCAAACATTAACATAAACATAAACATTTTGACCCGAGAACATAGAGTTTTTCGCAGTTTAAGTTTCTGCCATGCCATGTGAGGTTTTTTCACAACAAAAAATAGTAGTTTTTCATTAAATCATGAAAGACTACTACAGGTTTGTTTACGGTGTCCCCCACCGGCAGCTGGCTGCCTCATCATTCCGACAAGGCCCTGTAGCTTTGCGTCACTGCCTCTCGACAGCTTTGCCCTTTCACTTATTCAGTTGTACCGCTTATCAAATTTACTGTGTATTCATTTGCCCAATGCAACAATAGCACAATCGAATATATATGTCAATAGGAAAATTGAAAAAAGTTTAAAAAATTTTTAAAGCGATGAAAATTGTGGTGAAAGTGTGTTGAAAACGGCCGGAGGGGGGGCGGCTAACCGTGAACCGTACAGGACAGACCCATTCCGGCATGGTCTGTCCTGTAACATTACATACATAATATGACTATTCAGAACCCCTCCCGTCATTGCGGTCCTGAATCGAGTTCAGGACGCAATCCCCTGCGGATTTCGAGGGGATTGCGGCTCGGGGGCCGCAATGACGGGGCTTTGAAGGGTTTAGCAGCGGGATACTGAACAA
>Ga0099364_10008711_pt1 | contig 14227 bp, 11 predicted proteins | sample TergutTh196P3_FD_73070 | JGI IMG/M metagenome (GOLD analysis project Ga0099364, IMG submission 73070) | Microcerotermes parvus P3 segment gut microbial communities from Pointe-Noire, Republic of the Congo - Th196 P3 | ecosystem: Host-associated > Arthropoda: Insects > Digestive system > Gut ... | reverse complement strand
CTGTCGCTGATTTCAGCGTTTTCTAAGCCTTGAAATTCATTCATTTCAGCCTCCAATTACTTGTAATATAATTAGTTATCATTACTAATTGGTGCTACTATACAAAATGCCGTTTTCTTAGCAAGGTGTTTCTTCGCTTTTTCGAAGAAAAAGCAAATTATTTTTAATTGCTATGTGTATATATATCATAGAGTTATAAAGCAGAGCGAGAGGTGTCTCAAAAGAAAATATGAAAAGATACCAACGTGCTTATTTATCAAGGAAAAAAGGCGACTTTTCGAGCATTTTTAGCATATATTCACAAAGGCAAAAATTCTTCGCCTAAAATTTCTCATCTTTATTCTGCCGTTTAAAAAAAATAAATCTGAGTTTTTAATATTAAAGGAAAAGTTAAAGAAAAAATATATAAATTGTGGTTAGGATAGCATTTTTTTAGAATGTCAAAAACTCTTGATAGCAAAAGAATAGGGAAAATATTTACCCTTTTTTTACCGCCTTTCTTCCTAATATGCAGTTGGGGCAATGGTACCTAAGGCTTACGAAGGACAAAGACATTTTATAGTCATAAGAGACATGACCAGAGAGACTTGGAGTGTCTGAAGTCCAAGATGTGTGGAACTTTACTTCGGATTTTCTCAAACATTATCGTAAAATATACCCCTTTTTACCATTTCTATCGAACTTTACTCTGGCACTAAATTAACATAACATCATATATATCAACTATATATAATATATTTCAATCTCTCAAACTTTAACAGACCCCTTTAATAGTCCATGATTATATAGGGCTTGATTTAGTTGTAGTATATGATATTATCACTGTTGAATTAACTAGAATAAAACCATCAATTGAAAAAATAATCCAAAATAGACTAGAACAGCAAATTTTTGATATTGAAGAAGTAAAACTCTGTGAAAATAGCAGTTATTATAGACATGTTGATTTTGAAATATTAAAATAAAAAAGAAATGACAATAGATAAATATATACCAATGCCGCTGAAATAAGTAAACGCCGCTAAATAGTTCGATAAAATATACCCCTTTTTACCATTTCTATCGAACTTTACTTTGGCACTATATTGATTTAACACCTTATATATTAACAACATACAACATATTTACACCTCTCAAACTTTAGGTGACCCCTTTAATAATTTCATAACCTTGTAACTTTTTATTGACAAAATCAGGTCAGTAATTATTGTTGCAACGTCTTTAGTATTTTTTGATTTTTAAAGGAGGATTATGCGAGTTGGGCGAAATAAAACTAGAAGGTGTTACCAAGAAGTTTGACGACTTTGTCGCTGTCAAAAATGTCAGCTTGACTATTGAAGATGGGAAATTGTTCTCATTTTTAGGACCTAGTGGTTGTGGTAAGACTACTATTTTGAGAATGATAGCAGGTTTCGAGACTCCGACAGAAGGTAGGATTTTTATAGACGGTCAAGACATCACTGAAGAGCCTCCATACAAAAGGCCAGTCAATACCATATTCCAAAATTACTCTTTGTTTCCACACATGACAATATACGATAATGTGGCTTTCGGGTTAAAATTAAAGAAAATACCCAAAAAAGAAATTTTTGATAGGGTAAATGACATATTAAATATAGTTCAGATGTATGACCAGAAGCAGAAATATCCAAATCAAATTAGTGGAGGTCAAAAACAAAGAGTAGCCATTGCGAGAGCTTTAATAAACGAACCGAAAGTTTTATTGCTCGATGAGCCAGTAGCTGCACTAGATCTAAAGCTACGTCAAAAAATGATTATTGAACTTATGAATATACATGACTTGTTTGAGATTACTTTCATTTATGTGACTCATGATCAAGGCGAAGCAATGAGCTTGTCTGATAAAATTGCTATCATGAACCGTGGAGAAATAGTTCAAATCGGACTTCCTGACGATATTTACGAAAGACCCAATTCTATATTTTCTGCTTTTTTTATTGGCGACACAAATTTGATTTCAGGAACTGTTACAAAAATTGAAAAAGACTATATTGAAGTAGAAACAGGCTTTAGATTAAATGACGAGATAGTTTCGCTAGATAGTACCTATACGCAGGAAGTAAAAGTGGGTGAAAAAATCACCCTGTCTTTACGACCTGAAAAAATAGCCGTCTCTAGACGAGCCCCAAACTCTCAATCTGATTTCAACATACTTAGAGGGAAAATTGAAGATATATTGTATCTGGGAACTCATACCCAATATATAATAACTGTAGGAGATCAGCTTTTTAAAGTTTTTAGTCAGCATAAAAAAGTATATTTTGACGATACTGCTCTGGATTGGGATGAAAATGTTTATCTATATTGGCATGATACAGATTCTTTTGTGATAAAAGAAGAGAACTTTGAGAAAAAAGAAACAATAATAGAAAGTCAAGAGATGAGAGACAAGAGAATTGAAGTAAACGGAAAAAGGCAAAAAACTGTATGATATTTCATCCGACAAATAATGCTTTCATTAGATCTAACGAAGAAGTAGCTCAAAAGAAGAAAGAAATTACTAGCTGGATCTTGTCTGTACCTGCAATGTTATGGCTTTTGTTTTTTTTCTTTATACCCTATGTGATAATTCTTTTATATAGTTTATTTACTGCAGACATTCACCACATAGAAGCGACCTTGTCACTTGATGCTTATAATGAAGTATTATCAACAAGGTATTTGAATTCTTTTTACTTGTCGATAAAACTTGCTTTTCAGACAACATTATTATGCCTTATATTAGGATATCCTACAGCATATTTTATTGCAAGAAGCTCTGAAAAATTAAAAAACAATTTATTGATACTGATTATTATTCCCTTTCTGACAAATTTTATCATAAGAATATTTTCATGGAGAATTTTTTTGGCACCACATGGTGTTTTGAATAACTTTTTAATAAGTCTAAACCTAGTAGATACACCCTTTAGAGTTTTAAGAACTGATTTTGCTGTTTTGCTGGTGACTGTATATGTTTATCTGCCTTATATGATATTACCGTTGTATAGCTCTATAGAAAAAATCGATTTTAATCTGATAGATGCAGCGATGGACCTCGGAGCAAAACCTTTTAAAGCATTCAGAAAAATAACGTTACCTTTATCAAAGCAAGGGATTTTAGCAGGGATAATCTTAGTATTTATACCTGCTTTAGGATCATACATTATTCCTCAATTGGTAGGACATCAGCATTCGCTACTCATAGGACAAATTATTACTTATAGAGTAAAAAATATACCTAGAAATTGGCCAGTAGCTTCTGCACTATCATTTGTCCTTTTATTGGTAATATTAGCAATACTACTCATATTTTATTATTTAAGTATTAGAATTAAAAAGAAGGGTTTTGAGAATACTGAAAATGAAGAATTTTGCTAACAATTTTTTAGGTAAGCTACCTACTTTGACGGTGTTTAGCTTTGCGATAGTTTTTTTATATATTCCTATTGTGATACTTGTCGTTTATTCTTTCAATGATTCTCGGATTGTATCTACTTGGCAAGGCTTTACTTTGAAATATTACAGATTGTTATTTGAAAATCGAGATATTTTTCTTGCTTTGAGAAATACTATGATGATAGCAGTGCTATCTACTTTAATATCAACTGTTTTAGGAATAACATCAGCTCTGGCACTTGAAAACAAAAAGTTTAAAGGCAGAAAATTTTTTTTAGTTCTGATATACCTTCCCCTTGTAATGCCAGAAATTCTTTTGGGTGTTTCCTTAGCTTTGTTTTTTAGCTCATTAAAAATGCAAATGGGTATGTTTACTGTGCTGATAGCTCATATCACATTTTGTGTGTCTTTTACTATTATAGTAATACAATCAAGGCTACAAGGATTTGACTATTCTTTAGAGGAAGCTGCTATGGATTTAGGAGCAAATAAATACCAAATATTGACAAAAATAAAGCTACCTTTAATGCTACCAGGAATACTAGCTGCAGCTTTATTGTCTTTTACCTTGTCTATAGATGATTTTGTGATCACTTTTTTTACATCAGGTAGAGGTTTTAATACATTGCCAGTTTATGTAGAAGGTGCTATCAGAAGGGGCACACTTACCACGATAAATTCTTTGTCTACGCTATTGATTTGTTTTACTATCATATTAGCCATTTTGGTTAGAAGATTAAAAAAATATATTATTTAATTAAGATTAATTAGAAAAAAAGGAGAATAAATGAGTTATGTTGTATTAGCTAGAAAATATAGGCCACAGTCTTTTAGTGAAATTTACTCACAAGAACACATTGTGAGGATATTTAAAAATTCAATTGAAAGCAACCGAATAGGACAGGCGTACTTGTTTACTGGAGCTAGAGGAGTCGGCAAAACTTCAGTAGCAAGAATACTTGCCAAAAGCCTTAATTGTTCTGAGGCACTTTCTATTAATCCATGTAACAAATGCCCAAACTGCAAAGATATTACAGATAGTATTAGTCCTGATGTAATTGAAATAGACGGAGCCTCAAATACAGGTGTTGATGATGTCAGAGAGTTACAAAAAGAATTACTATACACTACAACAAATTCTAGATATAAAATAATTATCATCGATGAGGTTCATATGCTGAGTAAAAATGCATTTAATGCACTACTAAAAACTCTCGAAGAACCAGCAGCCAATGTAATCTTTATATTTGCAACGACTGAACCACATAAAGTTTTACCAACTATTGTATCTAGATGTCAAAGGCTTGATTTCAAAAAAATTCCTGTTCACATGATTGTCAAAAGATTAAGGGAAGTCGCGAATATTGAAAATATCATTATAGATGATGAGGCACTATACCCTATAGCTAAAAAAGCAGATGGTGGCATGAGAGATGCTTTATCGTTGATGGATCAAGTGATTTCATATGGTTTAAATCATATCACTGTTAAACTCGTTGAAAATATCTTTGGCTTTGTCGGCTATGAAGTAATAAACTTATTAATGAAATCAATTTCTAGTAGTAACCCAAAGGAAATGTTAAAATGTTTTTTAAATATCATAGATCAAGGTGTTGATATTCAAGAATTTATAAATGAATTTTTAGAATATCTGAGACAGTTTTTATATATCAAACTAAATATAGATCAAGAGGGGATTTCTGAAAATATTTTGGTATTTATGAAAGACTTGTGCAATGAATTTACAGAAGACGAAATACTATACATAATAAACTATCTAGTTGAAACAAAAAACAACCTGCGAACCAGCTCTACACCTGAAATATTAGCAGAATTGTCATTTATTAAAATAGCTAAAATATCTGAAATGAAGTCATTAAAAAGCATATTAGAATCTTTGTCCTTTAATAAATTAAAGCTAGAAAATGACAGCAATAAAATGACAACGTTTGAGAAAAAGTCGACCGTAGAGAAAAACACTGTTCCAAATTCAAATCATTCAGAGGCTAGTATTAAAACACAGGTTGGCCATGCATTTGACTCAGTCTCAAGTAGCAACAAAAATCCTACAAGCATTAATGAGTTGGTGAAGAATAACCCAAATCTGAATGAATTTATTAACATTACGAACTCAAAAATAAGACAAGAATAATGAGCTTTGTACTATATTTTTCAATTTGCTATTCACTAATATTAGCAATAATTATTGTTGGTATTTTGAAAATGTATAGTATTACAAAAAGGGATAATAAAAAAAAAAGTACTTTCGAAAAAAAAACAATATTTGTTATCGTTGCATGCAAAAATGAAGAAAACAATATAGAAAATTTGATAGTATCTCTAAAAAATCAATCATATCCAAATAATAAGTATAAAGTCATAATTGCAGATGATGACTCTACAGACACAACTTCAGAATTAGTAATAAAAAATATTCATAATATAAATAATTTTAAATACTTACATGTAGACCAATGTGCTTTCCCAAGCATAAAAGGCAAAAAGAAAGCTATTTCTTTTGCCATTGATTATATCAACTCTGAATATCTTTGTGTGTCAAAACATACAGATACAGATGCAATTTTTGCTTTTACAGACGCAGATTGTACGCCTAAAGCAGACTGGTTGTATGATATAAATAAAGCATTTAATAATGGTTTTGATTTTTATGCGGGATATTCACCGATAACATTTGAAAAAAATAATTTATTTTCTCGACTTAAAAACCTCGAAAGAGCATCAATTTTTGCTGTATCTAGTGGCGGTTTCGGAATCGGAATACCCTTAACCTGCACGGCTAGAAACATGGCATATGCAGCATCTTTATGGAATAAAACCAAAGGTTTTTTTGAGATTGAGCATATATTATCTGGTGATGATGATTTGATGCTTCATAAATCAAAAACATTTATAGATAAATTCTATTTTTCTTTTAATAAAAATGCTTTCGTAAATAGTGTCAACGATTTAAAATTATATAGGCAAGTTCATCAAGAGACTCGCAGATGTTCAAAATTTTTACATTATCCTTTATATGTGCAAATGTTGATATTAATTGTCACGATATTTTATCTACTCATTTTATATCAAATAGTTATATCATTAATTTATTTAAATTTTAAATCAGATTTATTGATATCTTTATCTTTAAAATTGTCATTTGAATTTTTGTTGATTGCAACATTTTTAAAATATGTAAACAATTTTAAACTAGTTAAAAGCTTTTTATTATTGGAAATATTGTATATTCCCTATTTCTTTTTCTTTGGAGTTATGGGAACTTTTGGACGTTATAAATGGAAAAATTAATAAATCAATACACTGATCTCGTAAAAACTTTTCAAGAGCAAATGGCAAAGATCAACAGATTGTGGAATGTTCAAAATGAAACTGCTGAACTATTATCTTTCCTTGTGCACTTAAAAAAACCGAAAATAATACTTGAGCTAGGAACTTCAAACGGTTTTTCTACTTTTTATATGGCAATACACAAAGAATCAAAAATTATAACTGTCGATGTTGAAAAAAGCAGGCACGACCTGGCAAAAGAAAATCTTAAATGCTTTGAAAATATACTATTTATTTCTGAACGAATTGAAGAATATCTACCTAGAATTGATTATAAAATTGATTTTGTATTTATAGATGCAAATAAACTCAATTATGTAAAATATTTACAAATAATAGAAAATAATTTATCAGAAAATGCTATTATAGTAGCAGATAATATAGACTCTCATAACACTACGAAAAACTACCAAGATTACGTTACAAAATCTAATGATTTTACGACTATACATTTAAGCATAGATTCTGGTTTATTAATATCTATTTACAATAAAAAAAATGTTTGTGTTAAAATAAGTTAGTTTTTCAAGCTAGTGTTAAACAAAGGAGTAAACATGAGGACAGTCTTTATCATCATTGCCATTTTTTTTACATGTTTTTCAAATGTCTTCTCGATAAGTAGTATAGGAGATATTTACAACCCGCAGATGCGTTTTAGTTACGATGGTTATACTAGAAGTATTTTGAGCTACGAAAACAAATTAATCATTAATAACCTTGTTAAAACAGAAGAATTATTAATACTACCGAGTGGTGATTTAGCGAGCATATCTAGTTTTGGTGACTCTGCTTTTGGTGGTGGATTTGTGTATGCTGATACCTATATTCTACCTAAAAATGATATGTTCAATGTTGTAGGGTTTTATGTCTTTGATTTGACACAAACTCCTATGCAATTAGTTGCGAATGTTGATCTTAATGGCATCGTGTCTTTAGAAACTGCAGTATATAAGGATAATACTTTTTTCAGTAATACTCATATATTAGTGGGAGATATTAGAGCCAACAGAATAGTTAAGATATGCAATGAAACTTATGCATTTGATGGGTATTTAGGTGGCCTCGCTGGAGGTTTTATAGAAAAAATTGATGATGATTTTCTACAAATTTCCCAGTCTGGTTCAGATTTAGTGCTAAGAATATTGTCATTGAATGAATCTAACGATTTTATTGAGATTTCTTCTCTAATCATAAGTGGGTTTGGTTCGAGCTGGAATCAAATAAATGTCGTAGATTCAAAAATTGCGATGAATACTCCAAATTACTTACTAATAATTGATATAAACAACCATGAGCAGCCTTATATCTCTACTATTATTCATCAAACATTTACTAGTTTTCTTTATACAGATTCACGAATATATGCTTTCGAGAACACACGGCAACATCTTGAGGTTTACGAACTCGATGGTGATAATAACTATATTCTTAATAATTCAATATCTGTACCTAAAGCACAAACAAGTAATTACTCTATTCACTTAGTTAGCCCTTATTTGTTTTTTAACGCTGGTTACGCTCTTTTAGTTTTTGATACTTTAAATGATTATCAAATCATACATCATTATGGTCACGGTGTAGGACTACCAATAATAAGTACATCACCTGATGATATATATTTTATGAGAGATTGTTTTATAACAAAAACACAAAAATTGTATTCAATAATAGATTCTGCTTTGGTTGCTACTCTTTATTATGAGCATTTGAACCCTCGTGATAACTCTACATTTTTCCAAATAGTTAATGATAGATTATATGTGTTAGTAACCGTAGAATCAACAAGTTACCTAGATATTTATATGCTAGAAAATGGACAAGCGACACTATTACACCGAGAATATGTAACTAATAATTCTCTTGTTGCTAATCTAAGTATCATTGGTAACAAAATTTTCATCAGAAACAGTACGCAATATCAGACAATTGTTTACAACATAGATAATGACATTCTTACTTTCCTTGGCGTTTTGCCAGGTTATACTCAATTCTATTTAAGCCAGCAGCCAAATGAGTTTGTTCTTAATATTTATAATGGGAGTCTATTTGTCAGAAGTATAGCAGATATTTTCAGTGTAGATTTTGAAAAACAGATTGATTATATTCTTCCAAATACTTTTGTGTATTATTTTGATAATAACTATTTTAGTCTTTTAAACACTACCCCTTCATCGTCTGTACGCCATTATTCCTTTAACATATTTGAGGACTCTTATAATTTACTAGCAAGTCATCCTTCAAGTAATTTGACGTCCTTCAATCGCCATCTCTCTATCACAAATTCCATTTCCAATACATCGGATTTTTATACAATTCAAGATAACATTGTTACTTTAATTGGCTCTAAAGAATATGGAAAAATGGGGACAATATTTTATACATATTTTTTCCCTGATAGAGAGAAAAAGGTTTTAATAACTGAAGGTGGTATTTGGGTTTATGATGTTGAGTATAGTACATCCGATGAAGATATTGTTATTCTACCAATAAAAAACGAACTATTAAAGAATTATCCAAACCCATTTAACCCAGAAACAACAATTAGTTTTATCTTACAAAAAGATAGCCATGTCAGTTTAGATATCTATAACATCAGAGGACAGAAAGTAAAGTCTCTTGTGAGCGACTTCAAAACATCAGGCAATCATCAAGTAATATGGAGAGGTACAGATGAAAACGGTCTATCTGTTTCCAACGGCATATACTTTTATAAAATGCAAACCCGTGATTTTACAGCTACAAAAAGAATGTTGTTACTAAAATAGATAATTTCTGATCCGAAAAGTCGAAAAGTAACCAATTTCTGTAGGGAACGCAATTATGACTGCAGTCCTACAACCCCATTTCCGTAACGTAGATATGTGTTGTGGGAATGGTTCTATCGAACTTTACTTTGGCACAGTATTGACATAACGCTTTATATATTAACCATATACAATATATTTGCATCTCTCAAACTTTACATGACCCCTTTACCAAGATTTGTTTTGTTTAAGAAAAATTATGAATTATTATCTGAAAGTTTCTTGACAAAATCGGTTACTATTATTTTTTTGACAAAAATCTTTTAATCATACCCTGTGAGGTAGAAAGGATGGATACGATGAGATATCATAATAAAGAGAATCAAAGTTCTTGTGCAAAACAGTTGTTCTCAAAAGAATTTGTATGGAGGGCATATGGCAGGAAGTTTTAATTTGTTGGGTCGAAACATGTTTGATCTAGACGATTATTCGTCTGAGGAAATATCGTTAATACTTGATGCAGCAGTAGTCATGAAAGAAATTAACCAGAGAGACTACAAAAAGTTGCCTACTTTGAGAGGCAAAACGGTATGTACGTTGTTTGTAGAAAATAGTACAAGAACCAAGATTTCATTTGAACTAGCAGCTAGCCGTTTATCCGCGGACATTATACCCTTTGAAGCTACAACATCATCATTGCAAAAAGGGGAAAGCCTGCAAGATACAGTGGAAACCCTCAATGCCATGGGAATCGATCTCTATGTAATAAGACATAGCTCTCCCGGCAGTCCACAATTGGTTCACAAATACAGTGGTAAACCTGTTTTAAATGGGGGAGATGGTCGTCACGCACATCCCACTCAAGCTTTACTTGACATGTTTTCTATTAGAGAAAAGCTAGGAACTCTATCTGGCTTGAATATTACTATTGTCGGTGATATTACAAATAGTCGTGTTGTAAGATCAAATTTGATAGGCATGAAAAAGATGGGTGCTTTAGTCACCATATGCGGTCCTAGAACATTGATTCCCGGACACATGGAAGAGATATACAATTGCAAAGTAGAATATGATCTCAAAACAGCGCTACAAAATGCCGATATAGTCATGGGTTTACGAATGCAGCTTGAAAGACAGACAGAGGGATTGTTTCCCAGTTTGGAAGAATACTCAAAGCATTATAGCATCTCAAAAGAAACTATGAAATGGGCAAAGAAAGATGCATTAGTGATGCATCCTGGACCTATGAATAGGGGGATTGAAATACTTCCTGAGATAGCAGAAAGTTCACAGAGCGTCATAATTGAACAAGTCACAAATGGTGTCGCAGTGAGAATGGCTTTGCTGTTTTTAATACTTGGTGGAAAAATGTAGGAGGCAACGTTGAAAATTTTAATTAAAAAAGGCAATGTGTTTATAGATGAGTCTTTCCAAACAAAAGATATTCTGATAAAAGACGGTTTAATAAATTGCATTGATGACAATATAGATGAGGCTATTTGTTTTAACACAAAAAGTAATGATACGAATCAACAGATTGATAAAATTATCAATGCAGAAAACTACATTGTTATACCAGGATTCGTTGATTTACATTGTCATTTAAGAGAGCCAGGACAAACACATAAAGAAGATATTTATACAGGAACGCGAGCTGCGGCAAAAGGAGGCTTTACTACAGTATGTGCAATGCCAAACACTGACCCTGTAATAGATAATATTGCTTCTGTAGAATTTGTTCAGAGAAAAGCAAAAGATATTGGTCTTTGCAAGGTCAAAGTAATTGGGGCATCTTCAAAAAAGTTGGAGGGAAAAGAAATCGCAGAAATCGCCACCATGAAAGAGGGGGGGATAATAGCTGTTTCAGATGATGGGGCCTGCGTACAAAACTCAAAATTACAGCAAAACATTATGAAATATTCCAAGAATTTTGATCTACCTATCATAGTACACGCAGAAGATTACAATCTATCAGGCAAAGGTCAGGTGCATGGAGGCCTAATCTCTACCAAGCTAGGATTGACAGGAATCCCAGCTATTGCTGAAGAAATAATTATCATCAGGGATCTGATGCTAGCGGAGCTGACAAAATGCCAGCTACACATCGCCCACTTGTCTACAGAAAAATCTGTCAAACTAATAAAAGAAGCAAAAGAAAACGGAATAAATGTGACTTCAGAAGTCACACCACATCATTTAATTTTTAACGAGGATAAGCTTTTAACCTTTGATACAAACTACAAGTGCAAGCCACCAATTCGCTCAGAAAACGACAGGAAAGCGTTATTAAATGGATTGCTAGACGGAACAATCGATTTTATTGCAACTGATCATGCTCCACATTCTGTTCACGAAAAAGAAAAAGAGTTTGATTATGCACCTTTTGGAATAAATGGATTTGAGACTGCTTTTGCATCATTATACACAGAGCTTGTTTTAAAAGGATATTTGTGTTTGGACGTGTTAATACAAAAAATGTCAACAGCTCCTGCGAAATGGCTTAAAATAAATTCAGGTGAAATAAAAATAGGATATTTAGCAGATTTAGTCATTATTGATTTAAATGGAAACACTGAAATCAACGACACAAACATGATGTCAAAATCAACAAACACCCCCTTCATTAACACAACACTAAAAAGCAAGATTCAATATACAATCTGTGATGGTAAAATTACATATGAAGCATAAGCATTTACTCAAATTATTTTATCATTTCTTTTGAGACTGGCATATGTTGTTTTCGTGACAATTAAATATAAATTGGAGGATTTATTATGCAGATAATAGACACTTTTGTTGTGCATCATGAAATGGTGGGTAACAATATGTTAGTGTTAAAAGTTAGAACAAAGCATAAGGTCGCAAATTTGGGATTACCGGGACAATTTTATCAGATTAAATTATCATCAAATGATTTTCAAACGCGAGTTCCAATCAGCATTTTTGATGTAGAAGATCAGGAAATATCATTTCTAATAAAAGTCATAGGGGAAAAAACGACGATACTAAAAAACCTGAGAATAAACGATGATTTAAATATCATAGGACCATTGGGCAATTGTTTTAGTATAAAAGAAAATGAGAAATACATGTTTGTCACTGGAGGTTGCGGATATGCTCCCTTAAACTTTTTGCATAAGTATGCATCAAAAAATATAATAACATGGATACATGGAGGTAGAAATAAAGATGAAGTGCAGTTTGCTGTGAGAGGGCAAAAAGCTCACATAATATGCACTGATGATGGTTCTGAGGGTTTAAAAGGATATGTCACTAGCGAGCTACCCAAAGAATTGCATATTCAGCAACATGATAAAGTCTTTGCTTGTGGTCCTGCACCTATGCTAAAAGAGGTATGGAACATCTGTAAGCTTTTCAATAAAATGTTGTATGTTTCTTTGGAATCATATATGGGGTGTGGATTTGGTGTTTGCTGGGGGTGTGCGGTAAAAGTGGTGAACAGTAAAGGAGAATACACATATGCTAGAGTTTGCAAAGAGGGACCCGTATTTAATGCTTATCACATAGTCTGGGAGGAATTGGTTTAATGAAAAATTTTCTAAAAACAAGATTAGGTAAACTAACATTACAAAATCCTATCACTGTGGCTTCCGGGACATTTTCGCATATAATGAATGACTTTTATGATATTGATAAACTTGGGGCAATAGTTACTAAAACAATAACTCCAGATGTAAAAATTGGAAACCCACCACCTAGGATATATCAAACAAAGCACGGTTTTATAAACTCTATAGGTCTCCAAAATCCAGGGGTAAAGTCTTTTCTTGAAAAAGATATATACGAATACAAAAACTTTACTTGTCCAAAAATTGTTAGCTTTTCAGCGCCAAAAATTTCAGCTTTTGTACAAATGCTAGAAAAGCTAGAAACATGTGACCTAATAGATGGTTATGAAATCAATGTATCATGCCCCAATGTAGAAAATGAAGGAATTGCATTTGGGACTGATGCCTCTGTCATATATGAATTGACTAGTAGATTATCAGACAAGACAAAAAAAGAATTAATTATAAAACTAAGCCCTAATGTCACTGATATAGCTGATGTCGCGAAAGCTGCAGAGCTAGGAGGCGCTACGGCTCTTTCGATGATAAACACTTTATATGGCATGGCTATCGACTGGAAAACAGGTGTTTCTTTTATCAAACAGGGAATAGGGGGCTACAGTGGTCCCGCTATCAAACCTGTTGCACTAGCTCTTGTCTACAAGGTCGCAAAGGCGATAAACATACCGATAATAGCTATGGGTGGAGTTTCTTGCTTTCAGGATGTGCTCGAATTTATCTATGCTGGAGCTTCTGCTGTGGGCATAGGAACATCTCAGTTTCCAAATCCTGATTTACCTGCAAAAATCATACAGGAATTGGGTGACTACTGCACTTTAAACAACTTATACATAGAGGATTTAATTAAAAAAGTGAAATTTTAAAAGTGGGTACTATTTTTGAAAAGAGTCTGCCGTATTTCTAGGAAATTATTTTTTGAGAAATGATTTTTGAGATTGCAAATATATTGACAAAAATAGGGTTGGAACTAATAATAATAGCAGAAAATGAATATACCTTACGCACGCTGAAGTCGTGTGACGTTTAGTCGAAACGCGACATCAACGACAAAATGCCATACCCTCTTGTGCTTTTCCCGCTTCTATCCTGCTTCTTTTAAAGATAGGTACAGGAGCCGTACAGGGAAGGTATCAGAAAACGAGC
>Ga0099364_10008710_pt1 | contig 14228 bp, 12 predicted proteins | sample TergutTh196P3_FD_73070 | JGI IMG/M metagenome (GOLD analysis project Ga0099364, IMG submission 73070) | Microcerotermes parvus P3 segment gut microbial communities from Pointe-Noire, Republic of the Congo - Th196 P3 | ecosystem: Host-associated > Arthropoda: Insects > Digestive system > Gut ... | reverse complement strand
TGCAGTGTACACGGGCAGAAACCTTGTTCACGCATCCGATTCTATCGAATCTGCGGAACGCGAAATCAAAATTCACTTCGGTAATGACAAAATTTTGGCTTACAAAAGAGCCGACGATGTCTGTCTTTACGAATAATTTTGAAAAAGGCTGAAAATTTATTTTTCGGCTTCTTATTTTTTTTGTTTTTTTCATCTTTTTTCTTTTCATCTTTTTTCTTTTCATCTTTTTTTGAAACAGCGATGTTTTTATAATGGAATGTCGTTGCTAATCTTCTGTTTCAATACATTATCCATGATTATTGAAATGCCGTTTCAAAGTTTTTTATACTTCTACAGCATTTTTTATTAAGACAAATTTGGATATCTTGATTATTCAGATATTTGCGGAGGTGAAAGCTTCGCAAACAGGTGATTTTTATGGGCGAAAAAAAGAATTTAAGAACGCCGATTGTTTGCGTGATGGGGCATGTCGATCACGGAAAAACAACGCTTCTTGATCAAATACGCGGGACAAGGATCGTGAAGGGTGAAGCGGGTGCAATTACGCAGCACATCGGTGCAACGGAAGTGCCGATTGATGTGATTTCTGAGAAATGTGGTGATAAGCGTTTGGTCAGCAAATTTATTGTTCCCGGACTGTTGTTTATTGATACGCCGGGTCACCATGCTTTTACGACACTGCGCAGCCGCGGCGGCTCTTTGGCAGATTTGGCAATCGTTGTTGTTGATATTAATGAAGGTTTCAAGCCACAGACAGTTGAAAGTTTAAATATTTTAAAGCGTTTTAAGACGCCGTTTATTGTTGCCACAAACAAAATTGATAAAATTATGGGCTGGAAGTCTTTTCCGGGCGAGTCTTTCCTATCCACTTACAAAAAACAAACGCCTGAAGTTCAAACATTTTTTGAACAAAAATTTTATGAAATTATCGGGCTCCTTTATGAACAAGGATTTAGTGCCGAGCGCTATGACCGCATTACAGATTTTCAAAAAACACTTGGGGTCGTTCCGATCAGCGGGATGACAGGTGAAGGGATTCCCGATGTTTTAATGATTCTTTTGGGATTAGCGCAGCGCTTTTTGGAATCCAATCTCCGATATGATATTACCGGACCGGCTGTCGGCACAATTCTTGAAGTGAAAGAAGAAAAAGGTCTTGGAACAACGGTGGATGTTATTTTATACGACGGAACGCTTCAAAAAGGTGATACAATTGTTCTCGGACAGTTGGGTGAACCGATTGTTACAAAAGTGCGCGCCATTTTAAAACCGCGTGAACTGAGTGAAATCCGTTACGAAAACAAATTCAAGCAGGTTCAAAAAGTTGTTGCAGCTGTCGGTGTTAAACTTTCGGCGCCGGATATTGACCGCGCTTTGTCCGGATCTCCGATCATTTCTGCCACGCCTGAAACACTGGACACCGTTATTGAAAAGATTAAAAAAGAAATTAATGACGTTCAGCTTCAAACAGATACGGATGGCGTCATAATTAAAGCCGACACCCTTGGTTCACTCGAGGCAATGGTTCATGAATTTAGAATCGCAAACATCATGATTCAAAAAGCAGAAGTCGGCGATGTGACAAAGCGCGATGTTGTGGAGGCAACCACAATTAATGATCCGATGCATTCCGTTATTTTGGCATTCAATGTCAATGTCAATGCAGATGCGCGTGAATTATTGGATGAATCCCCGTCTGTTCGGGTTTTTAAAAATGATGTGATTTATCGCTTATTAGATGAGTATCACGCTTTCGTAAAAGAGCAAGAAGCAGAGCTTGAAAAGCTGCGCTCCGATACTCTCGTCAAACCCGGACAGTTTAAAATTTTGCCGGGCTGCGTTTTTCGGCAAAGCAAACCCGCCGTTGTCGGCGTCCGCATTTTGGGCGGCGTTGTTAAAAACAATACCGACGTCATCCTTCCTGACGGAACAGTTGTCGGAACCGTAAAAGGACTTGAATTAAACGGCAAAAAAATTCCCAAGGCGACAGTTGGTATGGAAGTTGCAATGGCGCTCGATGGCGTCACGATTGGCCGCCAAGTCAAAGAAGAAGATATTTTGTATGTTCACATTCCGGAAAGAGATTCTAAAGTTTTAGAGTTTGAAATCTTTGAAACCCTGTCCAACGACGAGAAAGAAACCCTTGAGAAGTATTTGGCCATCCGGCGCAAAGATAAGCCTTTTTGGGGCAAATAATGGCTGTTTTGAGCAATAATGCAGTTTTGAAAGAATGCAGTTTTGAAAGAATGCCATTTTGAAAGAATACCGTTTTGGCATTATTTTTTTTATTCTCTTTCAGATTTGAAATTTTTATTCCATTTCTTTTTTTTAACTTGAAACATCGTTTTTATTTACTATAAAATTATTATCCTTTTATAATGAAACGAGAAAGAATAAATAAGGTTGGAGGATGATGCCGTTTTCAAACCCAATTCCCCGTTTCGGTGTAAGGCAAAAACGGTTTTTATGCAACACATCAAGAGGCACCAAATCTGAAATCCTAAAAATCAAAGGAGAAATTTTAAAATGCAAAAAATTAAATCCAAAACCAAAAGCCTGTTTTTCATACTGTTCATGACTTGCGTGGCGTTTACTCTCATATCAATGACGGCTTTTGCCGCCCCCGGCGACTACAACACAAGTGACGTCGCCGTCATCAACAACATTATCGCAACCAACGGACTGAACTGGACGCCTGCCCCAACGAACGGCAGCACCATACCCTCCGATTGGGTGGGTGTTGCATGGTCTGACGGCAGCAATATCACTCGTACGAATAAAACTTCGCTATTAAGAAACAATACGACAACCAAATTCAACACGAGCAGCCTAAATAATCATCGTATTGTTATACTGGATTTGGGATCGGAAAACTTGAATGGATCTCTAAACGTCACCGGTTTGACCATGCTTGAAGAGATGTACTGCGATGACAACAATCTGACTTCTCTGAATGTGACCGGCATGACCAATCTGACAGGTTTGAGGTGTTCTAACAATGCTCTAACCGCACTGAATGTATCCGGACTAACCGCGCTTGAATGGCTGTACTGCGACAACAACAATCTGACCTCTCTAAACGTATCCGGTTGTACCGCACTTGTAACACTGTTATGCAACGACAACGCCTTATCCTCTCTGAATGTGACCGGCTCAATCAAGTTGCTGGACTGCTCTGGCAATAACCTTGCCTCTCTGAGCGTATCCAACTTGACTGCGCTTGAAGAGTTGTACTGCAGCAACAATAATCTGACCTCACTGAATGTGACCAATTTGACCAAGATTCAATATTTGAACGTGACGTACAATTTAATGGAAAACGAAAGCGCAGTGGTTGGCGTGATGAATGCAACTGCTTTTGTGGCTTGGGAGACAGGCAATTTTTCATTCTCGCCTCAGAAAAATAATCCCAACTCATCCGCAATTCCTGTTTCTGTATCAAACATCAATCTGGACAAGACCAGCACATCCTTAAAAACGGGCGAGACAACACAGCTTGTTGCCACAATAACACCCGGCAACGCTTCAAATAAGGGTTTGACATGGTCAAGCAGTGATCCGTTTGTTGCGTCGGTAGATGCAAACGGTAAGGTCACGGCTCATAAAGAAGGGGCAGTGATGATTACTGCGACGACCAATGATGGCAACTTCACTGCATCCAGTATGGTGACGGTAACAGGCACTGCAGCGGATGGAACCAGCAGCATCCCAGGGTTTGCGATTTTGACAGCGCTGATGGGGCTGATTTGTGCATTGGTTCTGTTTAAATGGCGACAGAATCGAGGAGCCCAATAATTTTTTTGGCGGTTTGATGGATTGAAGGAAAATTGTTTCTTTTTTTCTTCAACCATGAAATCAACAACCTTTTGAGTTTTTTTAAGTTTTTTGGAGTTTCGATTTTGTTTTTTGTTTAAAATCGAAACATCATTTTTCTTTGAAGCGATTAAAAGACGGGGTACGTCTTTCCTAAAAAGTGTTTGATGATTTGGGAAAAGGGTACCCCCGTTTTTATTGATGCGGTACAAAAATGATGTTTCAGGTTTGGTTGACCTGATAAATGATCGTTCATTTTTTCTTTAATTGTGAAACCCGAATCAACCACCCGTTCGATCAGTCGCCCCAAGGCGGCTGAATCGAACGGATTCACACCCATAAAAATAAAACAGAAAAATACAAACCGTTTTTTTGTTTTGAGTTATAGGCGGTCGCCGAAATCATAAAAACAACAACACAAAAAGAGATGGTGGCAGCCGTAGACTCAAAAAAATGACGAGCGGTAGCAGTCATCATAGCATCAATATTTTTTTTAAAAAACACTCAAATTTTGCTTTCATCCGCTGCGCTACTGAAAACAAAATTTGAGGGGGTTTGGATGTTTTTAAGAAAGGGGTTTTAGAGGGATTCGATTTTGTTTTTTTTAATCTGAAACATCATTTTTTGAAGCGATTGAAGAACGGGGTACGTTTTTCCTGACAAGCGTTTGATGATTTTGGGAAAGGGGTACCCCCGTTTTTATTGAAGCGATTTAAAATGATGTTGTCGTTTGAGACGCGATAAACATATTCGGTGTTAAGGTCAAGACCGGTCACACCGGCTTTGTGCCAGCTCTTTTCAGCGGAGGCGTCGCCAACTGTTCCTGTGACTGTGATGACGCCGACTGTCGGGAAAAGACCGCCGTTCATATCGGATTTTTTTGCGATTTGGACGATTGATGCGGTGTTGTCGTTGCGGCTGCTGTACCAATTGAAATTGAGATCGTGTTCGCTTGAACCGGGCTGTAATGTGAGGGTTTCGGCGGCGAATGTTTCGATCATTGCTTGAGTCCATGCGCCATCTTCCAAGCTGCGGGGGATAAGTGATGAGTTTGTTATATCCGAAGTTCTAAAATCGACTTGCTGGAAATCATTCAAATTGTTGTCGGTATCTTTGTATTTTATACCGCTCTCTATATTTATGCGCACAAAGCCTTTTTGTTTAGATTGTGCATCGGCGGCGTTTGCAAGGATGCGCTCGGTTTCATAACCATCAACTGAAGGAGCAGTGTTGTCGTTTCCGGAAACGCCGTACATATCGACATAGCCGTCAACCTGTCCCGCACCATCACCTGTGAATGGATTTAGAAGGCTGCTTGGGAGAAGGTCTTGGTTGGACATGAGAACAAATTTTACGCCTTTGTTGTAGCCCTTAATGCCTGCGGGCCATACAAAATCTTGATCAAAGGTTACATCTGTGAGGTCAAGACGACCCGAACCGCTCGGAAGGGCTCCGGTCTCTCCCAAATTCACAAGGAAAGAGTGATATGCCGGAATCTCGCCCTCAAGATTGAGCTTGATCCAGTCAGAGGTTACATATTCTGCACCTGACGGAGCCATGCTTTTGTATTGGAGAGAATAAGTATCGGTAAGTGTTACTGTGAAATCGTTTGGATTGTATATCTCAACAAAACTATGCGTTCCTGAGGATGCGCTGTCTGTGCCGATGTAGATAAAACCAATGGCAAGTGTTGCTTCGCCGGCGGGAAGATTCCCGTTGGACGGAGCAAAAGGATTGGTATTTTTTGCAGTGTTGTCTTGGGGGGATACCGCGGCAATCGCGAGTCCTCCAAAAATATTGAGCAAAAGAAGTAAAACAAGACAAAATGCTGCAAGCGACTTAAAAGTTTTCATGAGTCAGAGGTCTCCTGTTTCTTTTTATTATTTAGGCATTTTTTCAACACCTTTAACTCATGGATAAAATATGATCTATATATACGTTCCCTAAATATATGTATATTTTAGTAAAATAAATACATTTTCTATATAGTCTATAGATTTTTACAAAATCATTTAAATGTCTGAGTCTGTACTTAAATTTTCATCAATGGCGTATATTCAAATTTTAAGATAAAAGGATCAAATGAAAACAGACAAATTGTATCATTTTTAAACACGAGAACGGGTATAATAATCAAAATGAATGTGAATAATGACTTGTGAATTGAAAAAATCGCCAATATGAGCGAATTTATTTAAACTTAAAAATGCATTTACTGTTTATGAAAGCGTGTATCATGTGCGGCGGGACGGGAACGCGTCTTCGTCCGTTAACATTTCAAAGACCAAAGCCGATGATTCCAATCTCAAACAAACCCTCTGTTCTTCGTTTGATTGAACATCTGGCAAAAGAAGGATTCAATGACATTGTTTTGACACTCGGGTATATGGGGGATGACATTGAAAAAGAACTCGGAGACGGCAGTGTCTATGGCGTTCATATTGATTATATTTACGAAAAAGAGAAGTTGGGAACCGCCGGAAGTGTTAAAAACGCTCAAAACATAATCGGTAGTGAACCTTTTATCGTTGTCGGCGGCGACCACGTTATGACACTCAACTTGCGCGAAATGTTTCGATCCCATCAAAAAAGTGATGCGAATGTCACGATCGGTTTGTTGTCCATTGATGATCCGCGTGAATTCGGTATTGCAGACATGGATATTGACAACCGGATTTTAAGATTCTTTGAAAAACCAAAAGCCGGCGAGATTTTCAGCAATTTAGCCAGCACGGGTATTTACGTTTGCAATCCTGAAATTTTTGACAAAATACCTGCCAATACAAAATTTGACTTTGCCAAAGACCTTTTCCCGCAGATGCTCAAAAACAATGAGCGCATCAACGGAATATTAGTGCGCGGCAAATGGACGGATGTCGGAAGCGCAGGCGCTTACAGAGATGCTCAAAAATGGGTTTTGGATGATATGAGAACAACAGTTCTCGAAGGCAATTTCATCACATATGGTAAAATCCAAGGTCCGCTTCATGTCGGAACATCCGTCACTGTCGGAAAGAATTCATCTCTCGTCGGTCCGCTGATTATCGGAGAAAACACAAAAATCGGAGATCGTGTTTTAATCGGTCCGTACTCGGTTATCGGTTCGAATTGTGTCATTGAAGATGATGCAAAAATATTAGCGTCCTACGTTTTTGACGGAACAAAAATCGGGAAAAAGACAACTTTGTCCGGCTCAATTGTGGACAGCAATGCCGTTGTCGGAGACGGCTGCAGTCTTGAAAATGGAACGATTATCGGACCCGAATGCCGGCTTGAAGACAGTGTCACCATTCATTCCGGCGTTAAACTCTGGCCGGAAACAAAAATAAAAAGCGGCCAAAATGTCAAAGAAGATATTTTGAACGAAAAATATGAAACAAATGTCGGCGGCTCATAACGATAAAAACGTCATTTTTCATTCATAGTTTTATACAAACGTGGCATTGAAAATAAAATCATTGAAGGAAACGGCAGAAGAATGGTCAATTATAAGAGATTGTTTTTTATCAGTTTGGCAATCAGCTTGGTTTCAGCCCTGATCATCATTTTGATGACAACCGATGCTCAAACGATTGAGGCTTTAAAGCAAATCCGCATTGAATACATACTGCTTGCGCTGCTCCTTCAAATTGTCACATATCTCATATCCGCTCGAAAAGCGAAAAGCTTGCTGCGCTCTTTGGGATATTACATTCGGACAAGAGAAACTCTTGTCAATGAATTGACAGGCATTCTTTTTGCGTCACTGACGCCTTCGTCCATCGGGGGAGAGCCTCTGAGGATCTTGCTTCTTCGGAAAAATAACAAAGTTCCGGTCGGAAAAGCGACAGCCGTTGTATTTATGGAACGTTTTTTAGACGCTTTCTTCGTCTTTTTATGCCTGATTCCGTCCATGTTTTTATTAAGGGTTTTTTTGATGGAAGAAGGAAAGGGCGTTTTCGGCATTGATGCCTTACTTTTTGTCGGAATTGTTTGTTTGTTTATCCTTCTTGTTGTTTTGATTTATATCATCTTCAACCCCGACTTTGCAAAAAAAAGAAGCCGCCAAATACTATTATTTTTAAGCAAACGCTTGCCTCAAAAATATCACCCGCGCATTGAGAAGCTCATTATTGTTTCGGAAAGTGAAATTGATATGTTTCACACCAGTTTTAAAAGATTCATATCCATCGGAAAAGTGAATTTGCTGATTGCGGTCGGATATACTGTCATTTACTGGATTGTGCGCCTTGCCGTTCTTTGGATGGTTTTGCTTGGACTCAATGTGACGCCGGATTTGATGCTTTTATTTGCGACTCAAATCATTTTAACCATCATCATGATTATTCCGGCAACACCCGGAGCAAGCGGCGTTACGGAATTTGCAGCATACACGTTGTATTCGTTATTTGTTCCGGTCTCTCTTGTCGGTGTTGCTGTCATATCCTGGCGTGCGATTACCTATTATGTAAACATTATTGCCGGCACAATTGCCAGTTTAAAAATGCTTCGAAAATACGGGATCAATGCCCTTTCCAAGAACATTGAAATGGAAAAAGATTTGTAAAATCAATATTAAAGCACCTTATGATACACCTTGTGATATATTCATATAATAAAACGAAATTTTGGTCAGTTTGATGAAAATATGAAAATGTATGTCAATAACCGTTGTGTCGGTTGCAGTCAATGTCTTGCTTTTTGCAGGCATCATGCTATTTCTGTCAGAGGAAGAGCTGTGATTTCCGATAACTGCAAAGCGTGCCGGATTTGTATTTCTTACTGCCCGATGAAAGCCATTTCTAAAGCTGCCGAATCTGAAACGGATGTGAAAATATGACCATGCCGCCCCAAAAAGTTGTGATTATCGGATCGGGTCTTGGCGGTCTGCTGACAGCTGCTCAGCTCTCAAAAAAAGGATATCAAGTTGATGTTTATGAAAGGCTGGCACTTATCGGCGGCCGATTTGCAAATATTAATTATCAGGGATATCAAATGTCCACCGGCGCCCTTCATATGATGCCGCACGGCGTTAAAGGTCCTTTGGCTTTGATGCTGCAGGAACTCGGTGTTGTTGTTGAAATTGTGCCATCCGTACCGATGTCCACCGTCCGTTTGCCAAAAAACATGGATGAAACGGATTATAAAAACGGTTTTGTCGATATCCCGTATTGGGAATTTAAGAAACATTTGACATTTAAAAAGAAAGCAATGATGGCTTTGCTGACGTTTTGTTATAAAACCCGCCTGATGAATCCGAAAAATATCAACTTTAAACCATGGTATTCCAAATACATTCAAGATGACCGTATTGACAGATGCGCTGATGCCTTCTGCGGCTGGTCTTTGAGTACGATGGCTGATGAAGTGCCGACGCAGGAGATGTTTGCGATTTTTGATAATATTTTAAAATACGGCGGTCCCGGAATTATTGTCGGCGGCTGTCAGTCGGTGATTGCGGGATTGCTTGCCGTGATTGAAGAAAACGGCGGCAATGTTTATTCTAAAAAAGAAGTAACCGATATCAAAATTGAAGGCGGGAAGGCTGTCGGCATTATTGTTGATGATACACCGATTCCGGCGGATTTGGTCATCAGCGATATCGGCCATACAGAAACATGGGATTTGTGCACGTTTGACGATTCGACGAATAAAGAAGACCATCAAACCTATCTTGACAAACTCAAAGACATTAAACCGTCCGCCGGCTTAAAAATTTGTTTTTCATGCGACGAAAGAGTTCTTCTGCATGACGGCGTTTTGATAACACCATATGCCCGCCGCATTAACGGCGTCAATGAAGTGACAAATGCGGATCCGAATTTGGCGCCCCCGGGAAAGCATTTGGTGATGTGCCATCAACGTACCGCTTTAGACCGATTAAATCAAATTGAAGAGGAAATCGAGCTTGGTTTGGAAGACGTCAAAGATTTATTCCCGGACAAAAATATTGAAATTTTAATGATCCAAACGCACTTCGGCGGATGGCCCGTAAATCGCGCCTTCTCAGGAACAGACAGCGGCAATGCAACACCCATCCCCAATTTGATAATTGTCGGAGACGGCGCCAAAGGAAAAGGCGGCATTGAAATCGAAGGCATTACTTTTGGCGTCAGAAATGCTTTGGAAATGATTGAAAAAATTTAAGGCAATCATAAAAACAGTAACATAGAAACCATAAAAACAGCAACATAGAAATCATAAAAACAGCAGCACAGAAACCATAAAAACAGCAACAAAAAAGACGGTAGCAGTAATCATAGCACCAATATATTTTTTTAAACGCTCAAATTTTGCTTTCATCCGCTGCGCTACTGAAAACAAAATTTGAGGGGGTTTGGATGTTTTTGAAAAAAAGGTGTTAGTGTTTGATTTTATTTTTGTTTGAAACCTGAAACATCATTTTTCACAAATTGATTCAAAAACGGGGTACGTTTTTCCCCTAAATTGTTTGATGATTTTGGGGAACGAGTACCCCGTTTTTATTGATGCGGCACGAAAATGATGTTTCGGATTTTTTTGCACCATGAAACCCGAATCAACCACCCGTTCGATCAGTCGCCCCAAGGCGGCTGAATCGAACGGATTCACACCCATAAAAATAAAATGAAAAAGTACAAAACCGATTTGCCGATGTTTTTTTGAGGTCATTAAATCTCATTTCTAATTGTTCAAAAGATTTTATCTGTCCATTCAATTTTTTGGCTTAATTTTTTTGTGACAATCCAATCTTTTAAGGCGTCTAGTCCGTCTTTATACGAAACGATGTATTGATTGGACGATTCAGCCGGCTGACCAAAGTCATACAGATCTTCTGTAGATCCGCCAAAAGAAGGATTGCCTAAAGAGGTTAAAAAATAGTCTTCAACTTCGTCATAAAATAGCAAAATGCATTTTTCATCCAAAGAGATTGAAATATACCCGACATTTTCTATGACAACATCAACGGTGGCAATACATTTTAATTCGGATGAATTGTGTTCAATTGCCCATGTTTTTTTGAGCTCATTTAATCTCATTTCCAATTGTTCAAGAGATGTTATTTTTTCTTCTATACAATTATAACCATCCCAACAGTATTCTATTTTCACATCGTCCATATCTGTCATTCTCCGCCTTTAACGAATGCTTATTCTTATGCTTATGTTATGTTTATGTTATGCTTATGCAAAGACACGGTCTATTTTTTCGCGGTCATAATTCAAAATCCAGCTGTTGAATTTGATATAAATTGGATTCAAATTTGTTTTTTCGTTTGAAATGACATCCAGTCCCCTGTCGTCATATAACCAATAAATGATATTGTTTTTGGGATTGATAAAATAGACGCAGCCTTTCAAATTGTTTCTTCCGTCGATGTCTGACCAAATGATGTTTTCAATCAATTTTTCGATTTGAATGTCTTTTACGAAAGTTTGAACGATGTGCCTTGTACACGAAAAATCCTCCTCCTCCTGAGAGTTGAAAGGGAATTTGCACTTGTTTTGATGGCTTATTAAAGACAAAACATCGCTTGCCACATCGCCCGCCAAATCATTCGGATCATCTTCAAAGCTGTTTACGACAACAAAAATCGTATCGTCATTATCAAATAATTCCGAAAAAATTGTAATGGCACGCCGGCACGCATTTTTCACATACTCTTCATCATAGACACGGGTGTTGCTTTTTCCGATTTCAAATCTGATGCCGATCGGGAAGCTGTAAAACAGCCTGAACAATAATTCTTGTTTTCCGAATCGGCTTTCATAAAATTTGTCAAATTCAACTTTTAAGTCCAATTGATCACCCCATTTCAAAATAAATTTTCAAAAAAAAAGAAAATCAAGATCGCCTCCTCAGTCGATCCATTTCATTATCATATGTCTGTTTTAAAGTTTCATGCTCCACTGCCGCAGCGTCAAATTTGAATAGGGCAAACGTGACCTGAATGAAAAACCCAATGGCAATGACGGATATAACTGTTCCGATGCCGACCATTCCGCCAAGCAGCCACCCTGTGATTGTGACAGACAATTCAACGGCACTTCGGCAAACCCCTACCGGCAGTTTTGTTTTTCGATTCAGGACGACCATCAAATTATCTCTTGGTCCGGCACCGAAAGCCGATTTAATGTAGAAGTATGAGCCGACCGATATGATAAACAGTCCCACAATCAGCATCAAAATGCCGACTGCCAAGTCCGCAGCCAAAGGTATGATGTCAATCATCATAATCAAATCAATAAACACGCCGGTAAATACCATGCTCACGATTGTGCCAAGCCCGATTTTTTCCCCGCAGATCGTAACGATTGCGACAATAACAACTCCGGCAACGATAGATGCAACACCTATAGTCATTCCCGTCGTCAGAGAAAGCCCGACATGAAAAACTTCCCAAGGAGCATATCCGATGTTCGCCTTTATCGTCAAAACGATACCAAGAGCGTATAGGAAGGTTCCATAAAATAAATAAAAAATTCGAGTGGGAAATTTTTTCATACCGCCCTTAATGATTGAAAGTATTTAGTTTGTTCTTTAGATGTTTATTATAAGCGTAGTGAAAAAACTCATAATCTCTTTCAGGCTTTGATGTCACACCAACGTTCACGATTTTGCTGACCTCAGCAAAATCGTATCATGTGAGACCGCTGCTGCTGCAAACAATCACAGATCTCATTCTCTTTAATCCCTATTTGCAACATGCCCCGACCACAAAATCATCAAGTCGCCGAGGTCTTTCTTTTCCCCGTCAATCGTAAATATCCCGTTGCCGTTGTGATGAAATAGCCGTTTGTCCGTCATTTCCTCGTTGCGCCATGCCTTTTGGATATTGAGAATCAAGATGTTGTAGCGTTTGGTAATATCGTCATCAATAAAAGTGCATTCGGCGTTGATAAACGCCTCGCTCAAAAGCGGCGGCTTTACGGTTTTTGAGGGCAGTGCCGTCAGTCCGAATTCTTGAAACTTATCCGTATCTCTGCCGGAGCAGTTTCCGGCTTTGACGGTCGTCTCCAAAAGAGAAACAGTCGGAATTGCCAGCACACATTCCTTCGTTTTCAGCAGCGTTTTGTAACTGTAAGCCCATGCACCGATTCCGATTGCGATAATGCCGCTTTCGTCAAGCATCATATGATAGCTGGCAGGCATGAGATTTGCTCGCTTGCCGTCGTGCGTGATGACGAGTATTGTTGAGCCTTGCTCAAAATATCCATATACTTTGTTTGTCCGAATTTCTTTCATAAATCGTGGCTCCTATTCAGTAATTTCATGTCATGCCCTCTCCATTATCCGAATAATGAGGTACCCAACCATATAATTGTGTTTTTTTGTCTGCATGGATGACAAGGGTGCTTTCACGCCGTCAATAATTCAGCATGGATGCAGCATCGCTTTCCTTGTTATTCATCCAACATCAATGGCTTTTTTTTAGCTCTCCGTTTTAATTGGGCGAGCCGTTCTTTTTCAATCTGATCTATACTCTTTTCCGGCGTTGGTAAATCTTCAGGCATCGTGCCGCCAACACGCTTGATTGCTGTGCGTACTTCTCGTCCAACAGAATGATGGGCAGCATTCGCATCGGCAGCGTTGTCCACCGCATCGCGTTTGAGTTTCTCTTCCGTTTGCGATATGCGAAAAAGATTTGCGATAAGTTCCGTACTTCCCATAAAATCGAGGATTTTATCGCGGATGGCGAGTCCTTTGCGCTCATGAATGTCCTCTACAGTCAATCCGCCGTAAAGCCCCATATATCCAGCGTTTTGGAAGATCGAAAATTCTTCGTTTGTAATCACACCCGCATCATGAGCCGCTTCCGCAAGCATTTGGTTCCATTGTTTAATATCTCCGCGAACAACAAGCCGTCGGCTGTCTTCATCAAGTTGATTGAACTTATCCGCTATCTCTTGGCGATATGTCTGTATGGCAAAATAGGTCTGCCCAAGCGCAATGACCTCCTTACGAGGATCGCCATTTTGGACAATGAGATAACAAGCGTAGCGAGAAAGCTCATAATCTTTTACAAGTTTTGATAATGCACCTGCGTCGACGATTTTGCTGACCTCAGCAAAATCACAAATCGTATCATACCCACTGTTATTGCAGGCAATCATGGCTTTATCAATGACTTTTGCAAAATTGCGCCATTGGGTATAGTCTAGCGTGGCGCACAGTTCGCGGGCAAGCCAGTATTCGCCGCCATTATCGTTAACGTGTTTAGTATCCTCAAATCGCTTGTATTCTTTTGCTATCAACTCGCTCATAGTAGTTCCTCCGGAAAAAGTATTGTAATTTGTGAAAAATCGCGTGTATCCAAGCGCCAATGAAGCTATTCTTGCACCAAGAGGCCACGGAATCTATCAAGCGGAGTGTAGTCTTGGTCAGCGCAAGCGGAACAGTACAGAAACAGCCAATCAAATGGATTGCCCACATAAAGAGGCGAAAAGCCGCAATCG
>Ga0099364_10008709_pt1 | contig 14231 bp, 8 predicted proteins | sample TergutTh196P3_FD_73070 | JGI IMG/M metagenome (GOLD analysis project Ga0099364, IMG submission 73070) | Microcerotermes parvus P3 segment gut microbial communities from Pointe-Noire, Republic of the Congo - Th196 P3 | ecosystem: Host-associated > Arthropoda: Insects > Digestive system > Gut ... | reverse complement strand
TATGCGGACGGCACAGATATTCCGTTTGCCAAACCCTATTTCCATTCACAATACCCCGATATTGTACAAAATAAAAATATTTTTGGTTTATTATACACGTGGTATTCGGCGGTGGGTGTGTGCCCCGAAGGTTGGCGTTTGCCCACCGCTACCGAATGGGATTTGCTTAATATGCACAATGCAACCGAACTGAGAAATCCCGATTATTGGCTATACCCCAACAGCAACACAAACAGTACGGATTTTGATGTGCACGGGGCAGGACTTTACAACAGCCTTACCCAACAATTTGAGAATTTGTACGGATACACTGCATTTTGGAGTAGCAACGCGATAAATCCCGTCTCTACTTGCGCCATGTTCAATTACTACTGCACTCAGATAGAATTTATAGAGGTAAAAATGGAGGATGCGGTAAGCGTAAGGTGCGTGATGGAATAGGGTTTATTATTCATTTACCAATGTCATTTCATCTACAATATGTTTGGCGTCTCCAAATTTATCTATCACAAACAAAATGTATCGAATATCCACATTGATACATCTTTGCAGTTCGGTTTCAAAGAAAATATCACCGCTCATCGCTTCATAATTGCCATCGAAAGCACAACCGATAAGGTGTCCTTTTCCGTTAATTACGGGTGAGCCGGAATTTCCGCCGGTTATATCATTATTGGTTAAAAAATTAACTCTAATTTCTCCATCTTCCGCATAAATGCCGTAATCTTTGTTTTGGTACAATTCTTTAAGTTTTTGAGGCACTTTAAATTCATAACTATCAGGATCTTCTTTCACCAACACACCCGCAAGGGTAGTGTAATGTTTGGCATATAAACCGTCTTTTATGGGATACCCACCCACTCTTCCGTATGTAAGTCGAATTTGCCCGTTTGCATTGGGAGCATACAATTTATCGGGATTCATTTCCATTAATCCTTTGATATACAAACGATTGTTTTTTGAAAGGAGTTCGTTCTGCTGACTTGCCGGTTCAAAAACAGTTTTATAAAAATCTCTAAACATACCATACCAAATATAAACCAAATCTTGCTCTAATGTTTTCATATTTGGATTTTGTAAAAAATTCTCTACCAAAGTTTTATCTGCAAATAAAGTTTTCTCATAAAGATTTTCCGTTAATTTATTAAAATCATTATTTGCTATTTCTACCGCATCGTTAAATACTTGCGGACGTTGTTCGGGGGTGGTTTCCTTATAAAACAACTCTAACAAATGGGCAGTAGTGGCTTTATCTACTTCTACATTATAGTTTTTGAAAAAACTTTCCGCTCTTTTCTCAAAACTATTGATAAAGTTCGTCAACTGATTTTTCTCCGTTTCGTTAATGGTTCCATCTTCCTGTTTTTTCAGTAAATTTGTCATGGTTCCGCTTGTGGTTGCTGCCAAAGAAAAGATTTCAGGTCCGGAAAAAATGGCTTGCCCATAGAGATTATCCAATTTTTCAAGTTTTGATTTTTCTTGATATACTTTATTAATATTTGAAAGTACATTATCATACTCTTTTAATTCTTTTTTGTTTACCCATATTTGAAAATCATTTTCTATTTGTTTTTTCTTTTCCCACACATTATTGTTAATAAGTTGTTGTGTTTGTGCAATATAATATTTCCAATAATTAGCAATTCCGGCATATTTGGAAGCATATTGTAGATTAATCACAGGGTCGGCACGTCTAAAAGTGCGCCATGAAGAAAGTTTAACATCTCTTACTTGAACAATGGTTGGGTTTTTTTCTTCGATTGCCATTTTTACACCATAAGAAGTTAAAAATCTGTCGGTTGAACCGGGGAAACCCATAATCATTGCAAAATCTCCTTCTTGCACACCTGCTGTAGAAATAGGGAAATACCATTTGGGTACTAAGGGAATATTCTCTTCCGAATAGGATGCAGGATTTCCTTCTTTATCGGTATAAACGCGAAACATAGAAAAGTCGGCGGTATGGCGGGGCCACGTCCAATTATCAGTATCCCCGCCAAATTTTCCCATACTTTCCGGGGGAGTCCCCACCAACCGAATATCGTTATAAGTTTGATAAATAAACATGTAGTAAAAATTTCCGTTAAACATATTGGCGATACGCACTACATATTTACCATTTTCGCTGTTTTCGTTTTCCAAACTCTTGCTGCGTTCCGTTATGCTGTCTCGGCGTTGTTGTTCCGACATTTCGTTATTCAAATCTGCCAATATCATATCCGTAACATCTTCCATCCGAATGAAAAACATTACGCTCAGTCCTTCGCAGGGAATTTCTTCGTTTAACGATTTTGCCCAGAAACCGTTTTGAAGTATGTTATTTTCCCGAGTAGAAAGGCTTTGAATAGTGCCATAGCCGCAGTGGTGGTTGGTAAGCAGCAGTCCTTGTTTGGAAATGATTTCGGCAGTACAGCCACCGCCAAATCTCACCACAGCATCTTTCATAGAGGAATTATTGATACTGTAAATTTCTTCAAGGGTGAGTTGTAAACCCATCTCTTGCATTTTTTCAAAATTTTGATTGAGCAGTGATAGTAACCACATACCCTCGTCGGCTTTTACTAACAAAACCGAAAAAAAGATACTGATAGAAAGGATAATTTTTTTCATAATAATTATGTATTTAATGATTTTAGACTTTTAGATATTAGACTTATAGACACAAGACTTTTAGACATTTTTTAATTTTTAATTGAATATGGTGCAAAGAAAATAATTTTTTAATTCAAAATGTAAAACATAAATAATTATTCCTTAAAGGAAGCAAAAATTTCTCTGTGTTTCTCTGTGTGCTCATCGCCATATTTTCTAATTTTCTAATCTAATTTTATAATACCATTCTGTTTGTAAATCGACCCTGTATCGCTCATCGGAACGATAATTGATAATCCACACAATATTATCATCCGAACAGAGCAACCTAATTTTCTCTTTTTCTAAAAGGTTAATCTTTAAATCTGTAAAAAAATCACTTAATTTTTTCTTTTGTTTCATACCAAAAGGGTAAAAATAATCTCCTTTTGTCCAAGTTCTGAGGGTTAGAGGAAAGGTTAGTTTCTCTTTGGGAACATAAAGAACGTTTGGAAAAGCAGCGAAAGAATTAATATTTGTATTTTTTATTAACTCCACGGAAAAACCGTGATTTGTAAGTTCTTCAATAGTTTGGATATAAACAGGTTGTGGTTTTTGGGCACCTATTTTTTCTAAAATAAAAAAAGCCCTATCTTTAATTAAAATGTGAGTTTCCGTCATAAATTTTTTGCCGGAATGGGTGTTCATCGTTTTAAGAATATTATCCACATCATCGGAATTAAAACCAAAAGGATTCAAAATTTCGTATAAAACCAACGATTGAAACTCAATTTTTTTAAGTTTCTCAATAGATATTAATATTCTATGATTAGAGTTTTGCGGTTCCAAATATTCTAAATTTTGAAACTCTTGATTGGGCAATTCTTCTATTATCTGTTGTTTATAATGTTGAATATGGGTATCAAAAAAATGGGTTTGTTGCAAAAGTATATCACTGTTTTTGGAAACACTATCCATTATTTTCGGATTAATTTTTTCTAATTCCGGAATGATGTGATGTCTAATTTTGTTTCTCAGAAATAAATCTGAAAAATTTGATGAATCATTACAATACTTAATATTATTTTCAATGCAGTATTGTTCAATTTTCGAACCTGAAAACCTTAATAATGGACGGATTATTTTATTGTTTTTTGGAGGGATTCCGCATAAGCCGCGCATTCCTGTACCGCGCAACATATTCATTATTACGGTTTCCACATTGTCGTTGGCGTGGTGTGCCGTAACCATATAATGATACTCTTTCCCGAGTTCTTCAAACCATTGATAGCGCAATTCTCTTGCAATCATTTCAATAGATTTTCCCGACTGTTTTTGAATGGAGTAAGTGTCAAACTCTTTGATGTAAACTTTTTGAGTTGTTAAAAAGGGAAGGTTTTTCACAAATAACATCTCTTGGTTCGATTCCTCTTCGCGTAAATGGAAGTTGCAGTGGGCAATATCAAAAGTTAAACCACAATCTGCAAAAAGGTGTGCCAATGCTACCGAGTCTCTGCCGCCGCTTACGGCAAGCAGGAAACGCGCCGATGGTGTGTCGGGAGCAAGGGAGAGCAGTTGGTGGTAAAACAGGGTTTTCATATATTGGTTACGAGTTACAAGCTACGGGTTACAAGTTACTAATCATTAATCATCTGATTATTATTCCCTTAATTACTTCTTCTCCTATGGATTCGTTAATTTTGGCGATGATTTGGCTGCGGCTGTTCATTACTTCAAATCGAAGGGCTGCGTTGGGGATAGTAACGGTTAAAACGCCGTTTTTAACATTAATTTTAGTAGTCTGTTTGGCAACAAATTCTCCTACCACCTGGGGCCATAATTCAATAGCCTGCTGTTCAAAAAACAGAGAAATTTTACCGTTTTTAGTATAAAATTGTTGAATAAACTTACCGATAATTTGGTCGTTCATTTTCCAAAAAATATTTGCCAATAGATTTAACCTTAGGCTTTTCCTCCGGTATTTCCCATAATGGGAACTACCTGTTGCTGTTGCAGGGCAATTTTTCCGTTTTTGGCTTCAAATTTTTGCACATTGTCTTGTAGAGCAAACAGTAGTTGTTTGGCGTTTTGTGGGGTTACAATAATACGCGACCGCACAACACCTTTGGGAAGTCCGGGCATTAGCGACACAAAATCTAAGATAAATTCTGCATGAGAATGAGTGATTATGGCTAAGTTTGTGTAAACGCCCTGCGCCACTTCTTCACTTAAATGGATGTCAATTTTTTGTTCTTGTTGTTGCATAATCTTATAATTTAGATGCCATTAATGTTTCATATTCTTCTTTTGAACTTACTTGAATATGTTGATATTCTTTCAATCCTGTACCTGCCGGAATAAGGTGTCCCACAATAACATTTTCTTTCATACCTGCCAAAGTGTCGGTTTTAGCGTTAATGGCGGCTTCGGTTAATACTTTCGTAGTTTCCTGGAACGAAGCGGCAGAGATAAAACTGCGAGTTTGTAAAGAGGCACGAGTAATACCTTGCAAAATAGGACGTCCTGTTGCAGGACAAGCATCGCGCACTTCAACCAAGTTCATATCTTTACGTTTCAACATTGAATTTTCATCGCGCAAACGTTTTGCATTGATGATTTGTCCTTTGTGAAACTCTACCGAATCTCCGGTTTCCACTACCACTTTCTTTTCCCAAATCATATCGTTCTCTTCTTGAAATTCGATTTTATTAACCAACTCACCTTGTAAGAACTTTGTATCGCCCGGGTCGTCAATCTCCATTTTACGCATCATTTGACGTACAATTACTTCAAAATGTTTGTCATTTATCTTCACACCCTGTAAACGATACACTTCTTGAATTTCATTTACGATATATTCCTGCACTTTCATTGGTCCTTTGATATTCAAGATATCGGCAGGGGTTAAAACACCTTCCGAAAGCGGCGTACCTGCTTTTACATAATCGTTTTCTTGAACTAAGATTTGTTTTGAAGTAGGAATTAAGTATGACCTTTCTTCATTGGTTTTAGAAACAACTCTTACGGAGCGGTTACCCCTTTTCAATTTTTTGTCGAACTGCACAATACCATCAATTTCCGATACGATAGCGGGGTCGGAGGGGTTTCTGGCTTCAAACAACTCGGTAACACGGGGAAGACCTCCTGTGATATCGCCGGATTTACCGAAAGCACGCGGGATTTTCACAAGTATTTCACCGGATTCTATTTTTTGACCCACTTCCACTGCCAGACGCGCACCTACCGGAATATCAAAAGTTTTAACTATTTCACCCAAATCATCCATAATAATGATGGCGGGGTTTCTTACTCTTAAACGGCTGTCCACAATCACTTTATCGCGAATGTTGGTTTGTTCGTCTATTTCAACGCGGTAAGTAACACCTTCAATAATATCCTGATAATCGATTGTTCCGGACACATCGGAGAGGATGAGCGCATTAAACGGGTCCCATTCGGCAATCACATCCCCTTTCTTCACTTTATCTCCATGTTTGAAAAAGAGGTTTGAGGAGTAGGGGATATTTGCAGAAGACAACGCTACACCGGTTTTTAAGTCAATGATTTTCATTTCGGCAGAACGACCGATAACTTTAAAGTACGGAGTACCAATTTCATCAATTTTTTCCAAGCAACGCAGTTCGTCAATACTTAAAACGCCGTCGTATTTGGCTTCAATTTTGCTGTTTGCGGCAACGTTACCGGCAACCCCACCCACGTGGAAAGTACGGAGAGTTAACTGAGTACCGGGCTCACCGATAGACTGAGCGGCAATAATTCCCACTGCTTCTCCCATTTGCACCATTTTTCCGGTAGCAAGGTTTCTTCCGTAACATTTTTGGCACACTCCCACTTTTGCTTCGCAGGTAGGCACCGAACGAATCTCCACTTCTTCAATGGGAGATTCTTCAATCGTTTGACAATATTTTTCGTTCAACTCTTCGCCGGCTTTCACAATAATATCACCGGTAAGGGGATTGTAAACGTCGTGCAAAGTAACACGCCCCAGCAATCTGTCGGCTAATGTTTCTACTACTTCTTCGTTTTTCTTTAACGCACTGATTATCATACCACGCAGTGTTCCACAGTCTTCTTCGGTAATAATTACATCGTGTGAAACGTCCACCAAACGACGGGTTAAATATCCTGCGTCAGCAGTTTTTAATGCCGTATCTGCCAAACCTTTACGAGCACCGTGTGTAGAGATAAAGTACTCTAACACCGAAAGTCCTTCTTTAAAGTTAGACAAGATGGGGTTTTCAATAATCTCACCACCACCTGCACTTGCTTTGGTGGGTTTTGCCATCAATCCGCGCATACCGGATAACTGACGCACCTGCTCGGAAGAACCACGCGCACCGGAGTGGCGCATCATGTGTACGGGGTTAAAACCTTGACGGTCTTCCTCTATCTGTTTCAACAACAAATCATTCAAACGGCGGGTAGTATTCGACCAAATATCAACTACCTGATTATAACGCTCGTTATTGGTAATCCAACCCATATTGTAATTCATTGATATTTCATCAATTTTAGCATTCGATTCATCAATCAATGTTGTTTTTTCTTTTGGAATAATAACATCACCCAAATTAAAGGATAATCCTCCTTCAAAAGCCATACGGAAACCGAGGTCCATAATATCGTCCAAGAATTTGGCGGTTTTTGCGTTTCCGGATTTAATAAGCACTTCGCCGATAATATTGCGTAACGATTTTTTGGTTAATAATTCATTTACATAACCATACTCCGGCGGAACTACTTGGTTGAAAATTACTCTACCCACGGTGGTTTTAATGCGCACCATATTACCATCTCCTTTAAGGTTTACTCTACATTCAATAATGGCATTCAAGTGAAGACGTTTTTCGTTGTAAGCAATTATCACTTCTTCGGGAGAATAGAACACTTTTCCTTCACCCAATATAGGAGCACCGGGCATAGAGCGCAGTTCTTTCGTAATGTAGTACAATCCCAAAACCATATCTTGTGAAGGCACCGTAACGGGTGCGCCATTGGCAGGATTCAAGATATTGTGCGATGCGAGCATCAACATTTGTGCTTCCAAAATAGCGGCATTTCCAAGGGGAACGTGCACAGCCATCTGGTCGCCGTCAAAGTCGGCATTGAATGCCGTACAGGTTAACGGGTGTAAACGAATTGCTTTCCCTTCTACCAAACGCGGTTGGAAGGCTTGAATACCGAGACGGTGCAAAGTAGGAGCACGGTTTAGCAGTACGGGGTGTCCTTTCATAATATTTTCCAAGACTTCCCATACAATAGGTTCTTTTTTGTCCACAAATTTTTTGGCAGATTTTACAGTTTTTGCCAATCCTCTTTCCAACAATTTACGGATAATGAATGGTTTATACAATTCTGCCGCCATATCTTTCGGAATCCCGCACTCGTTGAGTTGCAGTTCAGGTCCTACCACAATTACGGAACGACCGGAATAGTCCACACGTTTACCCAACAAATTTTGACGGAAACGACCCTGTTTCCCTTTTAAACTGTCGGATAATGATTTTAATGCACGGTTGGATTCGGTTTTAACCGCATTTGTTTTTTTAGAGTTATCGAAAAGTGAATCCACTGCTTCTTGCAACATACGTTTTTCATTACGCATAATAACGTCTGGGGCTTTAATCTCTATCAATCTTTTCAAACGATTGTTACGAATAATGACACGGCGATACAAATCGTTCAAATCGGAGGTAGCGAAACGACCGCCATCCAATGGAACCAACGGACGCAGTTCGGGCGGAATAACCGGAATAATTTTCAAAATCATCCATTCGGGTTTATTTATTGCGCGTCTTCTGCTATCTCTAAACGCTTCAAAAACATGCAATCTTTTCAGAATATCCTGTTTTCTTTGTTGCGAAGTTTCATTATTTGCTTTATCTCTTAAATAAAACGATTCGGCATCCAAATCAATTTTCAGCAACAAGTCGTAAATTCCTTCCGCGCCCATTTTGGCAATAAATTTATTGGGATCGGTATCCTCTAATAGTTTATTATCGGGAGGAAGGTTTTCTGTGATGTTAAAATATTCATCTTCTGTTAAGAGTGCGGTTTTGAAAACTTTTTCGCTTTCGGCAACTCCGGGTTGCACTACGATATATCTTTCGTAGTATATCACAGAATCTATTTGTTTGGCAGCCAGTCCTAATAGTGCTGCTATTTTGTTGGGTAACGATTTGAAAAACCAGATATGTGCTACGGGAACAACTAACTGAATGTGTCCCAGACGTTCTCTACGCACTTTTCGTTCTGTAACTTCCACACCGCAGCGGTCGCAAACGATGCCTTTGTAGCGAATGCGTTTGTATTTTCCGCAGTGGCATTCCCAGTCTTTCACAGGACCGAAAATCTTTTCGCAAAACAATCCTTCGCGTTCCGGTTTGTAGGTTCTGTAGTTAATGGTTTCGGGTTTCAGCACTTCGCCGAACGATTGTTCTAAAACAGTTTCGGGAGAAGCCAAACTGATGGTTATTCTTGAAAACTCTTTTCTGGTATTGGTTTCTTTTTTTATTGCCATATTAATAATTTGCTTGAAAGATTGATTTTTAATCAAATTTAATATCTAATGCTAATCCTCTTAATTCGTTAACTAAAACGTTAAAGGATTCGGGTAGTCCTGCGGTGGGCATATTTTCGCCTTTCACAATATTTTCATACGTTTTTGCTCTGCCAACCACGTCGTCCGATTTAACGGTAAGTATCTCCTGTAGAATATTGGCTGCGCCAAACGCTTCTATTGCCCAAACTTCCATCTCTCCAAAACGTTGTCCGCCAAATTGTGCTTTTCCTCCCAGCGGCTGCTGCGTAATAAGCGAGTAAGGACCGATGGAGCGTGCGTGCATCTTGTCGTCAACCATATGGTGCAACTTAATCATATAGATATAACCTGCCGTTACTTTTTGGTGAAATTTATCTCCGGTTTCACCGTCATACAACTGAATATTTCCATTTTGAGGAAGATTTGCTTTCTCCATCAACTCATTGATTTGTCCTATAGAAGCACCGTCAAAAATGGGTGTTGCAAATTTCATTCCGAGGGTTTTTCCAGCCCAGCCCAAAACGGTTTCGTAGATTTGTCCAAGGTTCATACGGGAAGGCACGCCCAGCGGGTTCAATACTATATCCACAGGGGTTCCGTCTTCCATAAAGGGCATATCCTCTTCGCGTACAATTTTGGCAACAATACCTTTGTTTCCGTGTCTGCCCGCCATTTTATCACCCACTTTCAATTTACGTTTTTCAGCAATGTAAACTTTTGCCATTTGCACAATACCGCTCGGAAGTTCACTGCCGATAGTAGCATCAAATTTTTCACGGGTTTCTAATGAATAATAGTAACGGTCTTTAGCCAAATAGTTCCGAATAGTATCCGCAACCATTTGATTTACTTTGGTATCATTGGTCCATTTGGAAACACTAATATTTGTATAATTCACTGCATAAAGCACTTTCTGAGAAAATTTGGCACCCTTAGAGATGACCACATTTTTCATATTATCATACACATTGTGCGAAATTTTGCCATCTAATATTTTATACAGTTTGGCAATCAAATCTTCTTTTAAATCACCTTTCAATTTGGCATATCTAGATTCAATTTCCGATACCACATCTTTATCTTTACTTCTTGTTTTTCTATCTTTAATGAGACGAGACATTGATTTTGCACCGATAACCACACCTTTCATAGAGGGGGGTGCTTTAAGGGAAGCATCTTTCACATCGCCTGCTTTGTCGCCAAAGATAGCACGCAACAGTTTTTCTTCGGGGGAAGGATAAGATTCTCCTTTGGGAGTAATTTTTCCAATTAATATATCCCCTTCTTTCACTTCCGCACCGACTCTAATCAACCCGTCTTCGCTCAAATCTTTCGTAGCCTCAGTAGCCACATTGGGAATATCGTTGGTTAGTTCTTCGTTGCCGCGTTTAGTGTCGCGCACTTCCAATGTAAACTCTTCAATATGAATAGAGGTAAAAATATCCTCTTTTACTACTTTTTCAGAAATCACAATAGCATCTTCAAAGTTGTAACCTTTCCAGGGCATAAATGCCACCATCATATTTCTACCTAATGCCAATTCTCCTGCTTTGGTTGAGTAACCTTCCGTAATTATCTCGCCTTTATGCACTTTTTGACCTTTTCTTACAAGCGGTTTAATATTGATACAGGAGTTTTGGTTGGTTCTTTTAAATTTCTGCAACTCATATTCTTTAATATGGGAGTCGAAAGAAACTATCTTTTCGTTTTCCGTATAATCGTAGTTGATTCTAATTCTTTCGCTGTCCACATATTCCACTATTCCTGCTCCTTCTGCGCGAAGTTGCGAGCGGGAATCCAATGCCACCTGTTTTTCCAAACCGGTTCCAACAATGGGTACTTCGGGGCACAAGAGCGGCACTGCTTGACGCATCATATTCGAGCCCATCAATGCACGGTTGGCATCATCGTTTTCCAAGAAAGGAATCAAAGATGCTGCAATAGATGCAATTTGGTTGGGTGCAATATCAATCAAATCCAACTGTTCTTTGGCAACAATGGGGTAATCTGCAAGTTGACGGGCTTTTACCTTATCTTCTAATACCCCTTTATCGCTTATATTTGATTTTGCTTGTGCAATAATTTTGTTTTCTTCTTCTTCTGCTGTAAGATAAGTGGCGGGTTCATTGAATTGAACCACACCATCAATTACTTTTTTGTAAGGAGTTTCAATAAAACCGAGATTGTTAATTCTGGCGAAAACGCAAAGGGAGGAGATTAATCCGATGTTGGGTCCTTCGGGTGTTTCAATGGTACACAATCTTCCGTAGTGGGTGTAGTGTACGTCTCGCACTTCAAAACCGGCTCTTTCACGCGACAAACCTCCCGGTCCTAATGCTGAAATTCTTCTTTTATGAGTAATTTCAGATAGCGGATTGGTTTGGTCCATAAATTGAGATAACTGATTCGTTCCGAAGAATGAATTAATAACCGAAGAAAGTGTTTTAGAATTAATTAAATCTACGGGTGTAAATACTTCATTATCTCTAACATTCATTTTTTCGCGGATGGTTCTTGCCATACGCGCCAAACCCATACTAAATTGATTGAAAAGTTGTTCGCCAACCGTTCTTACGCGGCGGTTGCTCAAGTGGTCAATATCATCAACTTCCGTTTTAGAGTTGATTAATTGTACCAAATGGCTGATGATGCTAATGATATCTTCTTTGGTTAATACTCTCGTATCCATTGGGATATTCATTGTCAATTTTTTATTGATACGATACCTTCCCACTTCGCCCAAGTCGTAGCGTTTTTCTGAGAAGAATAGTTTTTCCAATGCACTTCTTGCGGCTTCTTCATCGGGGGGGGCCGTATTGCGGAGTTGCAGGTAGATATATTCCAACGCCTGTTTTTCAGAGTTGGTAGGGTCTTTTTGCAACGTATTGAAAATAATAGAATAGTCTGTTTTCGTTTCATCTTCAGTATGGAACAACACCGTTTTGATGTTGGCATCCATAATCATCTGAATATGTTTTTCTTCAAGAACTACTTCGCGGTCAATAATCACTTCCGTACGTTCAATGTTTACTACTTCGCCGGTTTCGCCGTCCACAAAATCTTCGGTACGCACTTTCATAACACGCGCTGCCAATCGCTTTCCAATACTTTTTTTCAAGTTTACTTTTGTAACTTTTACTTCTTCTGCAATGTTAAAGATGTCTAATATATCTTTATCCGATTCGTAACCGATAGCTCTCAACAAGGTGGTTACCGGTAATTTCTTTTTTCTGTCGATGTAAGCATACATCACATGATTGATGTCGGTAGTAAATTCCATCCAAGAACCTCTGAAAGGAATGATACGTGCTGAGTATAATTGCGAGCCGTTGTTATGATAGGAGGAGCCGAAGAAAACGCCGGGGGAGCGGTGCAACTGAGACACAACTACACGCTCTGCGCCGTTTATGATGAACGTTCCACGTGGTGTCATATAGGGCACCATACCCAAATAGACATCTTGAATTACGGTTTCAAAATCTTCGTGGTCAATATCATTACAAGAGAGTTTGAGTTTTACTTTGAGCGGTACGCTGTAGGTTAATCCTCTTTCCAAACATTCGTCTGTGGAATAGCGGGGTGCGTCCAAGTAATAGTCTAAAAATTCCAATAAGAAACTGTTGCGGGCATCTACGATTGGGAAATTTTCACAAAACACTCTATGAAGTCCCTCGTGACTTCTTTTTTCAGCATCCGTATCAATTTGAAAAAACTCTTGAAATGATTTTATTTGTATATCCAAAAAGTCAGGATATTCTACTTGTTTCGTAGTCGCAAAACTGAGTCTTTGATTACTTTTTGTTGCCAATTTATTAAAATTTATGAGGTTAATGAATCAAGAATAAGATTAGTTTTTAATGAGTTATGAATTTACAGTGGGGCAAATTCATTAAAACACAGAGAGTACATTACTTCCGTTGAGGAAATATGTACTCACTGTTTTTAATTGAAGAGGTTTATTTCACCTCAACTTCGGCACCGGCTTCTTCCAAAGTTTTTTTCAAGCCTTCTGCCTCGTCTTTAGAAACGGCTTCTTTTACCGGTTTCGGAGCGGTGTCCACTAATTCTTTTGCTTCTTTAAGTCCTAAACTGGTTAATTCTTTTACAAGTTTAACCACTGCTAATTTATTAGGACCTGCTGCTTTAAGAATTACGTCGAATTGTGTTTTTTCTTCCACTTCTTCCACTGCTGCTGCTGCGGGACCGGCTGCTATTGCTACTGCTGCTGCTGCTGGTTCAATGCCGTATTCTTCTTTTAAAATTTGAGCTAATTCGTTAACTTCTTTTACTGTAAGGTTAACTAACTCTTCTGCGAATTTTTTCAAATCTGCCATAATATTGTAATTTTTAATTGTTAATGTTAATTGTTAATTTTTAATTGTTAATTGTTAATTCTTAATTCTTAATTGATCTTTTCGGAGAGGGTTTTCACAATTCCTGCCAACTTTCCACCACCTGATTGCAGTGCGGATATTACGTTTCGAGCAGGAGACTGTAGTAATCCCACAAATTCTCCAATAAGTTCTTCTCTGGTTTTTACAGCGCAGAGATAATCTAACTGATCATCGCCAAAATAGGTACATTCTTCAATAAATGCGGCTTTAACCAAAGGTTTTTTGTTTTTAGCGCGAAACTCTTTAATTAATTTTGCGGGTGCGTTTCCGGTATCGGAAAGCATAATGGAAGAGACACCTTTTAAGGCGGGGTAAATTTCCGAATAATCAACGGGAGACTGTTCCATAGCACGTTTTAGAAGGGTATTTTTTACCACTTTTAATTTGATGTTTCTACGAAAACATTGTCTTCTCAATTGGTTAACGGTTTCAACAGTAAATCCGGATATATCTGTAATATACACGATCGGATAATCAGCTAAATCTTTTACAATTTTGTCTATGATTAGACTTTTTTCTTCTTGTTTCATACTTTCTTTTAATTTAGCGTTAATGGTTTACGATACGGATTTCACATCTACTTGTACTCCCGGGCTCATGGTGCTTGACAAATAGATACTTTTTACATAAGTACCTTTTGCGGCGGTAGGTTTCAGTTTAATGATGGTGCTCATCATTTCTTTCACGTTTTCCATAAGTTTGTA